>ENA-ORTP01001018-ORTP01001018.1-human-gut-metagenome-genome-assembly--contig:-NODE-1018-length-31525-cov-11.937464_pt1 | contig 31525 bp, 28 predicted proteins | sample MGYA00241913_ERZ509190 | MGnify/ENA primary metagenome ERZ509190 (study PRJEB26280, sample SAMEA2338839) | human gut metagenome | biome: human gut; feature: human-associated habitat; material: faeces...
CCGCTAAAAGGAGGAAGATAAAATGCAGAATTATTCAGGTGAAGTGGGATTGCAGTATCATTTACAGATCCGGAAAGGTGATGTAGGACGTTATGTGATTCTTCCGGGAGATCCGAAACGCTGTGAAAAGATCGCCAGATTTTTTGATGATGCGAAGCTGGTGGCAGACAGTCGTGAGTATGTGACTTATACCGGCTATCTGGACGGCGAAAAAGTCAGTGTGACCTCAACTGGAATTGGAGGACCTTCTGCTTCAATCGCTATGGAAGAGCTTGTGCTTTGCGGAGCGGATACTTTTATCCGTGTGGGAACCTGTGGCGGTATTGAGATGGATGTAAAAGGCGGAGATATTGTTGTAGCAACCGGAGCGATCCGCATGGAGGGAACCAGCAGAGAATATGCTCCTATTGAGTTTCCGGCAGTAGCAGACACAGGTGTGATAAATGCCCTCTGTGAAGCAGCAAGGGCAGATGGCTGTAAGTACCATGTAGGTGTAGTCCATTGCAAAGACTCATTTTATGGACAGCTGGATCCGGACAGTATGCCTGTAAAAGATGAACTGAAAAGCAAATGGGATGCCTGGTGTACCTGCGGCGCTCTTGCCAGTGAAATGGAATCGGCTACATTGTATATTGTGGCAGCAGTGCGCAAAGTCCGTATTGGAACTGTGCTTTTAGTTCTGGGAAATCAGACCAGACGGGCTTTAGGACTGGAAGATATTCAGTGCCATGATACAGAGCAGTCTGTGAAAGTAGCTGTAGATGCCATTGCAAGGCTGATAAAGAAGGATAAGGAAGAGGAAAAATAATATGGCAAAGTATATAATGGCACTGGACGCGGGGACGACCAGCAACCGCTGTATCCTGTTTAATGAAAAGGGAGAACGCTTAAGTGTTGCACAGAGAGAATTTACCCAGTATTTCCCGAAACCGGGATGGGTGGAACATGATGCAGATGAGATATGGGCCAGTATGCTGGGTGTGGCAGTAGAGGCAATGACCAAGATCGGAGCAGATGCTTCAAAGATCGCTGCGATCGGAATCACAAACCAGAGAGAAACTGCAATCGTATGGGATAAAAATACCGGCGTACCTGTCTATCATGCGATCGTATGGCAGTGCCGCAGAACATCGGAATACTGCGACTCGCTGAAAGCCAGAGGACTGACTGAGAAATTCAGAGAGAAAACAGGGCTTGTGATCGATGCTTATTTCTCTGCAACAAAAATAAAGTGGATTCTGGACAATGTAGAAGGAGCCAGAGAGAAAGCGCAGAAAGGGCAGCTTTTGTTTGGAACTGTGGAAACCTGGCTGATCTGGAAACTGACAAAGGGCAGAGTCCATGTTACAGATTATTCCAATGCATCCAGAACCATGCTTTTTAATATCAATACTTTACAGTGGGATCAGGAAATTCTGAATGAACTTGACATTCCAAAGTCCATGCTTCCCAAACCAATGCCATCCAGCTGTATTTATGGAAAAGCAGATCCGGCAGTCCTTGGCGGTGCTATCCCTATTGCAGGTGCAGCAGGTGATCAGCAGGCTGCTTTGTTTGGCCAGACCTGCTTTAATGCCGGAGAAGCAAAAAATACTTATGGCACAGGATGTTTTCTTCTGATGAATACAGGAGAGAAACCTGTCTTTTCAAAGAACGGACTGGTTACTACGATTGCGTGGGGATTGGACGGAAAGGTAACCTATGCACTGGAAGGATCAATTTTTGTTGCAGGTGCAGCTATCCAGTGGCTGCGAGATGAATTAAAGGTAATTGATTCCTCTGAAGATTCCGAGTATATGGCAAATAAAGTATCAGATACACATGGATGTTACGTTGTGCCGGCCTTTACAGGACTGGGAGCTCCCCACTGGGATCAGTATGCGAGAGGTACGATCGTAGGAATTACCCGCGGTGTGAACAAATATCACATTATCCGCGCAACGCTGGAATCTATTGCCTATCAGGTAAATGACGTACTAAATGCCATGAAAGCAGATTCAGGCATTAATCTGGCAGCATTAAAAGTTGATGGCGGAGCCAGTGCCAACAATTTCCTGATGCAGACACAGGCAGATATTATCAATGCACCGGTCAACCGTCCATGCTGTGTTGAGACAACTGCAATGGGGGCTGCTTATCTGGCAGGTCTGGCAGTAGGCTACTGGAGCAGTAAAGAAGAAGTGCGCCACAATTGGTCCATTGACCAGAAATTCTACCCGTCTATCACCGAAGAAACAAGAGAGCAAAAGATTAAAGGATGGAATAAAGCTGTGAAATATTCTTACGGATGGGCGAAGGATGAATAAAGCCATTTCAGGATATGAAGTGGAATTCATATTTGCTTACATTTTATCAGCAAAGCTAAATAAAATTCAGTGTATTGACAATCTTACAGAGATAGTGGTACGGTAATACAGTAATTTCGGCAAAGGCCGATGATTTTGGAGTTTTACAAATTACATAACGAATATTGAGGTGCGAAAAAATGCAGGAAATGAAACCAATCAAAGAAGGTAAAGTACGTGAGATTTATGACAACGGTGACAGCCTGATCATGGTTGCGACAGACCGCATCAGCTGCTTTGATGTTATCCTGAACAATCAGGTAACCAAGAAGGGAACTGTACTGACTCAGATGTCCAAGTTCTGGTTTGATATGACAGAAGACATTCTGCCGAACCACATGATTTCTGTAGATGTAAAAGATATGCCTGAATTTTTCCAGCAGGAGAAATTTGATGGAAACAGCATGATGTGCCGTAAGCTTGAAATGCTGCCTATCGAGTGTATTGTTCGTGGATATATTACAGGAAGCGGATGGGAAAGCTACAAAAAGACAGGTAAAGTCTGCGGCATTGAATTACCGGAAGGACTGAAGGAATCTGACAAGCTTCCTGAGCCGATCTATACTCCGTCCACAAAGGCTGAGATTGGCGATCATGATGAAAATATCTCCTATGAGCAGAGTATCGCTCACCTTGAGAAATATTTCCCGGGAAGAGGAGAGGAATTAGCTGCAAAACTTCGTGATAATACAATTGCACTTTATAAGAAATGTGCAGAATACGCATTAAGCAAGGGAATCATTATCGCAGATACCAAATTTGAATTTGGCCTGGATAAAGACGGAAACATGGTGATCGGTGATGAGATGCTCACACCGGACAGCTCCCGTTTCTGGCCTGCTGAAGGATATGAACCGGGACATGGTCAGCCATCCTTTGACAAACAGTTTGCACGTGACTGGCTGAAAGCAAATCCGGACAATGACTGGACACTTCCGCAGGACATTGTGGATAAGACAATTGGAAAATATCTTCAGGGTTATGAAATGCTTACAGGTAAGAAATTATAATAATTCAGAGATATAGCAGATACTGCTGTTCGAAACATTGATAAAAGTTCGGGCAGCAGTATTTTTTTGCTAAAATGCCACAAAAGTGTGGAAATCAGATAAATTTTTTGTTACACTAAAGTGAAGAAGGTAATGGAAGAGACAGGATTGTAGTCATGGTGTGTAGTTATATTTTTGTTTCTGAGATTATGAAAATGTGTAAGGAGAAAAAGGTTTATGAAAACATTGAAAAAGTTGCTTTTTATCATAATGGCAGTTGCTGTTTTAGCTATGCCGGTATTTGGTGTACAGGCTGCGGAAAATGATATTCCTGTTACAGAGCAGTCCGGGGTATCCCCGACGCCATCTCCGGTTCCCATAAGAGAACTGGTTACAAAGGGAAATAAGATTTACTATTATTACAAGGGAAAGATGGTTAAGAACAAATGGAAGAGATATAATGGTTATAAGTATTATTTTGGCGCAAATGGAAATGCTGTGCGAGGAGGACAGCGTATCAACAATGTAGTTTATGTTTTTGATGAGAAAGGACGTTTATTTGAGAATAAACAGAATAAAATTGTAAAATCCGGATCCAATATTTATCATATAAGGACAGAACACGGCCGTGCCAGCATTGGATATTTTATCTATAAGAATAATCTGTATTATGCGGATCCAAAAGGAAGGCTGTATCAGAAGAAATCCAGACAGAACGGCCAGCTTTATTTTACCAATTCTGGTGCTGCAAGAAAAGATTATAATGCTCTGCTGAAAATGCGTGTGATGCAGATTGTATCGTCAATCACAAATTCAGGTATGAGTCAGAGCCAGAAGCTTTATGCATGTTGGAAATATGTTGTTTACGGAGGATTTTACTATGGTGGTCCGGATCCTAACATTTACCAGAGTGGCTGGGCGCGCAGTGAGGCATTGAGGATGTTTCGTACAGGATATGGCAACTGTTATGGATTTTCCTGTATTTTTGCTGCTCTTGCAAGAGAAATAGGATATACACCGTATATGATCTGTGGCCGGGTACCGGGAAGCAGAGATGGAGCGGCAGATGGCTTCACCCGTCATTGCTGGGTAGAAATCAATGGTCTTTATTATGATCCGGAAGCACAGTATGCCGGCTGGATGACAGGGGTTTATGGTTATGATTACTATCCGATCAGTCACCAGATCCAGAGAGTTGTTAACTTTTGTAAATTCTAATGTGCAGATAAGTTGACTAATTATATGAGAGGTGTTTCTATGGAAAGCAGAATTGCAGTGATCAGTATTATAGTAGAGAATTCAGATTCTGTAGAATGTCTGAACAGGATTCTTCATGAATACGGCATTTATATCATCGGCAGAATGGGGATTCCTTACAGGCAGAGAGGGATAAGCATTATCAGTGTGGCAATAGATGCACCTCTGGATATAATCAATGCACTGACCGGAAAAATTGGCCGGCTGGCAGGGGTTTCAGCAAAAACAGTCTATTCGAAAGCTTAGAGGAAATGAAAATATATGGCATCAGCAGAGTTGCAGATACCTGAACACATTCAGGAGACACAGAATATTACCAGAGAAGAACTGGAAATGATTTTACATACACAGAATCCACTGGTAACGGAAGAACTACGAAGAAGAGCACAACAGACCGCAAAAGCAATTTATGGAAATAAAATTTATGTCCGTGGTCTGATCGAATTTACAAATTACTGCAAGAACAATTGTTATTATTGTGGTATACGCTGTTCAAATACGGATGCAGACAGATACCGGCTTTCTTTGGAACAGATTTTGTCCTGCTGTGAAACAGGATGGAATCTTGGTTTTCGGACTTTTGTTCTGCAGGGCGGAGAAGATCCGCATTTCACAGATGAACATATTTGTCAGATTGTCCGCACGATTAAAGAAATATACCCTGACTGTGCAGTGACTCTTTCTATTGGAGAAAAGAGTGAAGAAAGCTATCAGGCATATTTTAATGCAGGCGCTGACAGATATCTCTTGCGTCATGAGACAGCAGATGAAGATCATTACAAAAAACTTCACCCGGAACAGATGTCCCTGGTTTTCAGAAAAAATTGTCTGAAAAACCTGAAGAAAATAGGATATCAAACCGGATGTGGATTCATGGTAGGATCTCCGGGACAAACTGTAGATACACTTTACCGCGATCTTTTATTTATTAAGGAATTAAAGCCTGAAATGATAGGAATCGGACCGTTTATTCCTCACAAAGACACCCCGTTTGCTAAAGAATCACCCGGAACGCTGGAGCAGACGCTGCGATTATTGTCAATTATCCGCCTGATCCACCCACACGCACTTCTTCCGGCAACAACAGCCCTTGGAACCATAGACCCCAAGGGCAGAGAGAAGGGAATTTTGGCAGGGGCCAATGTAGTAATGCCCAACTTATCACCGGTCAATGTCCGGGATAAGTATACCCTTTATGATAATAAGATCTGTACAGGTGATGAAGCTGCTGAATGCAAAGCCTGTATGGCAGCACGTATGAAGAGCATTGGTTATGAAGTAGTGACAGACAGAGGCGATTATAAAGCATGACTGCAGTTTACTCCTGAATAACTTAAGCATCCGCGATAAGCGGAACATAAAACTGAATATAGAAAAAACTAATCGGAAAGCGGCAGATAAGGAAGCCCCTGACCGAAAAGAAAGGAAACCAATCTATGTATAATCCAAAATCATTAAAAGCAGAGGAATTTATTTCCGACGAAGAGATCAGAGAAACCCTTGCATATGCAGATGCAAACAAAGAAAATGTGGCGCTGATCGACCAGATCCTTGCGAAGGCAAAAGAATGTAAAGGACTTACCCACAGAGAAGCCTCTGTCCTTCTTGCCTGTCCCATTTCTGAGAAGATTCAGGATATGTATGATCTGGCAGCGGAGATCAAGAAAGAATTCTACGGAAACAGAATCGTTCTGTTTGCCCCTCTGTATCTTTCCAACTATTGCGTAAACGGCTGTGTGTACTGTCCGTATCATAAGAAAAATCAGCATATTGCCCGCAAAAAACTTACTCAGGAAGAAATTGTAAAAGAAGTAACTGCCCTTCAGGATATGGGACATAAACGTCTTGCTATTGAAGCCGGAGAGGATCCGATCAATAATCCCATTGAGTACATTCTGGAATGCATCCAGACAATCTACAGCATTAAACATAAGAACGGTGCCATCCGACGTGTCAATGTAAATATTGCGGCCACAACTGTGGAAAATTACAGGAAATTAAAAGATGCAGGAATCGGTACCTACATTCTTTTTCAGGAGACTTATCATAAAGAAAGTTACGAAACACTTCATCCAACAGGTCCGAAACATAACTATGCCTATCATACAGAAGCAATGGACCGCGCAATGGAAGGCGGCATTGATGATGTAGGACTGGGTGTATTATTTGGTCTTGAACTTTACAGGTATGAGTTTGCCGGGCTTCTGATGCATGCGGAACATCTTGAGGCAGTTCATGGAGTAGGTCCTCATACTATCAGTGTGCCTCGTATCAAACATGCGGATGATATTGATCCTTCTGCTTTTGATAACAGTATCAGTGATGAAATTTTTGCCAAAATCTGTGCACTGATCCGGATTGCTGTGCCATATACGGGAATGATCATTTCCACAAGAGAAAGTAAAGCAGTTCGTGAAAAAGTACTTCCTCTGGGAGTTTCTCAGATTAGCGGTGCCTCCAGGACAAGTGTTGGCGGGTATGACGTTCCTGAAACAGAAGATGAAGTGACATCTGCACAATTTGACGTCAGTGACCAGAGATCTCTGGATGAAATCGTTAACTGGCTGATGGGTATGGGAGATATCCCAAGCTTCTGTACTGCCTGTTACAGAGCAGGAAGAACAGGTGACCGTTTTATGTCTTTGTGCAAAAGTAAACAGATTTCCAACTGCTGCCATCCCAATGCGCTGATGACATTGATGGAATATCTCCAGGATTATGCAAGCCCTGAGACGAAAAAAGTCGGACTGGAGCTGATTCAAAAAGAACTGGAAAATATCCCGGGCGAAAAGATAAGGAAACTCACAGAGGAACACCTTGCAGATATTGTAAACGGACAGAGAGATTTCCGATTCTGACATTCTCTGCACTTTTAACAATCAATAACAACACCTGAAAGAAGGGATTAATATGGCAGTGACATTGAACGAAACACCTTCCGGAAACCGTCTGCATATAGGAATCTTTGGCAAAACCAACAGTGGAAAATCCTCATTTATCAATACTTTTTCCGGACAGAAAGTATCGATTGTTGCGGATGTTGCCGGAACTACCACAGATCCTGTATATAAACCAATGGAAATCTATCCTCTTGGTCCCTGTATCCTCATCGATACGGCAGGATTTGATGATGAAGGAGAACTGGGTGCATTACGAATAGAAAAAACCAGTCTGGCTGCACAGAAAACTGAACTGGCGATCATCCTTTTCTGCGAGGATGAAATGGCACAGGAATTAAAATGGTATAACTATTTTAAGAAACGGCAGACACCGGTAATTCCGGTGCTTGGTAAAGCTGATCTATATACACAGGAACAAAAAGAATATCTGATTCAGATGATTCAGAAAAATACAGGAGAAACGGTCTGTCCTGTCAGTTCTGAAACGGGAGAGGGAATCCGGAAATTAAAAGAGCTTCTGGCAGAAAAAATCCCGGAAGGCTACGGTAACAGAATGATCACCGGGAATCTGGTTTCCAAAGATGATCTGGTACTCCTTGTAATGCCACAGGATATCCAGGCACCAAAGGGACGGCTGATCCTGCCCCAGGTACAGACTCTACGAGAACTGCTGGATAAAAGATGTCTCATAATGAGTGTGACTACTGACCGGTATCCGGCTGCATTGCAGACTCTTTCCAGACCACCGAAGCTGATCATCACAGATTCTCAGGTGTTCCCATACATCTATGAGAACAAACCAAAAGAGAGCATGCTTACTTCCTTTTCTGTACTGTTTGCGGCATACAAGGGAGATCTTTCTTACTACATAGAGGGAGCAAAAGCAATTGACAGTCTGAAAGAAACTTCTCATGTATTGATTGCCGAATGCTGCACACATGCACCTCTGAAAGAGGATATTGGCAGAGTGAAAATTCCCCGGATGCTGAAAAAACGATTTGGAGAAAACCTGCAGGTAGAGCTGGTAAGCGGAACCGATTTTCCGGATGACCTTACCGGATATGATCTGATCATCCAGTGCGGAGCATGTATGTTTAACCGGAAATATGTGATGTACCGCATCGACAGGGCAAAGAAGCAACAGGTACCTGTGACCAATTACGGGATAACCATCGCACATCTTACCGGAATACTGGATCATGTGGCATTGCCGGAATGATGATTCCAATCCCGAAAAATAACAGATATTAACAAATACATAAAGACTGCTGTACAGTTAGATTACCGTATGGCAGTTTTATTGTTATATTACAGGAAATTAATCCTGCTAATCCTGCAAGCAGGATTCTTTTTTATAAATAATTGCTTCACAATTTGGATGAATCTCGCAAAATTTTCATGAAGATATTGACAAGTGGTTGATGTTAGTTTATACTAACTTACAGTTAGAGAAAGTTAACAATACCCAAAGCATTACAAATGCCCGATTATCAGGTAAGGGATAAATACTTTCCAATCCCCATATTAATATATCTAAAAGAACAAAAGGAGGATAATACATGAGTATTGTAATCGTAGGCGGACATGACAGAATGGTAGGACAGTACAAAAAAATCTGCAAATCTTATAAATGCAAATGTAAAGTATTTACACAGATGGAAGCCGACTTCGGAAAAAAGATAGGATGTCCGGATCTTCTGGTACTTTTTACAAATACTGTATCCCATAAGATGGTAAAATGCGCACTGGACGAGGTTGGCGCTTCTACAGATATTGTGCGCTGCCATACCAGCAGCGGAAATGCACTCAACGGTATTCTCGAAGCACGTTGCTGATAAATACTTTTTGTATATATTGCATAATATAGTGATGAATTAATGAGAAAAATTATTGATGTTTTAAACTGAAAAACTTTATCATTAAGAATTTCATTAAAGTTATTGACATCTAACCAAAATTAGAATACACTAACCACATGATAAAGATAATATTTATCACTTAATAAATGCAAAGGAAGGGATGAAGAAATGCCGTTATCAATGGTAAATGCCGGTGAACCTTTTACAATCAAAAGGATCGGAGGCAAAGAAGAAGTGAAGAGACATCTTGAGGAGCTTGGCTTCGTAGTAGGAGGAGTTGTCACAGTTGTTTCTGAGATTAACGGAAGCCTGATCGTTAATGTTAAAGAATCCAGGGTTGCCATTGGAAAAGATATGGCAAGCAAGATTATGGTCTGAACCATAATTTCTTCCTGAAAGAAAAATAAAATTCTAGAGCGTGCAGATTGTGGAAATGATTTTTCAGACACGCTCCGGGGAAAGAAGGGAAAGAAACTTGAAGACATTAAAAGAAGCTCATGTTGGAGAGACCGTTAAAGTCCAGAAGCTTACCGGTGAAGGTCCGGTCAAGAGAAGAATCATGGATATGGGAATCACTAAAGGCGTGGAAATTTATGTAAGAAAAGTTGCACCTCTGGGAGATCCTGTAGAAGTAACTGTAAGAGGATATGAATTATCCTTACGTAAAGCAGATGCCGAAATGATTGTAGTGGAATAATTTTTTTGACATCATGTTAGGTCTTTCTAACAATTAGCCTTGTCTAATAGTTAACGAAAGTTAAGTATTAGTGATGACTAATAACTGTTGAGTGTGATATCAACAGCAGAAAGACTGGATAAAGCGATCAAAATAAAAGAGATCAAGAAATCAGAGGAGAGAGATTATGTCAGTAAAAATTGCACTCGCAGGTAATCCGAACTGCGGTAAAACGACATTATTCAATGCACTGACCGGCTCAAATCAGTTTGTAGGTAACTGGCCAGGTGTAACTGTCGAGAAAAAAGAGGGTAAGCTGAAGGGACACAAGGATGTGGTCCTCACTGACTTACCTGGTATTTATTCTTTATCACCATATACACTTGAAGAGGTAGTTGCAAGAAATTACATTCTTCAGGAAAAACCGGATGCGATCATCAATATCGTTGATGGTACCAATATTGAACGTAACCTGTATCTTACAACACAGATTCTGGAACTTGGGATTCCGGTCATCATGGCAGTCAACATGATGGATATCGTTGAGAAAAACGGTGATACAATACATATTGATAAACTGAAAAAGAAACTTGGCTGTGAAGTTGTTACTATTTCTGCTCTGAAGGGAACTGGAATCACAGAAGCTGCAAACAAGGCAGTTTCCATTGCCCAGAGCCACCGGAAAGTAACACCTGTCCATGAATTCTGCGATAAAGCAGAAGAGATCATCGGAGCAGTTGAGAATAAACTGACCGGTGTGGTACCGGAAGAACAGAAGAGATTCTTCGCAATCAAGCTTCTTGAAAGAGATGACAAGATCATTGAGCAGATGAATACATCCGTAAATGTATCTGCTGAGATCAAAGAAATGGAAGATGAGTTTGACGACGATACAGAAAGTATTATCACAAATGAGAGATATGTTTATATTTCTTCTATCATTGGTCAGTGTGTGACTAAGGCAAGAAAAGATAAGCTTTCCACATCTGATAAGATCGACCGTATTGTTACCAACAGATGGCTGGCATTGCCGATTTTTGCAGTTGTAATGTTTATTGTATATTATGTATCTGTAACTACAGTTGGTGCTTTCGTAACTGACTGGACAAACGATGTTCTGTTTGGTGAGATCATTCCTCCGGCAATTGAATCCGGACTGAATGCGATTGGCTGTGCAGCATGGTTACAGGGACTGATCCTTGACGGTATTGTAGCCGGTGTGGGAGCTGTTCTCGGTTTCGTACCTCAGATGCTTGTGCTGTTTGCATTCCTTGCATTCCTTGAGTCCTGTGGTTACATGGCTCGTGTAGCATTCATCATGGACAGAATTTTCCGTAAATTCGGTCTTTCAGGTAAATCCTTCATTCCAATGCTTATCGGCAGTGGATGTGGTGTTCCCGGTGTTATGGCTTCCCGTACGATCGAGAATGACCGTGACAGAAAGATGACAATCATGACAACTACATTCGTTCCCTGCGGAGCTAAACTTCCGATCATTGCCATGATCGCAGGTGCATTCTTCGGAAACAGCGGATGGGTTGCAACAAGTTGTTACTTTGTCGGTATTGCAGCAATTATCTGCTCCGGTATCATCTTAAAGAAAACAAAAATGTTTGCCGGTGATCCGGCTCCGTTCGTTATGGAGCTTCCTGCATACCACTGGCCAACAGTCAGCAATATCTTAAGAAGTATGTGGGAAAGAGGCTGGTCCTTCATTAAGAAAGCCGGAACAATCATCCTTCTTTCAACAATCATTCTGTGGTTCTTAATGAGCTTCGGATGGGAAGGCGGAAGCTTCGGTATGGTTGAAGAACTTAACGAGAGTATCCTTTCTAAGATCGGTACAGCAATCGCATGGATCTTTGCACCTCTTGGCTGGACAAAAGCCGGCGAAGGATGGAAGATGGCAGTTGCAGCTGTTACAGGTCTGATCGCAAAAGAGAATGTAGTAGCTACATTTGGTATGCTTTATGGATTCGCAGAAGTTGCAGAAGACGGTGCTGAGATCTGGGGTAACCTGGCAGCAGCCATGACACCGATCGCAGCTTACGGCTTCCTGGTATTCAACCTTCTTTGTGCTCCTTGCTTCGCAGCTATGGGTGCGATCAAGAGAGAGATGAACAATACAAAATGGTTTTTATTTGCAATCGGATATCAGTGTGGACTTGCATATCTTGTGTCTCTGTGTATCTATCAGATCGGTACACTGGTTACAGGCGGCGGTTTCGGTATCTGGACAGTGGTTGCATTCGCAATTATCATCGGATTTTTATATCTGCTGTTCAGACCTTATAAGGAAAGCGGCAGCCTTAATGTAAAGGTAAAGGGTATGGCAAAAGCCAGATAAAACAGTAATAAGATCAGAGCCTGCGTCCCATCTGGTGGTGCGGGTTCTGATAAACAGAATTGCAACTGTTTCATACCTTTTTTATCGCGGAGCGTGTTACTGAGAACGAAGTGAACAGTAACGTATCTTCACAGTTAGTGGACTGCTGATTATCAGATTGCAGTATAGTGATTATATGTGTATGATAATGATATAAAGCAGGAGGTGTCATTTATGGGAACATTGATTGTAGGAGCAATTTTGATTTTAATTGTCGGACTGATCATAAGAGGAATCGTCAGAGACAAAAAAAGCGGCAAGTCATCATGTGGCGGAGACTGCAGCCACTGCAGAGGGTGCCATTGAGAATCAGGCATATTACTGAAACCTGATGCCAAACAGCAGCCATATGTCAGGAAACAGAAATTAACAAGCGGAAGGATGATGTGATTTTGGGAGCAGCAGCATTACAGAGACAGGAAAATTGTAAAGAGCCCAATTACCAGAGAACCCGAATGCAGAAAGATGTTGTAATCCAGGAATTAAAGAAGCGAGGATGCAGGATTACCAAACAGAGAAGAATGCTGTTGGAAGTCATTCTTGAAAATGAGTGTTCCTGCTGTAAAGAAATCTATTACAATGCATCCCGCCTGGATCCGGGCATCGGATCAGCTACGGTTTACCGTATGGTAAATCTTTTGGAAGAAATTGGTGCGATCAGCAGAAGAAATATGTATAAAATCGTGAGAAATCCGGATTGTAAAGATGAAAGTGTATGCACCATTGAGCTGGATGACAATACAGTCCAGAAATTATCAAAAGACAGTTTTAACAATGTAGTTCTGACAGGACTGAAGGCCTGTGGATACATTGACAAACAGGAAATTGAGCGGATGTTCGTAAATTCCTGTGATTTTAAACATTGAAAACAAGTAAAAATTTAAATAGAGAACGAACTGATGACCGCCGGGAAATGCTGAAGAGTATAATTTCCGGTGGCTTTCTTATATTTCTTCAGTTTTTTACGCTCTTTTGGCAATACGGTTTCCGGTAACCATCTTAACATGTCTGAAATGAGAACATTTCTCAATAAGAAAAAAAAAGTAGAAATACAGAAACTTTGGCTGTATAATACATGAAATATAAATAAGCTGATGTCGCAATAATGCGTTTGCCCATCATATTTATCTGAAAACAGTTCATAACTGTTCAGCACCGAAAGGGTGCTGAGTGGTTACAATAAATTAAAAATCACAACAGGAGGATACATCAATGATTAAATTTGACGGTAAAAAAACAGGAATCTTTGCAGCAGGAGTAGCTTTCGGTACAGCAGGTATCAAGATTCTTACAAGTAAAGATGCAAAGAAATTATACACAAACTGCACAGCAGCCGTTTTACGTGCAAAGGCATGTGTAATGAAAACAGCTTCCGCAATTCAGGAGAATGCTGAGGATATTTATGCAGAAGCACAGCAGATCAACGAAGACAGAGCAGCAGCTGAGGAAGTGGTAGAAGATACAGCTGACGAAGCAGCAGAAGAAACAGAAGAGACAACAGATTTCAAAGAAGAGACAGAAGAAACAGAAGAAGGCAGCGAGGAATAATGAAATTTGCTATTAAGCATGAAATAAAAGGACGAATTCGTATCCACCTTGCGCAGAAACACATGACCTACAGACAGGCGGATATTCTGCAGTGTTATCTGGAGAAAGAGGCAAATATCAGCAAGGCATCGGTTTATGTAAGAACTCAGGATGTCGCTGTTGTCTATACCGGCAGCAGAGATGGGCTGATTCGTTTACTGAGCAGATTTTCCTATGAAACTGCTCAGGTATCTGAATCAGCACTTGAGAATTCCGGACGTGAATTAAACGAAACCTATAAAGAAAAACTGATCAACTCTGTAGTAATGCGTACATTAAATAAAATGTTTCTGCCATACCCGGTACGTGTAGCGATCACTACAGTGAAATCAGTGAAATACATTTATCATGGTGTACGTACTTTGATGAAGGGAAAACTGGAGGTACCTGTTCTGGATGCAGCAGCAATCGGTGTATCTATGCTCCGCGGTGACTTCAATACTGCAGGTTCCACCATGTTCCTGCTTGGAATCGGTGAGATCCTTGAGGAATGGACACATAAGAAATCCGTCAATGACCTTGCAAGAAGCATGTCTATCAATGCAGAGAAAGTATGGTTTGTAAATGAAGACGGACAGGAGGTTCTTATATCTGCTTCTTCTGTTAAAGCAGGTGATCTGATACGCGTACATATGGGTAATGTGATTCCGTTTGACGGAGATGTTGCAGCAGGAGAAGCAATGGTCAACCAGACTTCTCTGACAGGTGAATCTGCGCCTGTACGTAAAGCAGAAGGCAGCTTTGCCTATGCAGGAACTGTTCTGGAAGAGGGCGAACTCACTGTTAAGGTTAAAGAAGCAGCAGGTTCTAGCCGCTATGAGAAGATCGTCAACATGATCGAGGATTCTGAGAAGCTGAAATCCTCTGTGGAAAGTAATGCAGAACATCTTGCAGACAGACTTGTGCCATACACTCTTGCAGGTACAGGGATAACTTATCTGCTTACCAGAAACATGACGAAAACCCTTGCGGTACTTATGGTAGATTTCTCCTGCGCACTGAAGCTTGCCATGCCTGTTTCCGTATTATCTGCTATACGTGAGGCAAGTACTCACAGTATTACTGTAAAGGGCGGTAAATATATGGAAGCAATGGCTGATGCCACGACTATTGTATTTGACAAGACGGGTACACTTACAAAAGCAAAGCCTGTAGTTTCAGATGTGGTATCTTTCAGTGAAGAGCTGAGTTCAGATGAGCTTCTGCGTATTGCAGCATGTATGGAGGAACATTTCCCTCATTCCATGGCAAGAGCAGTTGTCAATGCAGCCAAAGAGAAACATCTTGTTCATGAGGAAATGCATTCAAAAGTAGAATATATCGTAGCTCATGGTATTTCTACAACTATTGAAGGCAAAAAGGCAGTGATCGGAAGCTGGCATTTCGTAATGGAAGATGAAAAGTGTGTAATTCCGGAAGGAATGGAAGACAGATTTGAACACCTGCCATTAGAATGTTCTCACCTGTATCTTGCAATCGAAGGAAAACTTGCAGCAGTTATCTGTGTAGAAGATCCGCTTCGTGAAGAGGCTGCAGATGCAGTACGTGAATTAAAAGAAGCCGGCATTACAAAAGTCGTAATGATGACCGGTGACAGTGAACGTACAGCAGCAGCTATTGCGAAACGTGTAGGCGTAGATGAATATTACTCCGAAGTCCTGCCCGAAGATAAGGCATCTTTTGTAGAGAAAGAAAAAGAACTGGGTCATAAAGTTATTATGATCGGTGATGGGATCAATGATTCTCTGGCACTTTCTTCTGCAAGTGTGGGAATTGCTATCAGTGATGGCGCAGCTATTGCACGTGAAATCGCAGATGTTACAATTTCTGCAGATAATCTCCATGAGATTGTTACGTTAAAGAGACTGAGTACAGCGCTGATGAAGCGTATCCACAATAATTACAGAACTATTATCGGTATAAACGGCGGTCTGATCGCACTTGGAGTTACAGGTATCATTATGCCTACAACATCTGCACTGCTTCATAACATGTCAACACTGACTATCAGTTTAAGAAGTATGAGAAATCTTCTTCCAAAAGAAGAGGAAGCATAAAGATAACCATAAAAACCATATCCGGGATTTCATGATAAAGCAACAGATGCTTAGTCTCTGAAAATCCGGGATATGGTTTTTATTATGTTTTTATTTATAGCAATCCTCTAAAATAATGCATCTTAATCCAGCCCATCAGAGTGTGAAATCCTGCGTCAGATATCTTTGCCGTGCGTCAGCACGCCTGCAGATATCTTCCTTGTCTTTCGCACGCTGCTGAACTGTCTTAAATGCATTATTTACGAGGATTGCTATAATTTTCATGCGTGCCTGCAATAGACTTCTTAATGGCAGAAAAACTCTCTGCGCTGATCGCATGCTCCATCTTACAGGCATCCTCGGCTGCAACCTTCGGGTCAACTCCGATAGAAGTCAGCCATCCGGTCAGAAAGGTATGTCTTTCATAAATCTTATCTGCAATTTCCTGCCCGGTTTCCGTCAGATTGATAAATCCATTTTCATCAATCGTAATGTAATTACTGGCTTTCAAATTCTTCATTGCAACACTGACACTCGGTTTTGAAAAAGACAGTTCATGCGCAATGTCGATAGAGCGGACATTACCGTTTCTTTTTTTGATCATAAGGATCGCTTCGAGATAATCTTCTCCTGATTCATGTATCGCCATATTGATACTCCCTCCTTTTTTTCTTTCCGATATTGCTGCTGTGAACTGCTGTACGCAAACAGTACAGGCAGTTATGTTCTGTCAAAGAGTATCATATTTCTTTTTATGATTTTGATACCTGCCAGATAATAATATCCTGTTTTTTAAAACATTAAAGCAACACGTTAAACTATAATAACATGGATTATAACATAACTTTTGATTTCCGTAAAGAAATCTCCTCAAAACTATTGACAGAAGAGAAAATAATGCTATAATAAAATCAAACAAATGAACAAGTGCTCATATGTTAATATAAAAGAGATGAGCGGAAAGGGAAAATATTATGAAGAAAACTTATAAAATCGATGTAGACTGTGCAAACTGTGCTAATAAAATGGAGGAAGCTGCCAGGAATACAGCCGGCGTTAAAGATGCAACAGTTAACTTCATGATGCTGAAGATGATCGTTGAATTCGAAGACGGACAGGATCCAAAAGCAGTTATGAAAGACGTATTAAAGAACTGCAAGAAGGTAGAAGACGACTGTGAGATTTATCTTTAATTCTGAGTTATCCGGAGAATGGACTGTTGCATAAAACGTATCCCGGCACTGAGCTTTTCGCCGGAAAGTTTTTTGCAGCGGTCCTGCTTTTATAAGAAGAGAGAGGTATTGATATGAACAAGAAGCAGAAGAAAATGCTGATCAGAATTATCATAGCAGCAGTGCTGATCGTGGTCTTTTCCTTACTGCCGGCAGAGGGATACCTGAGATTTGTTCTTTTTATGATCCCATATCTGGTCATCGGCTATGATATCCTGAAGAAAGCATTTAAGGGTATTTTAAATAAACAGGTGTTTGACGAGAACTTTCTGATGGCTGTAGCCACAGTAGGTGCAATTCTCCTTGGCGATTATTCCGAGGGTGTTGCAGTTATGCTTTTCTACCAGATTGGAGAACTTTTCCAGAGCTATGCAGTGGGAAAGAGCAGACGAAACATCAGTGAACTGATGGATATCCGTCCTGATTATGCGAACATAGAGAAAGACGGAACACTGGAACAGGTTGATCCTGATGAAGTTGAGATCGGAACCATTATTGTTGTTCAGCCGGGTGAAAAAGTACCGATCGATGGAGTGATCACCGAGGGAACTTCTACATTAAATACAAGTGCACTGACAGGTGAGAGTCTTCCGCGTGATGCAAAAGCAGGCGATGAAGTGATCAGTGGCTGTATCAATATGACAGGTCTGCTGAAGATCCGTACAACTAAGGAATTCGGTGAATCTACAGTATCCAAGATTCTTGAACTGGTAGAGAATTCCAGCTCCAGAAAGTCAAAATCTGAAAACTTTATTTCCAAATTTGCGAAATACTATACACCTGCAGTATGTTACGGAGCCCTTGCTCTTGCATTTATCCCGCCGATCGTACTTCTTATTATGGGAAAACCTGCCATATGGGGAGACTGGATCTACAGAGCCCTTACCTTCCTTGTAATCAGCTGTCCATGTGCGCTGGTCATCAGCATCCCGTTAAGTTTCTTCGCAGGAATCGGTGGAGCCAGCAATCAGGGCATTCTGGTCAAGGGTTCCAACTATCTGGAAACACTGGCTCAGACAAAATATGTTGTATTTGACAAAACAGGTACTATGACTCAGGGTGTCTTCGAAGTAAGTGGTATTCATCACAATGAAATGCCTGATGAGAAATTGTTAGAATATGCAGCACTTGCAGAGTGTTCTTCTTCCCATCCCATCAGCAAGAGTCTGCAGAAAGCATACGGAAAACCAATCGACAGAAATCGTGTTACTGATATTGAAGAAATCAGTGGTAATGGTGTGATTGCCAAAGTTGACGGCATATCTGTAGCTGCCGGTAATACCAAATTAATGAACAGACTTGGCATTGCTTATCAGGATTGCCATCATGTAGGAACTGTTGTGCATATGGCCATTGACGGCAAATATGCAGGACATATCCTGATATCCGATATCATCAAACCTCATGCAAAAGAGGCAATCGCTGAACTGAAGAAAGCCGGAATCAGCAAGACTGTTATGCTGACAGGCGATTCAAAACGTGTTGCAGATCAGGTTGCCGAAGAACTGGGAATCCAGGAAGTATACAGCGAACTTTTACCTGCTGACAAAGTTTCCAGGGTAGAAGAACTTCTTAATCAGAAATCTGAAAAGGATAAACTTGCATTCGTAGGTGACGGTATCAATGATGCTCCTGTATTATCCAGAGCCGATATTGGTATTGCGATGGGAGCACTTGGTTCAGATGCAGCTATCGAAGCAGCAGATATCGTTCTGATGGATGATGATCCTCTGAAGATTTCCAAAGCGATCAAAATTGCACGTAAATGTATCCGTATTGTATATGAGAATATTTATTTTGCAATCGGCATTAAAATTCTCTGTCTGATCCTTGGAGCTTTAGGTATTGCAAACATGTGGGCGGCCATTTTTGCAGATGTAGGTGTTATGATCTTGGCAGTATTAAACGCGATCCGTACATTATTTGTAAAGAATTTATAAGAAACAGGCAAATCAGCAGAAACCTTTTGTGATAAGCCGGAAAGGTAACAGGTAAGAAAATGGAAGTATGCAAAGAAGAATTATGTGAGAGTAATGAAATACATGAAGATCTGCTTAAAATTGTAGATGAAACCCTGCCGGAAGAAACAGAACTTTATGATCTGGCCGAATTATTCAAGGTTTTCGGAGACTCTACCAGAATACGCATTTTGTTTGTTTTGTTTGAGGCAGAGGTATGTGTTTGCGATCTCGCTAAAGCATTGAATATGACTCAGTCTGCGATTTCTCATCAGCTTCGTATTCTGAAACAGAATAAACTGGTAAAGAGCCGCAGAGAGGGAAAATCTATTTTCTATTCTCTGGCAGATGATCATGTCCGCACGATCATCAACCAGGGACGGGAACATATAGAAGAAGATTGAAAAAAGCATCAGTTATCTGAAAGATTATAAATTCAGATAACTGATGCTTTTAAAGTTATAGATGAACTCTTTTCAAAATCTCGTTAGTAAGTCCGCCGATTACCACCCCGGCAGCAACACCTGCCACCAGAAGTGCCGGTGCGTATACAAACACACTTGCATTTTGTACGATCAGCATGGCAATGATCAACTGACCGATATTATGGGAAACACCTCCTGCAACGCTGACACCGATCAGACTGAAGGAGGTTTTTTTCAGCATAAACGTCATAACTGTCATACTAAGTGCAGCGCCTGCCAGGCTGTACAGGATACTGAACAGATTTCCGAACATAAATCCAATCACCAGAATGCGGACAACAGAAACCAGAGCAGCCTCCCTAAATGAATATTTCTTCAAAATAAAAAGTACTCCCAGATTGGCAAGTCCAAGTTTAATCCCCGGAATCCCCGCAAAAACCGGCACCAGTGATTCCACATATCCCAAAATAATCGCCACAGCTGAAAAAAGCCCAAGGCAGGCTGTTTTTTGCTTCATAAATCTATTTTCTCCTCTCAAAAAATCCAAAATGGAATTATCAGAATTCTTCAGACATTTTAACATAGAAAAAATATTCCCGCAACCACAAGTTAGATGTAACTAATACTGATTTTTACTGAAAGTATTTATTGAGAAAAAATGACGAATATCCCCGGTAAAAAAGTGTGGATTTTTTCAGACAGACATGTTACTATTTCATAAGTTAGTAGTGACTAATTCGCATGATTACTGCTGACAGCCTACCTATAGCAATCCTATATGAATATCTTTGGCAGAAGTCACTCCCTTTTGGTAAAAGTAAAATCCCTTTGGTTAATAAGTTGATTAACCCTCTGGTAAGAGTGATTCCGCAAAAAAATTTTAGAAGAGGAGAAAAACATGACAAACAAAAAACTTATGAAAAAAATAGCACCTGTTGTAATGAGTGCCGCAGTTGCTATGACCAGCATGCCATATGCAGTTCTGGCATCTGATTTCACAGACAGTGGGGTACTTACAGACAGCACAGATTTCTCTGTTTCCGAAGAGTTTGCCGCCGAGGATGCGCAGGAAGAATTTACCACCGAAGATGTCCAGGATGCTTTTGCTGCAGAAGCACAGCAGGGCGAAGCTTATGTGCTTATGAATATTCCATACGATGATTTCTACAAGGCAGAACTGAAAAATAATGATGTAAAAGTTGATGCTTTCACATCTGCAACTCTTAATAAATCAAGAACAGCAGGTATGATGAACGGAAATTCCGCTTATCACGTAGACCCCAATGGAACCGATGTAACAGGTGTTACTTTCCCTGTAAAGGTCAGTGATCTTTCCCTTCTGAAAGACCAGAAGCAGGTCACAGATTCCGACTCTGTAACGATCACAGTGACAAACAGAGGACAGACAAGCAGCAACACCTATACAGGAAAAGATTCCCTGATTGAAAATGCCTCTTACTCTTATTACATTTTAAGTGAAACACCGTCTTATTACAAAGAACTTACTGTAAATGCAGATGGCAGCTATTCTTTCTCAGCAATGAAAGGTGCCCAGACAAAGAACGTTACTATTGATGCTACATTAAAAACAGAAACAAATTACGGTGATTATGAGCTTGATCTTAACAATGAGGCTTTTGCAGCAGTAATTGATACAAATACAGATAAAATCTATGGTGTAATTGTAAATACTACAGACGGAACCAACTATGGCCTGCGTCATCTGGAGAATATCTGGCGTGGAAGTATGCTTTCCTGGGGAACCGGATATACAACAGAAGTTCACGGATGCCCTGTTTCTTCTGCACATTATAAATCAATCATGGGAAAAACAATTGACAGCGTTACTTATTACACAGATAAGGGTATGATCATTTTTGATGTCCCTGATGTAAAGGTGCAGACAACTACAGGAATTAAGGCAACAGTAGCAGATATTATGAATACAGACTCATCTGCAGCAGTTACCTTTGACCAGGCTCTGCCGGCAGACTTCAAGGCACAGTATACTGTAGACAAAACAGTGGTTTCCTGCACAGACGGAAAACTTGCAGTTGGAGCTCTTGCATTGGGAACACATAAGGTTGAAATTGCAGATGCCAGCGGAAAATATGCAGCCATTGTAACTGAATTTACAGTAAATACAGACAAAATGCCGGCTTCTTATGACAGTAACGAGACAAAACTGGTTGCAGCAAAAGGCATTACAGCAGAAGAGTTCTCTGCATACATTAAGAGCATCAGCAAAGTAAAAGTTGATGATACAGAATATGCCGCAACCGGAAGAGGAAGCAAGGTCATTGTAAAAGAAGATGGAACTCTTGATCTCACAGATCTTCAGGTAACAGATGCAACTGTATTTGAAATAACTGCTGTGGGATATAAGAATAATCTTACTTTTACTTACAAAGAAGCAGAAAACACATTTGAATTAAATACTTCTTCCAAGACTCTTTATACAAAAGGCAGCACAAAAACCACTCTCAAAGTTACAACAAACCTTACAGATAAAATCACATGGAAATCCAGCAATACAAAAGTGGCTTCTGTAAACAGCAAAGGTGTTGTAACTGCTAAGGCAAAAGGAACAGCAGTGATCACAGCATCCTGCGGAGAATACCAAGTAACCTGCAAGATAACAGTTAAAAATCCATCCCTGAAACTTAGCAAATCTTCAGCAACTGTAAAAGTTGGAAAAACAACAAAAATTTCTGCAAAGGCAACTCCATCAGGAAAGGTTACTTACAAGTCAAGCAACAGCAAGATTGCAACAGTAAGCTCCAAAGGCGTTGTAAAAGGAAAGAAAAAAGGTACTGCCAAAATCACAGTAACCTGCAATGGTGTTAAGAAAGTATTTACAGTAAAAGTAAAATAAACGATAACAGGTAAATAATTCACACAATAAATGACCTCGGATTTTGCTCCGGGGTCATCTTAATGAGAAAAAAACAACATTAGCAGAATCTGTTATATATAGATTTTTATATACTAAAATGATACACTTTTAAAGTTAGTTATGATTAAGTTTTGCTTCATCCAAAAACAGATATCATATCCGGCAAAATAAAAAAATAAAGGAGGAGACAACGTGAATAATCAAAACTTTTATCTGCGTCTGATTGCACTTTTGCTGATCATCATGGCGGTATTTTTCTATAACGGAACAGTAAAAGATAAAGAACAGGCTCAGGATATTGCAGACCTGACTGCAAAAACAGAGAGCCTGGAGAAACAGCAGGACCAGATTCTTACAGCATTAAAGGAAACTTATGAGGAACAGAAAACAGCAGCAGAAAGTAATGCTTCTTCTGATGTATCTTCAGAAGCTGATAATAAATCCGAAAAAGATTCCACAGAGGATAAAGAAAATACAGAGCAGGCAGATTCTGAAGAAGCTGATGATTCTGACAATGTATATAAAAATGGCACTTTCGAAGGTTCCGGAACCGGATACGGTGGAACCATCACAGTCCAGGTAACACTGGAAGACGATACTATTACAGCAATCAGTGTAGTCAGTGCGCCGGGTGAGGACAGTGCTTATCTGTCACAGGGCGAGAATGTCATAAACAGCATCATCAGCGAGCAGAGCACAGATGTTGACACTATTTCCGGAGCAACTTTCAGTTCTACCGGTATCTTAGAAGCAGTAAATGACGCATTATCAAAGGCGGAAAACGCATGAAAAAGAAACAACGAAAGGTACGGCTGATCCGTGCCGCCATACAGCTTATATTTTTTATAGCAGCGCCCTCCCTTTTTTCCACAGCATTTGCAGGAATCAAATCCATCTTTCTTGCAATCGGAGGACAGCAGAGCGTAACCTGGAACTCTTTTCTGGATATTACGGCATTACTGTTGATCATTACTATTTTGTTCGGACGTCATTTCTGCGGTTATGCCTGTGCGTTTGGCTCGCTGGGAGATGCTCTGTATGAGCTTACCGCATTTATCCGTGCGAAATGTTTTGGAAAAAAGAAAAAACATGGATATCCGGAAGAATGGGTACACCGATTACAGAAAGTAAAATATGTGATTCTTGCGTTCCTGCTTCTTTCCTGCATAACAGGATTTTATTCTAAATTACAGGGAATGAGTCCATGGGATGTATTCTCAATGCTTACAACAGGCAGACTGCCGAAATCTACCTACATTGTGGGAACAGTTCTGCTGATCCTGATCATGGCCGGAATGTGTACACAGGAGCGTTTCTTCTGCCAGTTTCTCTGTCCCATGGGAGCAGTATTTGCAATCATGCCGATCATCCCGGGAGCACTTTTCAAACGGAATCGTCCAAACTGTGCGCCAAAGTGCACTCTCTGTAAGAAGAGATGTCCGGCACATCTGGATATTGACGGCGATACTGCACATTCAGGGGAATGCATCTGCTGTCACGCCTGCACTGCAGTCTGCCCAAGGAAAAATATTCATACAGGCACTGTTATTGATAAAAATTAGCAACTGCTAACTTATTGAAAAAATTTGATTAGTAAGAACTAACTGTATTGGTAGACATACTTTTCCGACAGTGATATAGTCTATAGAGTTAGTTGATGATAACAATAAGAGGATAAGGAATCAGAAATATATGACAAACAAACGCTCTTTTGTACTGGGACTTTTCATTACGGCCTCTCTTTTATGTACATCCCGGACTGCATGGGGAAACTCTGAAATAAACACATACACCAAAACAGACTTTGCTATGGACACCGTAGTATCAGAGACTCTTTACACAACAGGTGAGGATATCACAGCAGACATAATCTCTGCATTAAAAGATGTGGAAGAAAACTGGATCTCCTGGACAAAAGAAAGTTCTCAGATATACCAGATCAATCAAAATGCCGGGAATACAACAACGGTATCTGATGAAACTGCCACCTGTTTAAAACAGGTACTGGATTTGTCGAAAGCTTCTGGCGGAGCCATGGATCCTACTATGGGAAGAGTGATCCGCCTGTGGGACATTGACGGAGAAGATCCGCACATTCCTTCAGATGATGAATTAAATTCCCTGCTTGAAAATGTAGGATATGACAAGGTGACTCTGGATGGAAATAAAGTTACCATGCCGGAGGGAGTAACCCTTGATCTGGGGGCTGCAGGTAAGGGAATCGGCTGTGATGCAGCACAGAAGATTCTTGATGCAGATAAAGATGTATCAGGCATGATCCTGAATCTGGGCGGCAGCAGTGTCATGAGCTATGGAAGCAAACCCGACGGCTCTGCCTGGCAGGTAGCTGTCACTGATCCGCGGGATACAGAAGGTGATTACCTGGGAGTAGTTACTCTGAATGGTACTGAATTTTTATCTACTTCCGGAGATTACGAAAAATACTTTATAGAAGATGGTGTTCGATATCATCATATACTGGATCCTGCTACAGGATATCCTGCAAGAAGCGGTCTCACATCTGTGACGGTTGTGTGTGATGACGGCCTGAACGCAGACGGACTTTCCACTGCATGCTTTGTACTGGGAAAAGAAAAGGCAGAAGAACTTTTGAAGAAATACAATGCAGACGGTCTGTTCGTAGATGATTCTGATCATGTCTGGATGACGGAAGGCATGAAAGAAAGATTTCAATTACTGAAAGATACTTATTCCATCGGTGAATAGGTTTATCTTATATAAAGATCTCTGAACTGTCAAAAATTTCAGTTTTCCGGACAGTTTGGAAATATATTTATTAACTCATATTCAGGAGGATTTAAAGGTATGCGCAAAGGAAATTTAATCAAAATGGCAGCTCCTGCAATTTTAAGTGCAGCAATGATGGTTTCAGGATTACCGGTTATGGCTGCGGATTTTACATCTGATACTGCTGTGGAGACTGAGGCACAGACAGATGAGTTTGATACAGCAGATGACACCGCTGATGCTTTTGCAGGCGATGAGGAAACACCTTTTGTTGACGATCAGACAGCAGCAGAAGATGAGTTCGCTGCAACAGCAGAAACAGGCTACAAATATGTCTATGCAGGTCTGACATGGGCACAGTACTGGGCATCTGAGGGAGTTTATAATGCTGCAAACACAGCTTCCAATGGAACAAAAGACAGCCATGATGAACTTGACAAAGGCGGTTTCGACACAGTAACCAGAGCTACTGTAAACCATGGCCTGCACAGAGGAAGCTACCAGTGTGAAGCAATCATGTATGACAAAAACGGCGGTTCTTATGAGATTTCCTACTGGACCTCAGCTAATGATGCAGTTCTTACGGACGGAACAGCTGTAAAGCTGAATCAGCCTGAGCGAGGACAGATCACAAAAGCTGACGGAAGCGTTGCAGAATTCGACCATTACAGCGTTGTAGGTCTGAAATATGTGCCTGTCGCAGTAAAGGCAGAAGATTATGAAGCCTTCAAATCCCAGTTCAAGGTTGTGGAAGACGGAAGCACAGTTGCCGGAGGATTTGGAGAAAACAATTTGCAGTCCTATAGTGCAGTTGCGGATGTTACCGCTGAAACAAACGGCTTAAAAGAAGCTGTAAAAGGTTCTGATGGAACATTCACATTCAAGGCCAGAACAAACGGTACAGGTTCCGGACTTAAAGATCAGGCACTCCAGACAGCATCCAATGTTACCGCAACAGTAAAAGAAGCAAGTGGAAGTTACGGCGAATTCTTAAGAGTAGATATTACAGGTGACGGATATGGTGCTCTTGGTGCTAAAATGTATGCTGTAAAATGGGATTACTACGGAAATGGTGATAAAGTTCTGGCATCTTACGGAACAAAATTTGCAGCAGATAACTGGATGCACAAGGCAATGGGAATCCAGCTTGGTCTGACAGATTCCTACCGCTGCCAGCTTCCAAAAGGAACAGATGGAACCGGCAAATGGAAAATCACCGTATATGCAATGGGATATGCAGATACTGTATTTGAAGTTAATGCAACAGATGCAAACATCGTAAAACCGGAAGCAGGAGAAGCAGATACAACAGCATTAAAAGCAGCAGTAGAAAAAGCAGAAGCCTTAAAAGAAGCAGATTACACAGCAGATTCCTGGAAGGCAATGCAGTTAGAGCTTCAGGAAGCAAAGGATCTTCTTGCAAAAGAAAAGCCAACTCAGGCAGAGGTTGATGAAGCTACAACTCATCTGAACGCAGCAGTAGAGGCTCTTGTTAAAGCAGATACGAAGGTAACAGTAACTCTCAACAAGAAAACAGCCACTGTTTACAAAGGAAAAACAACTACACTGAAGGCAACTGTAACAGGAGCAGATGCACCAAAAGTTACATTTACTTCCAGTAACCCGAAAGTTGCAGCCGTAAACAAAACAACCGGTAAAGTTACTGCAAAAGCAAAAGGTAGTGCAGTCATCACAGCTAAATGCGGAGATGTAAAGGTAACCTGCAAAGTAACAGTTAAAAATCCAACTCTTACACTGAACAAAACATCTGTATCTGTAAAAGTCGGCAAAACAACTAAGATCACAGCAAAAGCAGCTCCGTCAGGAAAAGTTACATACAAATCCGGCAACAAGAAAATTGCTACAGTATCATCCAAGGGTACAATTAAAGGTATTAAAAAAGGTACTGCCAAGATCACAGTAACATGCAATGGCGTAACCAAAACAGTTAAAGTAACTGTAAAATAATCTGACCTGACTGAAGTCAGGCGGATATTTGCAATCGGATTCGCAGACAAGAGGAAAGAAATCCTGTATCCCACCAGAAAGGGCAGGATTTCTTTTCAACTGTAAAACTTTATACAGTTGAAAAGAAATCATTTGAATATGATTTCCTGGAACTATTGAAGAAGGAGAAATTTATGGACAAAAATAATGAGCAGAAAAATAATAAGACTCCGGAAATGAAACCCAAACAGGACAGTTTCCGTTCATGGTTAAAGCTTATTCCTGCGGCAGCAGTTTTTGCAGCAGTCTGTGTAACCTGTTATCAGGCAGATAAAAGTCCTGTGGAGACTACATCAGTTTCCAATAATAATATTATGTCTACTGACGAGATTAAAGAATTGATTTCACAAGGAACTGCAGGTAAGGATTTTGATTCAGAAGACTCTTCTGAAACCAATGGAACCTCAATTTCAAAAACATCAAAAAAAACAAGTAAGATTAAAACAGGAACAAAGAAAAATTCATCTACAGGTTCCTCTGCAAATGGAGGTACAGCAGGGGGTGGTGCAGGAAGCACAGTCACACCAACTACAGAAGTTCCTGCTGGTGGATATGCAGACGGTACCTATACAGGCTCCGGAACTGGTTTCGGAGGAACGATCACTGTTCAGGTAACTGTCACTGACCATAAAATTGCAGCTATCAATATTGTAGATGCATCAAACGAAACAGCCTCCTATTTTGCAAATGCACAGGGTGTGATCAGCAAAATTCTTGCAAGCCAGTCTCCGAACGTAGATGCAGTCAGTGGTGCCACTTATTCTTCCAACGGAATTATTACTGCGGTTCAGAATGCATTGTCACAGGCAATTCCATCAGGAAATCAGGCAGTTGTTACGCCAACTCCCACTCCATCACCGAAACCGACAAAGAAACCTTCTCCAATACCGAAGCCGGGAGACGAACAGATTTACAAAGACGGAACCTATACAGGAACCGGTAAAGGATACAGTGGGACAATTACGTTGACAGCTAAGATTAAAAAAGGTGTGATCAAGTCTCTGGAAGCAGAGCATACAGATACGCCTATGTTCTTTAAGAAAGCATGGGACATCCTGGAAAATGAGATCATTCAGAATCAGTCTGTCGATGGCATTGATACTGTCAGTGGTGCAACCTACTCTTCAAAGGGTATCATAAACGCAATGAAAGATATTCAGAAGCAGGCAGAAAAAGGCACCACAAAAGTGACACCAACTCCAACACCAGAAGTAACAGTTACGCCAATTCCTGAGGCAACCCCAATCCCGACACCGGAAGAAACTCCGACTCCAGAAGTCACTCCAACACCAGAGGAAACACCAGCTCCCACACCAACACCGGAAGAGACTCCGGAGCCTACGCCGGAACCTACAGGACCATATATTGACGGAACTTATACAGGCTCAAGCTACGGATACAGTGGAAGAGTAAATGTAACCGTAACGATTCAGGGCGGTCAGATTGCATCTATTGAACAGAGTAACAGTGATTCACCTGAGTACTTTGATTATGCATGGGAAACTATTTATCCTCAGATTATGGGAAATCAGTCAGCAGACGGAATTGATGCTGCAAGCGGTGCCACTTATTCCTCAGAGGGAATCCTTGGAGCAATTCAGAAAGCTCTTGCCCAGGCATTGGCATAAAATTATTGTAAGAGAAAAAATCATATGCTCTGGCTATTTCTAACTTATAACGTAAAAATGGAGGACAACAATATGATTAAAACAACTGTAAAAGTAGACGGTATGATGTGCGGAATGTGCGAATCTCACGTAAACGATGCAGTGAGAAAAGCCTTCCAGGTAAATAAAGTTACTTCTTCCCACAGCAAAGGGGAAACTGTGATCATCTCAGAGAAACCTGTAGACGAAGCAAAGCTAAAAACAGCCATCAGCGCAACAGGATATGAAGTAAAAGGTATCAGTTCAGAACCTTATGAAAAAAAGAAAGGTCTGTTTTCATTTCTTCATAAATAATGAGCATGTTCAGTAAATATCATTAAATCATAAACCTATTAAAAAAACAGGCAGAAACTTTGCAGATTATACTGCAGTTTTTGCCTGGCTTTCTCTGTGCCAACAAATTGATTTCTCGACAAATCTCGAATAATGGCGTTAAAAAGTCTGAAAAATTCCAAAAAATCAGTTGCTTAATTTGTACAAAACATGGTAGACTATTTGTAGTTAAGAAGTGACAGAAATTTACAATTACTTAACCGAATCAGGTGAGACAAATGACTCTATCTGCCTGATTAATCAGGAGATGAAAGAATGAAAAGAAAAATAGAGCTTGTCTGCTGGATTTTATTTACCTTATGTTCCGGTATTTGCTTCTTTATCAATTTTATGAGCAAACCTCCTGTAGACGATACACATAAATTTACCTTATATATGATCGGTGCTGCAACAGTATCTTTACTTTATCCGGGAACTATGTTTATCCTTGGACTGAGAAACAGTTATCTGTATGATAAATTAAACAAATTTGCTAAAGAAAAGGGCGAGACGGAAACTGTCAAATCTACACAGATTTCCAAACCATCCGTATCAGGATATACAGTCTCTGATATGAAAACCCTTGTCAGCGCTCTGATCTCTGATAAGAACCTTACAGAGGAAGAGAAAGAATTCTTATTAGAATACATTAAGAAGAAATGATGTGATGTTTTAAATGGAACTATTAGTCTGTATGTCCATTTCAGGAAGCATTCCTGTTGTGATTTGTTTGCTTTTATATGTGATTCAGCGTGAAAATTATAATTATATTCTTGGAAGAAGATTACTGATTACAGGAATTTTCTTTTACCTGATACCGATACAGTTGATAAAATATCTGATACCTGAAGAAGTCTATCCAGAGGCTCTTTTTAACGAAGAAGCTCAACTGTACTTATCCAACTCCTTATCTTTCTGGACTGAGCGAAAGGGAGAATACATATGGATGCCGCAATGGTTTGATATTATGGCTAAGCTCTGGCTTAGTGGAATTGTTATCTTTGCGGTTTATGAAATCATCAAATACTGGAGAAGTGCACATTCTATCAAGAATTTCATTTTTGAAAAAGAAGAAGATCCGGAAAACAATCTTACCTATTATCTGATTCCGGATGATACTTATGGACCATGTACCATCGGCTTTTTTCGTCAGAAGATTGTGATTCCGGAAAGTTTCCCTCTGCATCCTGATTTTGTCATGGTATATAAACATGAAGGTGCCCATCTAAAGAATCATGACAATTTAGTAAAACTGTTATGTCTCCTTGTCCTGTGTGTACACTGGATGAACCCTGTGGCATATCTTTTACTTCTCCTTTACATCGATACAGCAGAAATAGTCAGTGACAGCGCGGCAGTAGAAGGCTGTCCAAAAGAAAAACGCAAAGACTACGCCAAACTGCTGGTGTTAGAAGCCTCAACTTCGGACATACGTCCGGTTGTATGGAAAAATAATTTTTCCGGACATAAAAAAGATAAAGAAGGAAAAGATTTTAAAACAATAAAAAGGAGGATCAACTACATGATGAAAGAAAAGAGAAAAGGGTTGTTGCAGAGAGGTATTATGGTGGCAGTGTCAGCACTGACAATTGTGGCTGGAGCTGGGACGGTGTTGGCGTACAGTCCAGTTCAGTCATCTGATATGAGTTTTGAAGATGTTGTATTGGATTTTGAACCCGAACAGCTTTTATTTAACGATTCAGATATGACTGCATTTATTGATTTTTCAGAAAGTGATAAAGTATTTACCGCTGAAGATGGAACTCAGATACCTTTAAAAAATGATTATTCTCCATATGCAATATGCACACATAGTATGGTTGATGGAACAGTTAGTGCACATAAAAGTAATGGATCCGGTGGCTGTACTGTAAAAGTATATACTTGTCAACGTTGTAAAAAATGTGGCTATTTAGCAAATGCCGTGTACAAAAACACTATTACTTATGCAGTATGTCCTCATAAATAAGATTTGATGAGAAATAAGATATTATAAGCTTCAGTTAATTGCAATATATGTAAGTAATTGAAGCTTTTTTATGGCTACTTTTGCTAAAAAATAAAATATAATAACCCTCTACCAATTCTGAAATACTTTCTCAATATCCTCCCAATTATCCTCTTGCATTTTTATTAAAGTTAGAATATACTAACTAATAGAGTTAGATGCCACAAACTCTAGCGTGAATTAATCATTTGAACTCCATCCGAAGACTTGCTGAAATCTTCGGAACAATGGATCGCA
>ENA-ORTP01001031-ORTP01001031.1-human-gut-metagenome-genome-assembly--contig:-NODE-1031-length-31255-cov-3.173462_pt1 | contig 31255 bp, 26 predicted proteins | sample MGYA00241913_ERZ509190 | MGnify/ENA primary metagenome ERZ509190 (study PRJEB26280, sample SAMEA2338839) | human gut metagenome | biome: human gut; feature: human-associated habitat; material: faeces...
ACCACATAATTATAATTGCAATCAGAAATGGTATCCACAATAACACTTTTATTTTTCGTCCGATAGTACGGTACATTTCTTTTTGAGAAAAGCCTAACCTATAACATGGATTCATATTTCTTTTTTTCTTTTCAAAGAAGTATAAAGTAAATAAGACTTACAAACGCAACAGGAAAAATTAAGCTTACAGAAAATCCAACGAAAGTACATAATTTTCTCATTAAGGATTCTGTATTATAATAATTTCCCAGTGTAGCAAAAGCATACGTATAGTCATAATTAATATCATCATGTGCCAGAACTTTTTCCAGTTTATCAGCTGTATTCAAATGATTTAATCACTCTGAATCTTCATATCCTGTATAAAATTCAAGATATAGATTTTCAAAATTTTTCTGATTGAGCTTCTCCCACTTCTCTTTGCTTACAACATAAACGTCCTGAAAACTTCCTGATGTACTGACAATCTGTTCATGGGGTTTTATATTTTAATAAACACTTTGTACATACCCGTTTTTCATAAGTTACTACATTTCTTTTTTAATGTGATACTTTCTCTTCTAAATTTCTCTTTATGACAAGCAAAATTCATACGCAGTAATCTATCACTATTTCTATTTATGTCTGCTCCCATATATCATTTTGCAATATATCTCGAATCGTCTGCATTGATAAATCTACAGAAGCTATTTCATCCGCGCATCTTTTCAGTTCACTTCTAATGATTTCTTCATGAGGAACATTATGTTTATATTTTATCTGATGTTCCAATGCCGCCCAAAAATCAAGAGCAATGGTTCGAAGCTGAATCTCAGCAGTAATACCTTTCAAATCATCTGTTGCAAACCGTATAATCAAATGAAGGCTTCTGTAACCATTAGGTTTTGGATAAGCAATATAATCTTTCTTCTCCATGATCTGAATCTCATTTCTTTCCTGTAGCCACTTTGCAATTTGATATACATCTTCCACAAAAGAACAAATTACCCTGACTCCCAGTGCATCATGAATATGTTGAAGTGCAGTCTGACTATCTTCTTTCATTCCATGTCTTTTTAATTTTTCTATCATACTTTCAGGAGTTTTGATTCTTGTTTTAATATATAAAATTGCCTGCAACCCATCTTTATTACAGAAATTTGGGTAGGTTTCCATTAATGTCTTTAAATAAGTTTCTCCTTGTTTTAATAAGGGAAATTTATTTCCATAATATTCTTCCAGTGTCAAATATCCACCTCCCTTTTACATACTAATTCTTTTGCAGCAAATACATGAAGTTCCCGATAACAAGGAACATTCCACCAACAATAAAATAGAAAATTACCAGACGGTTAGTTGTTCCGTATATTTCTAATATTCCACAGACCATGCATCCAACTGTTAGTGTCAAAATACCAAAATGCTGAAAGCGGCGTGCTATACATCCTGGAATTTTGCTACGAAAGTACAGTATACAGTAAAAATAAACTGTGCCTCCAAAAAATGGAATCATAAAAGCGTAAAGTATATAATACGAGTAGACTCCATGGCTAAAAAATTCATAAACAGCTCCAAAGCCGGCACAAACCAGAGTTACAATTAGATAAGTAAACACAAGTTTCTCTATTTCTTTTCCGGATCTTTCAATACCCGATGCAGACAATATCACTCACACTCCTTTCCTTCACGCTTCGTCCACTGGTTGTGGGATTATTGACTACTTCCCCATTGAAATACATGGTAGATGAACCACCACCATCCAAATTGTATGCAGTTTCTACACCAATACTATACATAAATTCTGCCAGTTCTAAAAGCGATAAGCCTTCACTTTCTTCTGTTCTTCCATCAGAAACCACAAACACATAGTGAAGATTATCTATGATTCCAATGGCTGTTCTCGGATTGCTCGCCATGGCTTTTCCCACCTCATCTTTTTCTGTCACAGAAATCGTTCCATTTTCTATCAGTGCAGGGCCGAAAGACAATATTTCCTTTGCTCCTTGTTCTAAAAGCTCTTCTGCGGTAATCTCTTCTTCTGTGATGATTTCAAAGTTTCCATCTTCATAAATAACCAGATCTTCCTGGTCTTTTTCTGCTTCGCTGCGGTATAAAGTCCCATCTCGGAGTACATAGCCCTTTTTCTGTGCGCCGTAGTAATCTCCGTTAATTGCCAGTATAGCATTGACTTCCTCTGCAATTTCCGAAGTTTTCTCTGTTACATTTTTTCCGTAACTATTTTGTGCAAAAGCAGTTTTAAGATATTCCGGAGAAGAAAGTACAATATCTGCTACATAGATTGTGGTATCCTCCTCCCTGTATTCATTCAGAGTAATAGAAATCTTTCCATCTTCATAAGAGGTTTCTGATGCCTCTGCCATAGTTTCTTCCTGCTTATCTTCTCCGGCAATATTCTGCCCTTCTGTTTTCTCTGCCACACGGTAAACTTGTGAAATTAAAAAAGTATCCATGAGCAGATAACAGGTGAACCCAAACAGCGCTACACCATATAGAATACAGCTCCAATGCTTCTTTAAATATTTGAACATTTTAACCTCCACTTCTTTGCCGCCTGAATATGAATGTCCTTTGAATAAACCAGCTTATGATGAAAAATATCAGTTCCGTACAAAGTTTTCCTATATACTGATTCATACCAAGATATATGAAAACTTCCAGAAGAATCGTATTTCCTGCCAAAATTCCTGCTGCTAACAAAACGTACTGCACAGCGGTTCTCCCTGAATCTGTTTTTTCTTGAAAAACCAGATTACGGTTTACCTGATAATTAAAACACCCACTCAAGATTCTTGCCATTACATTGGAAAGAAACAAGGAAATACTTTTTGAAAAACTTGCAGTCAACCAAAGAAACAGACTGTATATTCCATAGTCAAGAATAAAACTCACCATAGATGAGGCAGAAAACCTAAAAATCTCTTTATAAATCTTGTAGGAATCTCTCAAAGGATTAAAATGAGAACCGGCATTGTCATTGATATAAATGGTCTCAATCCTAATTTCCCTTAGAGAAATCTTTTTTCTGGAACATACTAATAACACATTCATTTCATACTCATACCGTTCTCCCGGAATTGTAAGCAATTCCGGAAGAAGTGTCTTATCAAAAGCACGAAGTCCTGTCTGGGTATCATAAATGTGGACACTTGTGATAAGCATATAGGCTATACGGGTAATCTGGTTACCTATCCTGCTTTTTAAGGGAGTTTCCTTCTGTATTTTTCTGCTTCCAAGAACCAGACATCCCGGATGGTTTTTAGCCTCTTTCCATACCATTTCTACATCTTTTGCTCTGTGTTGACCGTCTGCATCCGCAGTCACTACCACATAATTTTCGGATATGTGATTTTGAATATACGCCATCCCTGTTTTTAAGGCGCTGCCTTTCCCCTTGTTTGTCTCATGTGGCAGAATCAGTACATTTCCGGCATCGTCTATTTCCTGAAAGATTGGCTTATGTTCTTTGTCACTTCCATCATCTACGATTAAAATCCAGAAACCTTTTTCGCTTAATTGCTGTACTACCTGAATCAGGCACTCCTCCGGATTATATGCTGGAATCAAAGCAATTTTCAGGTATTGGCTCATAAGCTGCTACCTCCTTCTGATGTTCCGTTATCTGTATTCTCACCGGACGGAGCGTCAGGCGGTGTATTTCCCTGAGGTCTTTCCATATTTCCCGGCAACTGCCCGTTATCAGTTCCACCCTGCATGCCACCTTCTTTCCTGCCTCCTCTTTTGCCGTCGTTATTTCCAGGTACTCCTCCACCTGAAGCATTACTTCCATACACAAGACTATCCATGGTGATACTTTGTTCTGTTGTTCCGGCTTTTACTGTGTAAGTTTCTCCTTCTTCGATTTCCGGACAACTTACAATAATAGAAGAATATTGCTTTTCTGCTGTCCAGTTTAAAAGCTCTGCTCCGTTGCTGTTAAGCAGTTCAATATTCGTATTTGCCTCCTGCGCATCTACGTTTACCATAATCACTCCTTGTGTGGAAGAAGAGTCAAAGCTTTGTGCCATGCCAGAAGAACCAGAAGCCGCAAAAATTCCACCTGTGACTTGAGCTATTCCACTATAATCTAAGGTTCCATTTCCATCATTGGTAGGACCGGATACATAAGTTTCCCCTCCGGAAACTGTAACATCCCCATTAGAGTCGATGCCATCTCCGGAAGCATTGACCCGAAGAGTACCTCCAGCAATATTGATATATGCGCCATCTGTGGATGAAAACTGATCGCCTCCTCCTCGGAATCCCTCTGTACCGCTGCTGTCATTGCCGCCGGCAGCATTCATACCGTCATCAGATGCCTGCACTGCAATCTCCCCACCGGTGATATCAATGCTTAACCCTTCGATTCCTTCATAGCTTTGAGCGATATCTATGTTCCCACCGGAAATCGTTGCATTAACATCCGCATGTATTCCGTCATCTCCTGACGATAATGTATATGTTCCTCCGTTGACAGCCAGATTTCCATTGGAATGAAGTGCATCATCTTCACTGTCAATATCATAAGTTCCATCATTCAATACCAATTGCGTACCAGCTTTTATCCCTTTGATACTGGTTGTATCTTCTTCCGCATTTTCCTGCTGCATCTGTTCCATGGGGTGTCCTTCTCTGCTGCTCTGACTTTGTACACTGGAACTTCCTTCTCCCGTCAAAATGGTATAGGTTCCATCTTCTGCCTGTAACCATGAACTGGCGCTGATTCCATCCTGCTGAGAAGAAATATCAAAGGTTCCTCCTGCCAGATACACAAATCCAAGGCTGGTATCCTCCGTATTTTCTGCATGGATACCATCTTTTTCTGATACAATCGTATAAGAACCATTGGCGATACGGACGCTATCTTTTCCCGAAATTCCATGACTGGCACTTGTGATTACATAGGTTCCGCTTGTAAGAATCAAATCGTCTTTTGATACAATCCCATGTCCTTCCTGAGCTGTGACTGTAAGGGTTCCTTCTCCATTCAACGTCAAATCTGATTTAGAAAATACTGCTGCATCAATATTGTTTTCATCGATAGCAGTGTAAGTGCCGTTGTGTTCCAGGTTGTTTTCCGTTCCCGAAACAGTCGTAACAAAAACTTTATCCGCAGATTTGATATACAATGCTGCCGACTGAGAGCTGGAAATACTTACATCATTGAATACAAGCTGAATTTTATCCGTATCTTCTGCCTCTACGATCACCATCCCATCTGAAAGAGCCCCTGAAAGCACATAAGTTCCTTCCTCTTTAATTGTCACTGTATTTTCTGTGATAGACACAGCGTCTGACTCGCAGGCAGAACCTCCATCAGCAAGAGAAATGGCAACGCTTTCTGTTTCTTCATAACCCACTTCTTTGTCCCTGTCTGAAAACATGTCGGATGTATCAATTTCCATAATCGAAGTACTTACAGTATCTGAATTTTCTGTACTTTGCTGTGCATTTTCTTCTGTCTTTGCACTACAGCCGGATAACAACAATGTTCCCATCAGGATAAACAATATAACTTCCTTTTTTCTCATCTGTCATCGCCTCCTATAATTCTCCGACTATCGTTTCCTGTCTGCACATGGTAATTTCCAGATTCCCATTTCTGCATCGTAGCGCATCAATTAATTCTTTTTCTGTTGCCGGATTTTTTAACGTCAGGTTATACGTCAGTTTAAACAAACTTCCCATATTCGTTGTTTTGATCTGTACCACCTCATAGTCTGTGGTATATTTTTTCAAGATCTTGTCAAATACCCCACTGTAATCCAAGTCCTCCGGTATCGTAATGTGCAAGGTTTTATAGCGTAATCCATGCTTTCTCATTCCGAAATCCATCCGATTGTATAGCAACATAATGCCACCAAGAATTACTGCGGATAATAGTGCATAAGCCAGATATCCCATTCCCGCTACCAAGCCGGAACACATAGCAAGGAATATCGCCCCGATTATTTTCGAAGATCCAGGAACGGAACGAAAACGAACAAGACTAAAAGCGCCTGCAACCGCCACACCGGTTCCCACATTTCCATTCACCATCATAATCACCACACAGACTACAGCCGGAAGCAATGCCAGCGTTGCAACAAAGCTCTTGGTATATTTGGTTCCGTACATATAGGTTCCCGCTAAGATCACTCCGATAATAAGTGTGCATCCCACACATAACAAAAAATCTGAAATAGAAATCACATTGGTTATATCGGTATCAAAAATTCCCTGAAATAAAGTATTAGACATTACTGTATCCTCCCTGTAAAGATTCTGCCAGCATACGCTGATAAGCAGAACCGTATTTTGAAAATGATGTTTTAAATAAATGATGTTTCGTAAGCGTTTCACTCATCCAAAGGGGTATTCCACCGGAAGTTTTTATTTCCATCAGCGTCTGGTCTTCCCCCAATAAAGCCATTCCGTATATCTCGCTTCCAAGAGAAAAATCTGTTCTTCGATAAAGGATGTTTTCATCAAATGTCACCCTGAAATCACTACCATCCAAAGCGTAATAGGCTTCTCTTTCGTAAGATAGGAATACCGACGGACGAAGATTTTCATAGTAATCACGAAAATACTGTATTTCATTCCCGATCTGCGAATGTACCGGAAGGGGTTCTCCTGTCTGAAAGCTTTCCATAACCTTCTTTTCCGGAAGCTGCAATCTACGTTTGTAAACGACTGATTTATATTTTTTCTTAATTTCTACAAATACCGGATCGGTTGTCTCCACAGGTTTGTAACTTCGGATACGGAGTTTCTCTTTATATATCGGTTTTTCCAATGAACGCCTGATGAGCCGAAATGTATCGGTGTCAAAATAAATATTTCTGATAACGGTTCTTCCGTAATCATCCAGTTTCATATACGGCTGCATCGCCAGAAGAATCTGTTCTTTTTCCTGCCTGTTAAGCAGGTATTTTAATTCATAACGCTTAAAGGTTGTTTGATAAGCCATAATGGTCCTCCTGTTTTGTATTTTGATTCCCTGCATACCTGAATCGATAATAATATTCCCATCATATTCCTGCGCACTGCTAACATAAGCAGAATAAGGAACCGCAAATGATTGTACCAATGAATAAGTTCCCTTGTTTTCATCTACCTTATATTTGTAATAATACGAAATTTCCCCTTCCTTCATAGATGTTTCAATTCCGTTAATCTGTTCCCAATCATACGAGAGATTGGAGTTACTGGTACCAAAATGCAACCGATACCGTATAAGATACAGATACCAAATCCTCTGTAGTAAAATACACATATAAAGATAATGTATTTGTTCCGTATGGGTTCTCTTTTACCAACATCTGATCTTCCGTATAGATTCCACTATTTTTTTCTTCCTCTATCTGCTCCTCTATAGCCTCCTAATATTCCTCTGTATAAATAGATTTCGCCTCATTTTCAGTTACTTTGTCTGACTCAGCCTGTATTGGTTCTTCGGTTGACATTTTTGAAAATGAAACGAGCAATCCTGCCGCTGCCAACGCAAATATGATTCCGACTATTTTCTTTTTTGATTTTTCTATTCTCATATCACATAACTCCTCATCATCTTATTCCATTAAAGCTTCAGTCAATTCTAATACCTGAGAAATCGGAATTGCATAACCGATTCCCTCCACATCTGTCGAAGCAATTTTAGCTGTATTGATTCCTACCAATTTTCCTTCCATATCTAATAATGCACCGCCGCTATTTCCTGGATTGATTGCTGCATCTGTCTGAATATAGCCAAGGGAAGAGGACTGAGTATCTTCACTAATGGAACGATTGACTGCACTGACGATTCCTGTTGTAACGGACTGGCCATAACCCAAGGCATTTCCAATGGCCACAACCTGCTCACCTACCTCTAAAGCATCCGAATCCCCGATTTCTACTACGTGGCTCTGTGAATATGTGGATTCTGATAAAGCAGAGGTATCTACTTTAAGCACTGCTAAATCTATATCTGCATCATAACCGCACAAAACAGCTTCATACGTCTCATCATCTACAAAGGTTACAGAAAGAGAAGAAGCACCCTCTACCACATGATAATTGGTCAGCATATAGAGCTGGGAATCTTCTTCATATAATATAATTCCGGAGCCACAGCTTACGGTTTCTTCTGTCTGTGAAGGAGAAAACTGTCTGCTCCGATTTCCTCCATGTCCACCAAAATAATTTTCTACTTCCTGTACGGATATGTTTGTAACAGAAACCACAGAAGAAAGACCTGATGCCGCAATTTCCGTTACACTTAACTGATCGGTACTGGAATTTGTTGTTGCAGACAAGGACAACACGTTTGTATCTGTGGTACTACTTGTCTCATTTGCTGTTACTGCTTCATTATTTTGTCCTATCAGATACTGCTCCACAGCATAGCTTGTGCCGCCTTCCACAACCCCAAAAAGAAGAGCACTGAAAGCAACAGTTGTTGCTATGTTCCACATTCTTCTTTTTGCGGAACGCTTTTTCCGTTGTATCCGTCTATTTCTTTTCTCATTTATATGTAATTTTTCTTCTTTATACATTTGTGTTCCCTCCTGTTTTTCTTGATAGGAGTACTTTATCAGATTTACCTTAATTGCACCTTAAAGAACCCTAATTCTATTCCATAAAAAAAGCCTGTATCAAACAATTATGTTTGTACAAGCTGTGTAAAATCATTTTTATTTTTTCTGTATTCTATCTCTTTTCCCTGTAGTTTTACACCTAAAATGTGTAGAGGAATTATCGGTCATGCTCCTGATTTGTATGTAATAAACAGGCACTAAACACACACATGCTCCCAGCCAAGCTAATGGTGTTGCTACGCAGACACCTATGTATCCAAACATAGAACATATTAGCATGGTGCTTCCAATGCGCATTACCAGCTCAATGAAACATGCAAAAAACGGGGCAACTGTGTTTTGCATACTCTGTATCGCACATCGATATATTGTAAGTATGCCAAGAAGAACGTAACTTGGAGCTATCCAATACAAATATCCGTTTGAGTAATATCTAATTTCTGCCCCTGGGTTTGCAATAAACATTTCTACAATTACATTCCGTAAAAGCAAAATTCCAACACACATAACTATATTTAAGACTTCTGTTTGAACAAGGGCTGCCCGTACTCCCTGGCTAATACGCAGCTGATTCCTTGCACCGTAGTTTTGGGAGACATACGCAGATAATGTCGATGACATTGCGTTGTTTACCAGAACAGATATCTGATCTGCTTTAGTTGCTGCAGTATATCCGGCGATTGCCTGACTCCCCAGACTATTTACCGCACTCTGCATGGAAAGTTGACCAATACACATGACAGACATTTGGAATCCCATAGGAAATCCTACCTTTACTAATTGAGAAGCATAAGGCTTTATACCTTCAAAATCTTGTTTGGATAAATGTAATTCTCTAAACTTTTTTACACCGGCAACTGTACATAAAATAGCCGAAACAAACTGAGACAGCACAGTTGCCCAGGCTGCTCCTGCTATTCCGCTTTTCATCGGAACAATAAACACAATGTCTAATACGATATTTAAGATAGAAGAAAATATCAGGCAAAACAGAGGAATTTCGGAATCTCCCAATGCCCGCAAAATGTTAGAAATAGCGTTATAAAAAAATGTAGCTCCGCTTCCTAACAGAATAATGAACATATAGATATAAGCTTCCTTGTATATATCCTGTGGTGTTTTCATTACCCTTAAAATAGGATGTGAAAATCCGCAGAAAAGTGCTGTGATTATAATAGTAAAACCAATACTTAAAACTGCTGTTGCAGCAATACACTTTTTCATTCCTTTTTCATCTTTCGCTCCACATTTCTGTCCAAGACAAATTCCAAATCCATTGGTAATTCCTTGTATAAAACATAAAACAAAGTAGACAATAATACTGGTTGCTCCTACTGCTGCAAGCGATTCTGCTCCCAGTGTCTGCCCCACAATTACGCTGTCGGCCAGTGTATAAAAAAGCTGAAAAAGATTTCCCCCTATTACCGGGAGCGCAAATCTTAAAATAGAAATGAATGGGCTTCCAACTGTAAATTCTATAGTTTTTGTACTTTTGGATCGTTTCATGATAATCCCCCTTGATATTTATTTATGTATCCTTTATATTAATACCTATATTGATAACAAAACATGGATGGGGGTATTAACATGAAAAAGAGAACTGTGCCTATAAATGAAACAAAAAAAGAATTGGTTGAACACAGTACCTTTTTCTTTCCTCTTACCGTATCCCACGACGATCTTTTCTCCTTTGAAGAAAAATGTATCCGTTGTCACTGGCATGATGATCTGGAAATAGGAATTGTAAAACAAGGGATTGTGGAATACCAAATAGCTGAAACATCCTATTTTTTGTATCCCGGAGACGCCATCACGATTAATTCCGATATTCCTCACAGTGCATTTCCTGTACAAAACAGCCGCGCAATCATCGATACTATCATTTTACAACCAATGTTTCTTTACGATATACCAGGAAACGACCTGGATAGAACTTGCTTCCATCCATTTTTATATAATACCAATATTCCCTGTGTACCGCTGTTTCAGAAAAATTCCTCCGATAAGCTTCTAATAGAAAAGTTGGAGGAAATTATCCGCCTATTTGACAGCAAATCTGACTTTTTTCAATTAAAAATCAAGAGTCTTATATTAGACTATTTCTACATGATCCTTTTAAATAACAAAAATAAGCTTAAACTTTTTTCTCCATCAAACCAGGAGCATTTACGCAAATTACGGATTATGCTTGATTATCTGCATGAACATTATCAAAAACCGTTCTCTCTAAATGAACTGGCAAAGCATACCGCAATGTCAAAAGAGACCTGTTGTAGAATTTTTAAGCACATGACAGGCGTCACCATTTCGCAATACTTGACAGATTATCGCATTACGCAGAGTTTAAAATACTTATGTGATGGTAACTATTCCATTGCCAACGTTTCTGCACTTTGCGGTTTTAGCAGCCAAAGCCGATATGCCAAAGCCTTCCGTTTAAAAATAGGATGTAACCCAGGAAAATACCTCCACTCCGACTTTAATATCATAAAAAATCAAAGCGGAAATGTATATTCAAATAATAGAAATTTTAATACACATATTGACATAGATACTAAAAAATCACTGTAATTCAGAACCCTGTATTGATTTTGTATCCGTTCTGTTAAAAATTTATGCTGGAAGGTTTACTGTAATCCGCAACGATTTTTCATCCCTTGTTTCCGCAAGAATTTTCCCTTTGTGAGACTCTACCGTAGCTGCTGCAATCGAAAGTCCTAAACCATATCCGCCGGTCTGGGAATTTCTGGAAGCATCTGTACGGTAAAACCGGTCAAATAAATGGGGAATCTGTTCTTTGGAAATAAATTCTGTTGTATTAAAAACAGACAGGCAGATACGGTTTTTCTTCTTTTCCAAAGTAACAGAAATCTGCCCATTTATGTTGGTATATTTTACTGCATTGTCAAGAAGAATCGTTATGAGACCACGGATTGCTTTTTCATCACCCTTCATGGAAATCATTGGTTCAATGGTGCTTGTTAAACTTTTTTCCTGTATCTTTGCCGGAGCCTGGAAGGTATGACATACTTCTTCCACCATATCGGATAGCGGAAATTCTATTTTTCTAAAACTGTTCTGCCCTTCCTCCATACGGGAAAGCATGACAAGGGTATTGGTCAGGTCTGCAAGCCGTTTTGTCTGTCCCTGGATATCCTGCAGCCATTCATTTTCCCCAAAGTCCATTTCCAAAACCTCGGTATCAGCTTCAATAATCGTCAATGGGGTTTTTAATTCATGTCCTGCATCGGTAATAAAACGTTTCTGTTTCTCATAATTATCAGAGAATGGCTTTACAATACGGGCAGATAAATAAACCATTAAAATAAACACAGATAAGAGCCCAATGCCGGATACACCAAATGTTGTCAGCAAAAAGTTCTGGAAATTGTCTAATTGCCGCCTGCAATCCAGGAAAATAATACGTACTTCCCCATTGGAAGAACATCTCCAATACCGGTAATCCTCCAAAAATCCTTTTTCTGTTTCTTTTTCCCAAACTTCTGAAGCATATTCCATTGCTTTTGCTGTATCAATGGACACTATCTTTGAAGTATCTGTTAAAATGATGTCACCATTTTCATTAAGTAAAACAGAAAAAAATCTGGACTCATAAGGAATTTCCGGTGACATTCCAGGCCGGTCATCTTTTCTGTTTCCTGGGAATTTTTGCGGGAATTTTCCTGCATTTTCCTCCAGAATTTCGAGAACCCGATCAGCATCTTCCACGACTTTCCTGTAATTTAAAATGCCTACGATTCCTCCAATCACAAAAAGAACGAAAAAAAGTGAAGCCATAGATGCAGCAATTAATTTGATACGAAGTTTTTTGATCATGACGGATTCTCCTCCAGTGAATATCCTGCGTTTCTTGTGGCTTTGATTTGGATATCTGCGTGGAGGGCAGATAATTTTTTCCTCAGATAAGAAATATAAACCCATACCACATTGATTTCTGCTTCACTGTCATATCCCCATATTTTTTCCAGGAAACGTTCCGAGGAAATGAGCTGGTGAGGATTGCACATCAAAAGCTCCAGCATTTGAAACTCTTTGTTCGCAAGGCGGAAACTTCCTTTTGCAGTAGAAAGTTCAAAAGTAGCCCGGTCTAGCGTTACATTTCCCATAGTTAGTTTTGAGTTTACCTGTGCGGCTTGTGTTCTTGTGATGGCACGGATTCTTGCCAGAAGTTCTTTAGAATGAAAAGGTTTTGCCAGATAATCATTGGCTCCGGCATCCAGCCCTTCCACCTTATCATCTACTTCTGATTTTGCTGTCAATAATAGAATCGGGATGAGATTTCCCTTTTCCCTGACTCTTTTTAATACAGTAAGGCCATCTACTTTGGGCATCATAATGTCTAAGATTACCCCGTCATAATTATCCATTTCCAGATAATCCAAGGCACTCTGGCCATCATAGACTGCATCTACCGAATAGTTATTTCTCTCCAAAATTGCCACCAGTGCTTTTGATAATGCTTTTTCATCTTCAGCCAATAATAACCGCATTGTATATGCTCCTCCTCATTACACTTTTTCAACCTCATCATCAAATAAATCTATTTCTTTTAAAAATAAATGTAGAACCTTAATTATAACTTAAAAACACCATTGATATGGCATATTATATCTTAAGCAAAAAAATTTTTCCAGTTTTTTAACTTTCCTATTGACACCCATATCAATCAGTGTTAATATCATGTCAATTCAATATGATAAACCGTTGAAGCGGAGATAACGGCAATGATGCCTTTACAGAGAGCCTGTGTTGCTGAGAGTCAGGTGAGAAACAAGTTGTCAAATGGACCGCTGAGGGTGCAGTCAAAAGTGTATATTTATTTACACCTAGTATTCTGCAACGTGCAGGCATACGTAAATTGCCGGGGATATGTTGGTATCCTGCTAAGCGCATAGGAGTAATCCTATGAATCAAGGTGGTACCGCGGATAGTGTCGTACTGTATATATTTGTACGTGATTCGTCCTTGACAGATTGTTGTATTCTGTCAGGGATTTTTTTATTTTTCAGATTCCTGGTTCAGGATAAAAACCAAGTGAAGTTTTCTTTATTACGAGGAGGCGAATATCATGTTATTAACCAAACGATGGCGTCGAATGATTGTACAGAAATAGTAAAGCAACTCAAAACACATAACCAGCATTTATTTGGAGGTAATGACTATGAAAAATGAAAAAATCCCCTACAAAATCTATCTGAATGAATCCGAGATGCCAAAAGCATGGTACAATCTGCGTGCTGATATGAAACAAAAACCGGCGCCATTATTAAATCCTGGCACACACCAACCGATGAAAGCCAAAGAACTGGTAGGTGTATTCTGTGAGGAACTGATTGCACAGGAACTTGACAATGATACTGCTTACTTTGAAATTCCGGAAGAAATTCGATCATTCTATAAAATGTATCGTCCATCTCCTCTTGTTCGTGCTTACTGTCTGGAGGAAAAGCTAGGAACTCCTGCAAAAATCTATTACAAATTTGAAGGAAATAACACCAGTGGCAGCCATAAACTAAACTCAGCTATTGCACAGGCTTATTACGCTAAAAAACAGGGACTTAAAGGAGTGACCACAGAAACCGGAGCCGGTCAATGGGGTACTGCCCTTTCCATGGCTTGTTCCTACTTTGATCTTGACTGTAAAGTATATATGGTAAAATGCTCTTATGAGCAAAAACCTTTCCGACGTGAAGTCATGCGCACATACGGTGCATCAGTGACACCATCTCCTTCCATGGAAACAGAAGTTGGAAGAAAGATTCTTGCAGAACATCCGGGAACTACCGGAAGCCTCGGCTGTGCCATCTCTGAAGCTGTAGAAAAAGCTGTAACAAGCGATGGTTACCGGTATGTGTTAGGCAGCGTTCTTAATCAGGTACTTCTGCATCAATCTGTGATTGGTTTGGAAACCAAAGCTGCACTCGATAAATTCAATATTAAGCCGGATATTATCATTGGATGTGCTGGCGGCGGGTCTAATCTTGGTGGTCTGATCGCACCATTTATGGGAGAAAAACTTCGTGGAGAAGCAGATTACCGTATCATAGCTGTCGAACCAGCATCTTGTCCTAGTTTTACCAGAGGTATATATGCCTACGACTTTTGTGACACAGGTATGGTATGCCCACTTGCAAAGATGTATACTCTTGGCAGTGACTTTATCCCTTCTGCGAACCACGCAGGTGGTCTTCGCTATCATGGCATGAGTTCTACTCTATCGGAGCTTTACCATCAGGGACTTATGGAAGCAACCAGTGTAAAACAGACGGAAGTCTTTGAAGCAGCCGAGTACTTTGCCCGAGTAGAAGGAATCTTGCCTGCACCGGAAAGTTCCCATGCGATACGTGTTGCTATTGATGAAGCATTGAAATGCAAAAATAACGGGGAAGAAAAAACAATTGTATTTGGTCTTACAGGCACCGGATATTTTGATATGGTTGCATATGAAAAATTCCACGATGGCGATATGGACGATTACATCCCATCTGATGAGGAACTGGCTGTTTATCGCAACAAACTTCCTATAGTGGCAGTAAAATCCTGAAAACCTGATCTGTTCGTTATATGTATCCTTAATATGAACAAATGCATTCATAACAGAGTGGAATTATTTCTGCTCTCAAAATGAATGCATTTGTCTTTTCATTATTATTTTGAAAATAACGTTACAATCCTTTCTGCCGCTTCTTTTGTATCCTCCGGTGAACCAAATGTTGAAAAACGAAAATACCCTTCTCCCGCTGCGCCGAATCCTTCTCCCGGGGTTCCCACAACCTGTATTTTATGTAATAAGTAGTCAAAAAATTCCCAACTTTTCATTCCCTTCGGACACCGCATCCAGATATACGGCGCATTCTTACCACCGCAATACCAGATTCCAATCTGATCAAGTGCTTTCATCAATATCTTTGCATTTCTCTTATAAATCTGAATATTTTCGTGAATCTGTCTTTGTCCTTCTTCTGTGAAGACTGCTGCCCCACCTTTCTGAATGATGTAAGACACACCGTTCGTTTTTGTTGTACGATTTCGTATCCACATTTCATTTAGGTTCATACCATTGCGTTTCAAAGCTTTTGGTATTACCGTATATCCAAGTCTGGTACCTGTAAAACCAGCCGTCTTAGACAATGAACATATTTCAATCGCACATGTTTTTGCTCCATCCAGTTCAAAAATGCTGTGGGGAAGTGTCTCATCCTCAATGAAAGCTTCGTATGCCGCATCGAATAGAATAACCGAACCGTTCTCGTTTGCAAAATCTACCCATGCTTGAAGTTGTTCACGTGAGAAAACTGCTCCGGTAGGATTGTTAGGTGAACATATATATAATAAATCAGCCTTTATATCTTCACCTGGCTCTGGTAAAAAGTTATTTTCTTCTGAAGAAGAAAGGTGCACAATCTTCCTTCCAGCCATTACATTCGCATCCACATATGCCGGGTAAGCCGGCTCAATTACCAAAGCAGAACTGGAGCGTTCAAATAAATCTAAAATATCTCCAAGTTCATCACTTGCTCCACTGGAAACGAACACCTCATCTGCTGATAAAGAAACGCCTCTTTTTTCATAATGCTCTGCTATCTTTTCTCTCAAGAAAGAGGCGCCGCATTCCGGCATATATCCATGAAAACTGCTTTTTGAAGCCTGATCGTCCACTGCCTCATGCAACGCCCGGATCACAGCATCGCACAATGGCAGTGAAACGTCTCCAATCCCCATTCTTAAAAGCTTTGTCCCAGGATGCTGTTCTACATAAGCCTTCGTCTTCTGAGCAATATTGTAAAAAAGATAGGAATCTTTCAATTCGCTGTAATACTTGTTTGGTCTGATCATTTTATTTTCCTCCTTGTAGAATTCTTTCATTCTGCATCAATCGTAGAAACACCAATTGTCACTTCTTCTAAAACATCTAAAAGTACTTTTACCGTATCCAGAGATGTAAGCATAGTTATATTGTTCTGCGTTGCCGCATTTCGGATTGCAACTCCATCTTCATAATGAACACCGGAAAGAATTGCACGGGTATTGATAACATAACTGACGTATCCTGCACGGATTGCATCCAGTATCTCACTGCTTCCTTCTGATGGTTTTCTAAGTATACGAGTACGGATTCCATACTGTTTTAAATACTCTCCTGTAAGAGAGGTTGCTTCTATATTAAACCCCATATCATAAAAACGTCTGATTAGCGGAAGGGCTTCGGCTTTATCCTCATCTGCCAGCGTCACGATGACTGTTCCATAATTCTGCACACGAATACCGGAAGCAATCATTGCTTTATACATTGCTCTGTGAAGTTTTTTATCATATCCGATTGCTTCTCCCGTTGATTTCATCTCCGGTGACAGGTAAGCATCCATACCATTCAGCTTTGCAAAGGAAAACACTGGTGCTTTTACATACCACCTCTTCTTTTCTTCGGGATAACTCACAGTAATTCCCTGCTCCTTCAGACTAATTCCAAGAATGACTTTCGTTGCAATATCAGCCAAGGGATATCCAGTTGCTTTTGACAAAAATGGAACCGTTCTTGAAGACCGCGGATTCACCTCGATGATAAATACATTTTCCTGTTTATCCACGATAAACTGGATATTAAACAGTCCCACAATGCCAATCCCAATCCCCAGTTTTTTTGCATAGTCCAAAATCGTAGTCTTTACCTTAGCTGAGATGCTGAACGTCGGATATACACTAATAGAATCGCCGGAATGAACCCCTGTCCTTTCTACCAACTCCATGATTCCCGGAACAAATACGTCTGTGCCATCGCAAATAGCATCAATTTCAATTTCTTTTCCAACGATATATTTATCTACTAATACCGGCTTATCTTCATCTATCTCCACCGCCGTTTTCAGATAATATCGCAGATGTTCTTCCTTTGCAACAATCTGCATGGCTCGTCCTCCAAGTACAAAGCTCGGACGTACCAGTACTGGATATCCTATTTCTTCTGCCGCTTTTACGCCATCTTCTATATTTGTTACAGCCTTTCCTTTTGGCTGTGGTATTTTCAGCTCTGCTAACAGTTTTTCAAATGAATCTCTGTTTTCTGCTTTTTCGATTGCCACACAGTCCGTGCCAATCAATTTCACCCCTCGCCTTCTCAATGAATTTGCCAAATTGATAGCAGTTTGACCGCCAAGTGATACAATAACTCCATCCGGCTTTTCCATTTCAATGACATTCATAACATCTTCTATGCAAAGAGGTTCGAAATACAACTTGTCAGATGTGGTATAATCCGTAGACACAGTTTCTGGATTATTATTGATAATAATAGCTTCATATCCTGCTTCTTTAATGGTTTTCACTGCATGCACTGTTGAATAATCAAACTCAATACCCTGTCCGATACGGATGGGACCGGAACCCAATACAATGATTTTCTTCCTGTCTTCCACGATTGATTCATTTTCATCCTCATAAGTAGAATAAAAATACGGAACATAGCTTTCAAATTCTGATGCACAGGTATCAATCATTTTATAGGCTGGGAAAATGCCATGTGTCTTACGCATTTTGTAAATGTCCGTTTCCGTCATATTCCACAGCCACCCAACTGTTCTATCTGAGAAGCCTGACTTCTTTGCCTGATACAAAAGTTCCCTGTTACCCGTACACTGCTTCAGTTCTTTCTCCATATCAATGATCTTTTTCATCTTATCAAGGAAGAAACGGTCAATGCGTGTCTGCTCCCTGATATTGGAAATCGATTCACCCATTCGGAGCAATCGGGCAATGGCAAAGATACGGTCATCCGTTCCGATTTTGATATATTCCATCAAAGCCTTTTTATCTTCTTTTTCAAACTTTTCCATATACAAATGATTTACACCTGTTTCCAGAGAACGGATTGCTTTTAACAGACTCTCATCAAAAGTTCTGCCAATGCTCATGACTTCCCCAGTTGCTTTCATCTGTGTACCCAGCTTCTGATTTGCATCGGTAAATTTATCAAATGGAAAACGCGGCATTTTTGTTACCACATAATCCAGAGCCGGTTCAAAGGATGCAGGCGTATTTACCAGCATAATCTCATCCAGAGTCATTCCTACACTGATTTTCGCAGATACCCTTGCAATCGGATATCCGCTTGCCTTTGATGCCAATGCAGAGGAACGGGATACGCGTGGATTTACCTCGATCAGATAATACTGAAAAGAATCCGGATCAAGTGCAAACTGTACATTACAACCTCCCTCCACGTTCAAGGCACGGATGATTTTCAAGGCACTGTCACGAAGCATCTGATATTCTTTATTCGTCAGTGTCTGTGACGGACATACCACAATGGAATCTCCTGTGTGAATTCCTACCGGATCCAGATTTTCCATATTACAGATCGTAATTGCCGTGTCATTAGCATCACGTATCACTTCATATTCAATTTCTTTAAATCCCTTGACGCTTTTCTCTATCAGAACCTGATGAACCGGCGATAAAGCGAGAGCATTATTAATCAGACTGAGAACCCCCTGTTCATCATCTGCAAAACCGCCTCCGGTTCCGCCAAGGGTAAATGCCGGGCGAAGTACCACAGGATAGCCAATATCCTCAGCAGCTTTTATAGCTTCCTCCACCGTATTAACAATGACAGACGGAAGCACTGACTCTCCTAAGTTTTCGCAAAGCTCTTTAAAAAGTTCCCTATCCTCTGCCCGTTCAATGCTCTCACTTCCAGTTCCTAAAAGTTCCGCATGGCACTCTTTCAAAATTCCTTTTTTCTCAAGCTGTATTGCCAGATTAAGCCCTGTCTGACCGCCCATTCCCGGTATAATAGCATCCGGACGTTCATGACGGACAATCTTGGCTAAGTATTCCAAAGTCAACGGCTCCATATATACTTTATCTGCAATGGTGGTATCTGTCATGATTGTTGCTGGATTGGAGTTGCACAATACGACTTCATATCCTTCCTCTTTCAGCGCAATACATGCCTGCGTCCCTGCATAGTCAAATTCTGCCGCCTGACCAATCACAATCGGACCGGAACCAATGACAAGTATTTTCTTCAAATCAGTTCTTTTCGCCATCTTTTGTTCCCTCCATCATTTCTATAAACTGATCAAACAAATATCCACTGTCCTGCGGTCCCGGTGCGCTTTCCGGGTGATATTGTACACTGAACACCTTATCTTCCTCACATACAACACCTTCTACTGTCTGATCCAGAAGATTTATATGTGTTACTTTCAGCCGGGTATGCCCGAAACTTTCCCTGTCCACTGCATAGGAATGATTCTGGGAAGTAATTTCTATCTTTCCTGTCAGAAGATTTTTTACCGGATGATTTCCTCCCCTGTGTCCAAATTTTAACTTATAGGTTCCTGCCCCATAGGCAAGGGAAATGATCTGATGACCAAGGCAGATTCCAAAGATTGGATATTTCCCCCGTAGGTTTCTCACCAGCTCTATAACCGGCTGTACATCCATCGGATCTCCCGGTCCATTGGATAAAAAAATGCCGTCAGGTTTTACTTTGTCTATTTCTTCTATGGACGTATTCCACGGAAATATCGTCACGTTGCAGCCTCGTTTGTTTAAACTCCGCACAATATTCTGCTTCATTCCACAATCAATGGCAGCTACCTGATATTTCCCGTTTGGAATCCTATATTGCTGAATCTCTTTTCTGCTCACAAAAGCTACTGCATCTTTTGGTATATCATAGGAACCCAGTTTGCAAAGTCCCTCCTGCAGGAGAGTACCCGCATCTGTAATCAATACTTTTCGGCTTCCCAAATCACGGATAGAACGTACCAGCTTTCTGGTATCAATTCCATAAATCCCTGGAATCCGGTATTTCTCCATGATTTCGGATAATGTATATTTACTGCGGAAGTTGGATGGCTGATCATTATAATCCCTTACAACCAATCCTCCAATCGTTGGCGTTTCTGTTTCAAAATCTTCTTCAGCAATCCCATAGTTACCAATCAGCGGATATGCCATCACAACAGTCTGATAAGTATAGGACGGATCAGAGATGATTTCCTGATACCCCACCGGAGAGGTATTAAATACGATTTCCGTGACTTTCTCATCTTCGGAACCAAAACCATATCCATAATATTCACTGCCATCTTCCAGAATCAGCTTTCTGTCAAATTTTTTCATAATATCCTCTTCTTTCTAAACCCGCTCAGACAGTTTCCCTTCAAAGCGGTCTTTACGCAAATCTGTCGGAATTTCGGTTGGATATTCTCCATTAAAGCAGGCAGCACAATACTCGTTATTGTCAATCAGCTTACTCAGTTTCTCTACCCCTAAATATCCTAAAGAATCCACTCCAATCGTTTCTGCGATCTCTTCCATACTGTGATGACAGGCAATCAGATTCTCTTCTGAATCAATGTCCGTACCATAATAGCAGGGATGTAAAAACGGGGGCGCTGAAATTCTCATATGTATTTCTTTCGCTCCTGCGTCACGCAACAGCTTTACAATTCGTTTACTGGTTGTACCTCTTACAATAGAATCGTCAATGAGCACGACACGTTTTCCATCGATTACATTTTTTACAGGAGAAAGCTTGATCCTGACTTTATCCAGACGTTCATTTTGTCCCGGAGAAATGAATGTTCTTCCAATGTATTTGTTTTTGATCAGTCCCATCCCATACGGAATACCAGATTTGTTCGCATAACCCAGGGCTGCGTCTAGACCGCTGTCCGGAACCCCGATCACAATATCCGCATCCGCCGGATAACTCTCTGCCAGCAGCTTTCCTGCGTGCATTCGTGATTCATGGACTGAAATACCATCTATGACAGAATCCGGTCTTGCAAAATAGATATATTCAAAGATACAGGTTTTCTTCTTCTGCTTTCCGCAGCGTTCTTTCCTTGATACCACGCCATTTTGACTAAACACCAGAATCTCACCGGGAATCAGATCTCTGATAAATTTCGCCCCAACCGCTGACAGTGCGCAGCTTTCGGATGCCGCCACATAAGAGCCATCCGGCATCTGTCCATAACAAAGCGGTCGGAATCCATAAGGATCTCTTGCCGCGATCATCTTTCCAGATGACAGCAAAACCAATGAGTAGGCACCCTCCAGTAAATTCATGGTATTGCTTACTGCTTCTTCTATACTCGGTGTCCTCAGTCTTTCTCTTGTGATCATGTACGCAATGGTTTCTGTATCGCTGGTAGTATGAAAAATAGCTCCAGATAATTCTAACTTATCACGCAACTCCAATGCATTACTCAAATTTCCGTTATGCGCCAGCGCCATTTTTCCCTTTTGGTGGTTCACTTCAATGGGTTGACAGTTATTTCGTGTTGTTCCGCCAGTTGTTCCATATCTTACATGCCCCACTGCCATAATCCCTTCTGGCAAACGGGACAAGATATCTTTAGAAAACACATCGCTCACAAGCCCCAAATCCTTATAAGACGAAAATACACCATCATCATTTACAACAATGCCGCAGCTTTCCTGTCCTCTGTGCTGCAGGGCATAAAGTCCATAATAGACAAACTCTGCAACATTTTCTCTTTTTGTACTCATCACTCCGAACACACCGCATTCTTCATGAATAGCCATAACTTCATTTCCTCCCACAATCATTCTACTGTAACAGATTTTGCCAGATTCCTCGGCTTATCAATATCACAGCCTCGATTTAATGCAACATAATATGCGAAAAGCTGCAATGGTATTACACCAAGAACTGGCTGCAAAAGCAAATGTGTCTTTGGTATTACAAACATTTCCGATGCCTGACTGCCTATCTGGTTTACAGTCAGCTCTGTAGTCAGTGCAATTACTTCAGCACCTCTGCTTTTTACTTCCACGATATTAGACAGTGATTTTTCTTTCAGTTTCAGAGAACCTTCTAATCCAAGTGCATAGTCCAGATTACGCCCAATATAAAAAATACTGTTATGATTGAAATAGTTGGCTGCTGTTTTCTGATAATGCTCCAAATTGTTTAAAATGACACTTATCTTTTCCGGCAGACTTTGAAGTTCCCTGATAATCGCCGCATATTCGTCCTGCTCAATTCTGTTTAACTGTTTTGTAAGATAATTTCCCAACATAAGTAAAAGCACCATCTGTGTGGTAAACGCTTTTGTGGTTGCTACTGCAATCTCCGGTCCTGCCCAAGTGTAAAGTACATAATCTGATTCTCTTGCTATCGAACTTCCCATAACATTTACAATTGACAGGACTTTGGAACCTTTTCGCTTTGCTTCTCGAAGCGCTGCCATAGAATCCAGTGTTTCTCCAGATTGACTGATCACAATTACAAGAGATGATTCACCGAGTAATGGTTCACTGTACCTGAATTCTGATGCCAGACATGCTTCTACTGGAATGTGAAGAAGCTTTTCCCATGCATATTTCCCCACCATACCCACATGATATGCAGAACCACATGCAACAATATAGATTCTAGAAATGTTCTTCATCAACTCTTTCGCGTCATTTAATTCTTCCAGCACAATTTCTCTGTTAACCAGTCTGGGAGAAATTGTTTTCCGCACCGCCTCCGGCTGCTCCATAATCTCTTTCAACATAAAATGTGAATATCCACATTTTTCTGCTGCTGAAACATCCCATTCGATACTATGCTTCTCCTTTTCCAGCTGGAATCGGTCTCGATCAAAAATCTGCACTTGATCTGCTGCAATGACTGCCACTTCCCCGTCCTCCATATAAGTGACTGTTCTCGTATGTGACAAAAGAGCAGTCACATCAGAAGCAATATAATTTTCTCCCTTGCCATAACCGATCAGCAAAGGAGCATCCTTTCTTGCGGCAATCATCTGTCTTGGATGATCGGAACAGAGAATTCCCATTGCATAGGCGCCTTTGATGCGATTCAAAACCGCATAAACCGCATCCATAAGGTTTTCATTTTTTTTATAGTAATATTCTAATAACTGAACAATCACCTCTGTATCCGTATCGGAAGAAAAAGTAATTCCTTTGCGGATAAGGGATTGTTTGATTTCCTGATAATTTTCAATAATCCCATTATGGACAACTGCTATCTTCCCTTCCTGTCCGACATGAGGATGGGCATTCGTATCATTTGGCTCACCATGGGTTGCCCATCTCGTATGACCAATCCCAACGTTACCAGACAATGGTTGTTGAGAGTCCAGTAATTCCCTCAGAACAGACAAACGACCTTTACTTTTTTTCACTTGCAGCCTTCCATTCTCTGATACAACTGCGACTCCTGCCGAGTCATAGCCTCTGTATTCCAGTCGTTCCAGACCATCAAGCAATTTCGGTACAGCCTCTGTCCTTCCTGTAAATCCAATAATTCCACACATTTTTCTACCTCTCTTTTCTTTTTGACTCCTTGCATGACGTCGAAATAAATTCTTTAAACAATGGATGTGACTGATTGGGACGGCTCTTAAATTCCGGATGAAACTGTACACCTAAAAAAAACGGATGTTCCTTTAATTCTATGGTTTCCACCAATCTGTCATCCGGAGAAGTACCGCTGATTACAAGTCCGGCTCTCACCAATGGCTCACGATACTCATTATTAAACTCATAACGATGACGATGACGCTCATGAATCAGTTTGTCACCATAGCATTTTTCTATTTTTGTCCCAGCTTTGATACTACAAGGATAACTCCCCAGTCGGAGTGTACCGCCTTTATCTCTTCTCTCACTCTGCCCCGGCATAAAATTAATAACCTTATGGGTACACTGCTCGTCAAATTCTCCCGAATGAGCATCTTCAATTTTCAGAACATTCCTTGCAAATTCTATAACAGCAATCTGCATCCCCAGGCAGATACCAAAATATGGAATCTGATTTTCACGGGCATATTTTGCCGACAGGATCATTCCTTCAACACCACGGTTTCCAAATCCTCCTGGAATGATAATTCCATCCAATCCTTTTAATATATCGTTTACGTTCTCTTTCGTAATATTTTCTGAATCAATCCAGTTTATTTTTACAAATGTATTCAACTCATATCCTGCATGATCCATTGCTTCTGCCACAGAGAGATATGCGTCATGAAGCTTTACATACTTTCCAACAAGACCAATATGCACTTCTTCAGAACGATTTCGGATACGGTCTACCATCTGTTTCCACTCCTCCAAATTCGGCTTAGGCGCATCAATATGAAGTTCTCTGCATACAACATCTGAAAATCCCGATTCTTCCAGCATCAATGGTGCTTCGTATAAATTTTGTAACGTTCTGTTTTCAATCACACAGTCTGGCTTCACATTACAGAAAAGAGAAATTTTCTGAAATATAGATTCTTCCAGAGGTTTATCAGATCGCAGAACGATAATATCAGGATTGATACCCAGTCCTCGAAGTTCCTTGACTGAATGCTGCGTTGGTTTTGACTTGTGTTCTTCAGAGCCACTCAAATAAGGAACTAATGTCACATGAATAAACAAGCTGTTTGCCGCGCCGACTTCCAGAGAAACCTGACGTACAGCTTCCAAAAATGGCTGAGATTCGATATCACCTATCGTTCCGCCAATCTCTGTGATGACAACATCTGCATCCGTCTTTTTTCCTACACGATATACAAATTCTTTAATCTCATTTGTAATATGTGGAATCACCTGAACTGTAGAACCAAGGTATTCTCCTCTTCGTTCCTTGTTTAATACGTTCCAATAGACCTTTCCTGTAGTTAGATTTGAATATTTATTTAAATCTTCATCAATAAATCTCTCGTAATGCCCCAGATCCAAATCCGTTTCTGCCCCATCTTCTGTCACAAATACTTCACCATGCTGATATGGACTCATAGTTCCCGGATCCACATTAATGTACGGGTCTAACTTCTGTGCTGCTACTTTTAAACCTCTTGATTTTAAAAGTCTGCCCAGCGAAGCCGCCGTAATCCCTTTTCCCAGACCGGATACCACGCCTCCGGTCACAAAAATATATTTGGTCATGATTATATCCTTTCCTTTCTTGCATTTCGGTACTTTTTCTTCAAAAATTACTTTTATTTTCCACTATCACCATAATTCAAAAGTACCCTTGCCGAAGGATCATTCACATTACATCCTTCCCATTCTTTGTTTGGCATCCAGAAATCTGCAATCATCTCAGCCTGTCCCGGATAATATCTCTCAAAAATCTCTCTGTACAATAAGGACTCTTTCGTAAATGGTCTGGCATGGGTATATTTTTCGCATCTTTCTTGGAACTCGAAATCAGTATATCTGCTTTCTGCGTATTCCTTCAGATAATCAACCATGGAATGCCCTACTGCATCGGAAAAGGCTGCTTTTTCTCTCCATAGAATTTCTTCCGGCAAGTAACCGTCCTGTTCAAACGCATGACGGAGCAGATATTTTCCTTTTCCGTAAGTGTTAAGCTTTAATCCCGGATCTGCCGCCATCACATATTTTACAAAGTCTAAATCACCAAATGGAACTCTTGCTTCCAAAGAGTTTACAGAAATACATCGATCTGCACGAAGCACATCATACATATGCAATTCCCTGATCCTTTTTTGGGATTCTGTCTGAAAAGCTTCCGCATTCGGTGCAAAATCTGTATATTTATAGCCAAATAATTCATCGGAAATTTCTCCGGTAAGCAGTACACGAATGTCTGTCTGCTCATGAATGGCTTTGCAGACCAGATACATGCCCACCGATGCACGTATGGTGGTGATATCATAGGTTCCCAGAATCCGGATTACTTCTTCCAGTGTATCAATAACTTCCTCCGGTGTCATATAAACCTCTGTATGCTCACTGCCAATATACTTCGCTGTCTGCCTGGCATACTTTAAGTCAATGGCATCTTCCGTCATACCAATGGCAAAGGTACGGATGGGGGTTGTGCTTTCTTTTGCCGCAATGGCGCAGACGAGAGACGAATCCAGTCCGCCGGATAGAAGAAATCCCACCTTAGCATCTGCTACAAGGCGTTTTTTTACCCCTGCTATGAGCAGATCATGAATCTTCCGGCATACAGTTTCCAGATCATCCCGGCATACATCTTCGGTTTCTGCAATATCGCAGTAGCAGGTAAAGCTGCCATTTTTATAATAGTATCCAGGCGGAAAGGGCATGATTTTGTTCGTTAACCCTACCAGATTTTTGGCTTCGCTGGCAAACAGAATCACACCTTTTTCGTCGTATCCATAATAAAGAGGACGTATTCCAATGGGATCTCTGGCGGCAATATATTCCCCTTTTTCCCCATCATAGAGAATCAAAGCAAATTCTGCATCCAGCATGGCAAACATCTCCGTACCATATTCCTGATATAACGGCAATAAAATCTCACAATCTGAATCACTATGGAAGGTATATTTCTCCTCCAGCTTTTTCTTCATCGTTTCAAATCCATAGATTTCCCCATTACAGATCACGTAATGATCCCGTAACCGGAAAGGCTGCATTCCCGAAGGCGTAAGGCCCATGATGGATAAGCGGTGAAAACCCATCAATCCATTTCCCGTATCCACAATTTTGCTGTCATCCGGCCCACGGGACACCGTCCTGGAAAATCCTTTTTGAAACTGTTCCCGGTCAGCGCCCTGACCACAATATGCCATAATTGAACACATAGGTTTACCTCCATTTTATCTTTCACGGGGAACAGGGCAGCCAAGCCGCCCTGATTTCTCCCGATTCACTTTTATTCCACATCCTGTAAAGCATCAAAGCCTTCTTCTCCGGTTCTGACCTTCACCACGTTTTCCACATCATAAACGAAAATCTTACCGTCTCCGATGTGTCCGGTATACAGTACTTTTTTCGCTGTTTCAATGACTTTTTGTACCGGAACCGCGCTGACAACGATCTCAATCTGAATCTTAGGCAGAAGCGTAGCTTCCACCTGTACGCCACGATAATATTCTGGTTTTCCTTTCTGGATTCCACATCCCAGCACATGCGATACCGTCATTCCGCTGATTCCCAGTTCCATCATTGCTTTTTTCAAAGCCTCAAATTTATGTTCTTTGCAGATGATTTCAATTTTTGTCAGTTTCGGTACGCCTTCCTCAAGCGAGACCACTTTTTTGACCGGAACAGCCTCTGCCACCGGAATTTCGCCACTTACCATCACCGGTTCATCCGCATCAGCGGCAACCACGGTATCCGGCAGCATGGCAAAACCGGCATATGCGGTTAAAAGACCATGTTCCGATACATCCAGACCGGCCAGTTCATCTTCTGCATCAGCCCGCAGACCGATGGTATGTTTGATGGCCAGAAAAACAAGGGTAATGATGATCGCCACATACACGGCCACCGTAAACACCCCGAGAACCTGAATCCCCAGAAAATGTACGCCGCCACCGTACAGGAAACCAGCCTCCGTGGTCACTCCTGTAGCAAAAATACCCGTAAGAATTGTTCCCGTTGCTCCACAGACGCAATGAACGGAAACAGCGCCAACCGGATCATCAATTTTTGCAATTTTATCAAAAAATTCCACAGACAAAACCACAAGCATACCGCAGACGATGCCAATGACCGCCGCCCCTTTTGGATCAACAGCGTCACAACCGGCCGTTATGCCGACAAGACCGGCCAGCGCCGCATTGTAGGTCATGGATACATCTGGTTTTTTATATCGGATCCAGGTGAAAATCAACGTGGTGCAACAAGCCAGCGCCGCCGCAAGATTGGTATTGAAAAATACCCGTCCTGCCGTTTCCATCAAGGCATCCGTATCCATACCCACGGTGGACGCGCCATTGAATCCGAACCAACAGAACCAGAGAATAAATACACCGAGGGCAGCGAAGGTCAGATTGTGGCCAAGAATAGCCTGTGGCCGTCCGTCCTTATCGTATTTACCAATGCGGGCGCCCAGAATCTTTGCTCCGATCATGGCGCAGATGCCGCCAACCATATGAACGGCTGTCGAGCCAGCAAAATCATGAAAGCCCATTTGGGATAACCAGCCTCCGCCCCAGATCCAATGACCGGAGACAGGATAAATCAGCAAAGAAATTGCAGCGGAATATATACAGTAAGCGCTGAACTTCGTTCGTTCCGCCATGGCTCCTGATACGATTGTTGCGGAAGTTGCACAAAATACGGTCTGAAAAATCGCAAAAGCCCATAAAGGTACTCCGGCAGGTAAAACCGTCTGATAATCTCCCTGGATAAAAGGATCAAAACTTCCGATCAGACCGTTGCCGCTGCCAAACATCAAACCAAAACCAACCAGCCAGAACGCCGGGGTTCCAATACAAAAATCCATCAGGTTTTTCATAAGAATATTTCCGGTATTTTTTGCTCTGGTAAAACCGGCCTCACACATGGAAAATCCGGCCTGCATAAAGAATACCAGCGCTGCTCCAAGCAATACCCACATGGTGTTTACTGAACTATACATCATCATCACATCCTTTTTCTTTATTTCACACTAAACAACAGGTCTCCATAAGTAGGGAAAGGCCAGTATTTTTTTGCTGTCATCGTTTCCGCTTTATCACATACTGCTCTTAACTGCTCCATTTTCCCCAGGACGTCATCGCGAATTTTATTTGCTTCCTCGACAATATCCTCTGTTTGATCCAATTCTTTCACGATGTCTGAAAGTTCCGCCGTATGAACGGCAATGGCGTCGGTACATGCGGATAATGTCCGGAGCAGATCCAGTTCATAATGACAGGGCAAATCTGCCGCCAGGGCTTTCTTTGCCGCCGCCGTTTCTGCCAGCTCGGCACAATAGGCCTCGATGGCCGGCGCAATCTCCGTCTTTGCCATCTCTACCATGGTATTTGCCTCAATGATTACTGTCTTACAATAATTATCCAGCATGATCTCACATCTTGATTCCAGCTCTGCTTTGGAAAAAACTTTGTGTGCGGTAAGCATTTCTACATTTTTTGGATCCAGCAGATGTGGCATGCAATCCGGTGTGGTCCGATAATTTAATAGTCCTCTTTGTTTTGTCGCCTCCTCGATCCATTGCTCATCGTAGCCATTGCCGTTAAAAATTATTTTTTTATGGTCTTTGATCGTTTTCCGGATCATGGCATGAAGGGCATCCTCAAAATTTTCTGCGTTTTCCAACCGGTCTGCATAGATTTTCAGACTTTCTGCCACAGCGCTGTTCAGCATCATGTTTGCGCAGGCAATACTGTTGGAAGAGCCCAGCATACGAAATTCAAACTTATTTCCGGTAAAGGCAAATGGAGAAGTCCGGTTACGATCGGTCGTATCACGGTTAAATTTTGGAAGAACATCCACGCCAAGTTTCATTTGCGTTTTTTTCACACCTTCATAAGGAATGTCTTTTTCAATGGCTTCCAAAACAGCATTCAGTTCATCGCCCAAAAACATAGATACTACGGCCGGCGGCGCTTCATTGGCGCCTAACCGATGATCGTTTCCTGCCGTGGCAACGGACAGACGAAGGAGATCTTGATAATCATCCACCGCTTTAATCACCGCACATAAGAACAATAAAAACTGTGCATTTTCATAAGGGGTTTCTCCTGGTGATAATAAGTTCACACCCTGATCTGTGGCTATCGACCAGTTATTGTGTTTGCCGCTGCCATTTACACCAGCAAAAGGTTTTTCATGAAGCAGGCAGACCAGACCGTGTTTTGCCGCCACTTTTTGCATGATTTCCATGGTCAGCTGATTGTGATCCGTGGCAATATTGGTCGTTGTATAAATCGGCGCCAGCTCATGCTGTGCCGGAGCCACCTCATTATGTTCGGTTTTTGCCAGGATTCCCAGTTTCCATAATTCCTCATTCAACTCCGCCATATAGGCTTCTACCCTTGGTTTGATCACGCCAAAATAATGGTCATCCATTTCCTGGCCCTTTGGCGGCTTCACACCAAAAAGCGTCCGGCCGGTATATTGCAGATCCTTTCTTTTTTCATACATTTCTCTGGTGATTAAGAAATATTCCTGTTCCGGTCCCACCGAAGTTCGTACACATTTTACTTCATCATTTCCAAATAAACGGAGAATGCGAAGCGCCTGCTTATTCAAAGCCTCCATGGATCGAAGCAACGGCGTCTTTTTATCCAGCGCTTCTCCGCCATAAGAACAAAATGCCGTCGGAATACATAAAGTTTTTCCTTTAATAAAAGCGTAGGACGTCGGATCCCATGCCGTATAACCTCTCGCCTCAAAGGTTGCTCTGAGTCCGCCGGACGGAAAAGAGGAAGCGTCCGGTTCCCCTTTAATCAGTTCTTTTCCGGAAAACTCCATGATCACTCCGCCGTCAGGTGAAGGAGAAATAAAACTGTCGTGTTTTTCTGCCGTAATCCCGGTCAGCGGCTGAAACCAATGTGTATAATGGGTCGCCCCGTTTGCCACAGCCCAGTCTTTTAATACGGCCGCCACCGCATTGGCTACGCCAATATCCAGTCTGGCGCCTTCATCAATGGTTTTTCGCAAAGATGCATACACCTCCGCCGTCAAATTGGCTTTCATCACTCTGTCGTCAAATACTTTACAACCAAAATATTCCGAAACGTTTTTCATACTGTCACTCCTTCCAAAAAGAAAAGGCAAGGGGGCCATAATGTCACTACATGAACGGCTCCCTTGCCTCTGTCATTTTCTATTTCCGGTAAAACAAAAACAGCGTCTTTGAGAACGGGGATTCTACCCTTCCATCTCAAAGACGCCTTTGTCTTCACGTCTTGAATCATACACCCGGTTTTTTAGTTTGTCAACTGATTTTTTGAATTTTTTCAGAT
>ENA-ORTP01001033-ORTP01001033.1-human-gut-metagenome-genome-assembly--contig:-NODE-1033-length-31173-cov-4.742914_pt1 | contig 31173 bp, 26 predicted proteins | sample MGYA00241913_ERZ509190 | MGnify/ENA primary metagenome ERZ509190 (study PRJEB26280, sample SAMEA2338839) | human gut metagenome | biome: human gut; feature: human-associated habitat; material: faeces...
TAGGAATTAATGGAGTAGCTACACCACCAGCAGTTTCAATACCTAATGTTAAAGGTGTTACATCAAGAAGAAGGATATCGCCAGCACCTTCATCACCAGCTAACTTACCACCCTGAATAGATGCACCGATTGCAACACATTCATCTGGGTTGATACCCTTAAATGGTTCTTTACCCATAATCTTCTGTACTTCGTCCTGAACAGCTGGAATTCTTGTAGAACCACCAACAAGGAGAACCTTATCAATCTCACTTGCGTCAAGGTCTGCGTCCTTTAAAGCATTCTGAACAGGTACAATAGTTGCATCAACTAAGTCGTGAGTTAATTCATCAAACTTAGCTCTTGTAAGTGTAACATCAAGGTGCTTTGGACCTGTAGCATCAGCTGTGATGTAAGGAAGGTTGATGTTAGTTGTAGTAGAAGAAGATAATTCCTTCTTAGCCTTTTCAGCTGCTTCCTTAATTCTCTGCATAGCCATCTTATCAGCACTTAAATCAATGCCGTTAGCAGTCTTAAATTCTGATACAAGATAGTCCATAACTCTCTGGTCGAAATCATCGCCACCTAAGTGGTTGTTACCGCTTGTTGCAAGAACTTCGATTACGCCATCACCGATATCAATGATAGATACATCAAATGTACCACCACCTAAGTCATAAACCATAATCTTCTGTTCTTTTTCGTTATCAAGACCATAAGCAAGGGCAGCAGCTGTAGGTTCGTTGATAATTCTCTTTACATCAAGACCTGCAATCTTACCTGCATCCTTTGTAGCCTGTCTCTGAGCATCACTAAAGTAAGCTGGAACTGTGATAACAGCTTCCTTAACTTCTTCGCCAATATAGCTTTCAGCATCTTTCTTTAACTTCTGAAGAATCATAGCTGAAATTTCCTGTGGAGAGAAACCCTTACCATCATAGTTGAACTTGTAATTTTCGCCCATATGACGCTTAATAGAAATTACTGTACCATCAACATTTGTAACTGCCTGTCTTTTAGCAGTTTCACCAACTAATCTTTCGCCACTCTTTGTAAATGCTACAACTGAAGGAGTTGTTCTAGCACCTTCTGAATTAGCAATAACAGTAGGCTGGCCACCTTCCATTACAGCTACACAAGAGTTTGTAGTACCTAAGTCAATACCTATAATCTTTCCCATGATAAATTCCTCCTGAATTTTTTTCTATAATGGATTGTCTGTAATCTATAAGATAAAATCTTCCAGGATTGCTCCTGTGAGATGAATATCGCCTACTTTTTATAGTGTTTTCCACTGTTCCGGTATCAGTTTGCAACCTTTACCATGCTGTGTCGAATAACAGAATCCTTATACATATAGCCTTTCTGGAACTCTTCCACAACCACATTTTCGCCTGCTTCCTCATCTTCCACATGCATCACTGCATTGTGGAAATCCGGATTAAACTCCTGACCCACTGCTTCAATGGCTTTTACACCCATTTCATCAAAAGCGGTCATCAACTGCTTATAAATCTTGAGCATTCCTTCTGCAAAAGGTGTTACCTGTTCTTCTTCAGATACAGTTGCCAGTCCTCTTTCAAAGTTATCCACAACCGGAAGGATTTTCTCTACAATTTCCTTTGCTCCTACCTGATACATGGCAGATTTTTCTTTTTCTGTACGTTTACGAAAATTATCAAATTCTGCCATCTGGCGTTTTACCATATCTGTAAGCTCTTCTATTTTTTCATCTTTTTTATCTTTTTTCTTTTTTCCGAAAAGTCCTTTCTTTTCGTCTGTCTTTTCTTCCGCTTCTTCAGCGGAAGCTTCCTGTTCTTCTTTGGAAACAGCTTCTTCTGCCAGTTTTACATCATCTTCTTCCAGAATTTCTTCTGTTTCCTTATTAGAAATGGTTTCCTCTTCCATGGTGTTATACTCCTTTTTTTCTTCTGACACGAATCTCATACCGCCTTTCTATGTTTTCTTAAATATATTATCCAACTGATTCTTTAAAGTTTTCAGATTGTCTACTACATTCTCATAATCCATTCTCTTTGGTCCTATGATCCCGATTGTACCCTGCATACCCTCTCCCAAATCATAGGTTGCAGTCACGACACTGCAGTCCTTCATAGTTTTTACCGGGCTTTCATTTCCAATATAAACCTGAATTCCTGTTTTTTCTTTTCCGTCTTCGGGTTCTGCCGTATCTTTTACAAATTCCACCAGTGCCTGTTTTTCTTCAAAAGCGGAAATCAGCTCACTTGCCTTTGAGGTATCTGCCAGCTCAGGATATTTGAATATATTGGTTGCCCCGCTGGTATAAATTTCCATTTCTTCTTCATCCGGGGCAATCGCCTGTGCAACAGCATCAATCACACTGCCGATGACCGCACTGTGAATGCCGGCCTGCTCTTTCAGTCTGGAAATCATTGCCAGATTAATTTCCTCAATAGAAAGTCCATTTAACTGTGTATTCAGCAGAAGGTTTAATTTGAGTACGGTTTCATCGTCCATTGGCTCTTTTAAATCAATAATATGATTCTTTACCAGATTTCCTTCTACTACTACAACTGCCAGCAGTTGGTTTTCGCTGACTCTGGAAAGCTGCAGAAATTTCAGCTTATTTCGATGATAAGTAGGACCTGTAATCATGGTCGCATAGTTGGTATTTGATGCCAGCACTTTTACAACCTGCTTTAATACCTTTTCCATTTTGTCAGTCTTCTCAATCATCAGCTCTTTAATTTCTGCTGTTTCTTTTTCTTTTTCCTTCATAAGTTCATCAACATAAAGACGATAACCCATGTCCGAAGGAATCCGTCCTGCTGAAGTATAGGGCTGAACAATGTAACCCAGCTCCTCCAAATCTGACATCTCATTCCGTATTGTCGCGGAGCTAAGATTCAAATCTGTGTACTTGGAAATGGTTCTGGAACCAACTGGTTCACCGGTTTCCAAATAAGTCTGGATAATAGCTTTTAAAATTTTCCGTTTTCTCTCGTCCAGTTCACTTATGACTTCCATCTTTCGCTCCTTTCTCGTTATTGTTAGCACTCGTTTAAGTGGAGTGCTAATATCTATGTTTTTAAGATAGCACCAGAGTTTTTATTTGTCAAGGGATTTATAATTATTTTAGAATTTTGGTGAAAAGATTCTTATTTCTCCAATTCCTCCAGGTTCTTCTTAAGTTCTATCATTTTATCACGAAGCTGCGCTGCCATTTCAAAATTCAGGTCTGCGGCAGCTGTCTGCATCTGCTTCTGCACCTGTCCAATCAACTTCTCCAGTTCCTTTTTGCTCATGGACTCCGGATCCTTCATCAGCTTATCCTCTGTTTCTGCCACTGCCTTTGAAATACTGATAAGATCCCGAACTGCCTTTTTAATGGTTTTTGGTGTAATTCCATGCTCCCGGTTATATTGTTCCTGAAGCGCCCGGCGGCGCATGGTTTCATCAATAGCAAGACGCATGGAATCTGTCATAACGTCTGCGTACATAATAACCCGTCCCTCTGCGTTACGGGCGGCACGTCCTATGGTCTGAATCAAAGAAACCTCTGAACGCAAAAAGCCTTCCTTATCTGCATCTAAAATCGCTACCAGGGTAATTTCCGGTATATCCAGCCCCTCTCTCAAAAGGTTGATTCCCACCAGTACATCAAAGACATTCAGACGCATATCCCGAATAATCTGAGTTCTCTCCAGCGTATCAATATCTGAATGCAGATATTTCACCCGGATTCCCAAATCCTTCATATATTCCGTTAAATCCTCTGCCATACGCTTTGTCAACGTGGTAATGAGAATCTTATTGCCTTTTTCTACCTCTTTATGCACCTCTCCGATTAAATCATCAATCTGCCCCTCCACAGGACGCACTTCTACCTTCGGATCTAACAGCCCTGTTGGACGGATAATCTGCTCTGCACGAAGAAGTTCATGGTTTTCCTCATATTCCCCCGGTGTGGCGGATACAAAAAGAATCTGATCAATCTTATCCTCAAATTCTTCAAAATTTAAAGGACGGTTGTCCTTTGCCGATGGCAGACGAAAACCGTAATCTACCAACGTCTGCTTTCTGGACTGGTCACCTGCGTACATACCCCGTATCTGAGGTATGGTTTTGTGGGACTCATCGATAATAATCAGAAAATCATCTCCGAAATAATCTATCAGAGTAAAAGGAGGCTGCCCCGGCTTCAACCCGGACAAATGGCGGGAATAATTTTCCACACCGGAACAAAATCCGGTTTCTTTTAACATTTCAATATCAAAATTGGTTCTTTCTGAAATTCTCTGGGCTTCTAAAAGCTTGTCTTCACTTTTAAAATAATCTACCCTTTCCTTTAATTCTTCCTCAATTGCATCAGCTGCTTTCCTGATTTTTTCTATGGGTACGACATAATGCGACGCAGGAAAAATTCCAATGTGATTTAAAGAGCGTTTGATTTCTCCGGTTAAGGTATCAATTTCTGTAATGCGGTCAATTTCGTCACCGAAAAACTCCACCCTCACTGCCGTATCGCTGTAATCTGCCGGGAAAATTTCCAACACATCACCTCTCACACGAAAGGTTCCTCTGTGAAAGTCCATTTCATTTCTATCATACTGAATATCAATAAGCTGACGAATCACCTCATCCCTGTCTTTTTCCATACCCGGACGCAGAGAGATAATCATGTTCTGATAATCGTCAGGACTTCCGATTCCATAGATGCAGGAAACACTGGAAACAATGATGACATCTTTGCGCTCACTTAGTGATGAGGTGGCGGAAAGACGGAGTTTGTCGATTTCATCATTGACAGCAGAATCCTTTGCAATATAGGTGTCCGAGGAAGGGACATAGGCTTCGGGCTGGTAGTAGTCGTAATAGGATACAAAGTACTCAACCGCATTATTCGGGAAGAATTCTTTGAATTCTCCGTAGAGCTGGGCAGCTAAAGTTTTATTGTGCGCTATGATAAGCGTCGGTTTATTCAGTTTGGCAATAACGTTTGCCATGGTAAAAGTCTTCCCTGAACCGGTGACTCCCAGGAGAGTTTCGCACTGATTTCCTTCTTTAAAGCCCTTAACAAGCTGCTCGATGGCTTGGGGCTGGTCGCCGGTTGGAGCGTATTCTGATACTAATTCAAAGTGATCCATATAATTCTCCTTTGTTCAATTATTCCTCATTTATTCCAAATTTTTATCTTCTAGCGATATTTGTAGTTCTTCTTTACTAGGAAGTACTGTTTCATATTTACTGGCAAATATCTGATTATTATCTTTAGGTAATGTCATTTCTACAATAGCATCTTTCTTATCTTTGCAGATAATAATACCTATTGTTGAATTTTCATCGTCCAATTTAACTTTTCGATCATAATAATTTACATACATCTGCATCTGTCCTATATCTTGGTGCTTTAACTGACCAATTTTCAAATCAAACAATACAAAACAACGCAGTAAACGATTATAAAAAACCAAATCAACTCTAAAATGTTCTTCTTCAAAAGTGAATCTGACTTGTCTGCCTACAAAAGTAAATCCTCTTCCCAGTTCTAATAAGAACTTTTGCAAATTATCTATAATCCTATTTTCCAATTCTGTTTCGGTATAAGTAACAAGTTCCGGAAGTCCTGTAAACTCTAAAATATACGGATCTTTAAATATATCTTCAGGCTTTTCAACCATCTGCCCCTCTGTCGCAAGACGCATTATTTTCTCTTTATTTTTGCTCAATGCCAATCTTTTATATAAAGAACTTCCATACTGTCTTGATAATTCACTTTTGCTCCAGTTATTTCTATATGCTTCTATTTCATAAAAATGACGTTCTTCAACATTATTTATTCTCATCAAAATAAGATAATGAGACCAACTCAAATAAAACTTTCTTCCCTCTGCTGTAATTGGCAATCTTTCAGATTGGGGAAACGCTGTTTCCCCAATTGAATCCTTAGAATAAACTAAATAAAACTTCCTCATTAACTTCAGATTATCGTACGAATAACCCCGTCCAAATTTTTCTTTGCGTTCTGGAATAATTCTATTACTTTGTTATAAAAACTTTCATTTTGAACGTTATCCATATATTCACACCCTTTAATTATATTCTTTATTCTCGTTCTTAGATAAAGCATTAACAAATCAGCAATTTTGTTTAACTATTTTTGCAAGCTCTTCCCCTACTTCGCAGCATTTATCATTTTCAGTGCATAGCCAGAACAAATGTTCTTATTTTATTCTACATTATGTACTATCTAGTGTCAACTTTTCTTTTTAACAATTTCCTTACCTTTTTCATCTTCCTATAAAAAGTTATTTGCCAATTTTTTATTTATTATATCACTTTTCCATTTCACATCTGTCCCACCTATTCCTCAATCACCGGTTCTATCCCTGTTTGCTTTAGATTGGAGTAAAAAGCTTTTAATTGTTTTTCCTTAATCCATTTTAAATACTGCATATCTATATAAAATTCCGGGCAGCTTTTTACCTTTCTCTTTTCATTATCTAAATCTTTTTGCATTTCTTTTTCCAATTCCCCTATATTGGTAATTTCTCGATATTCGTAATCTTGCATTCTGGTGTAAAAATACCGTTCCAACTGTCCGGACCAGCGCTTTTGCAATTGAAAAAGGTGGTTCACAGAAGCAATTTTTTCCTTTATATATGGTGATTTTGCACTCCTGGGTTTCATTTTGATTATATCTTGTTTTGATTCATGCTCAAATTCCAGAGTTACTTCATCACATACAGTATCCAAATAGGGAAGAAAAATCTACTCCACGTCTTTATTTCCTTTATAAAAGGGCGATTTGCTTCCCTTATAAGTTTCATTACAGGTTGGACAACAAAATTCTATATTTTGTAAAAATCCATTTCCGAATATCTACGAACTCTACCTTTGTAGAAAACAAAAAACTATCCGGGACAATCAGAACCTCCATGCCATTCACAGAAAGAGCTTTCAGGCTTTTCTGCATGCGTTTATCCCCTTCATATCCCCATAAAGTTCCATTTGTCCAATATTCTCCTGCTGCAATCAGCATGGTCCCCCCTGCCTGGGGATCTAAAATCGCAAAGTCTTCCTTCTCTTTTTCTGAACTTTTCTCCAAATCCAGAATCTATGCCAAAAGCTTCACATAGCTATCCGGTAAAACATAACGTCCTACATCTCTTTTTGTATGAATGCAAAGTTCATAAATCTCTCTTACAGTTTCATAAAGAAATCGCTCATCTTCTGCTTTATCCCAAATATCTAAAAGTTCAATGAGAATCTGCAGTATTTGATTTAAGACAGAAATCTTCTTTGTAGAAAGCTGAAATTCTTTAAAGCTTTCATATAAGTCCGTACCTTCTATTTCTTCCAATACCTCATTTTTAAACTTCGAAAACCAATCCCCTGTATCCAAATCCGCAATTCTAAAATATGCTTTCCCACGTCCATTTTCCTGACACAAAGCTCCTATGAGCAAATAACCGAAATCCTAAAACAGAGGCATTAAATCCTCTGTATATTCCATACGATAAAAATCAATGAGCGCGCGAAAACCTTTCAGTATCCTGTCTTTATACTCTTTATCCTTATCTTTCATCTTATCACCTCAAAATCCGTAAACTTTCTATAAAAAGGCAAAAGGATATTGCCTGAAATCTCAATTCCCTGCAATACCCTTTTCATTCATTCTCTTATTCTTATTTATTTCTTCCACAGCAGTGTTTGTATTTCTTTCCGCTTCCGCATGGACATGGATCGTTACGTCCGATTTTCGGTCCTTTTACAACTGTGCCGGATTTTTTCTGCTCCAGATATAACTCTTTTCTCTTTTCTTCTGAGAAAATGCTGTTCCACTGTGGCAATTCATATAACCAGTCTGCCTTTGCATCTACCATGTTTTTATACAGAGTTTCCAAATCAAATCCCAGGTTTACCTCTGTGTTTTCGTCCATCTCTTCAATAGGGTTCTGGATTTTCAAGCTGTCATTGATACCGTCCAGGAATCCAACCATTGTCATAACTTCTACATCATACTTTTCTGCCAGTTCCTTTACGGTTCCTTTTACTACTTCATTGGGATTGCTTAAAAGCTTTTCGTAAATCCCTTTTTCAATTAAGAAGTAATTTGTCCAGAATTTCTCAAGCTGGACTCTGTCTGCCTGCTGAGAATACGCCATATCTCTCCAATCCTGTAATAATGCCATGTATCTTACCTGCCTTTTATTTATTTTCCTGATTTACCGTTTCGGTTTAACAGGTATAGTATATACGAAAACACAGATTTTTTCAATCTTTAAAATCAAATAAAATAATTCCGGCTGTGTATAAGTTCCGATTTTCTGCCCGGGAGTTTGACAGTTGAATAATCAAAAATCACCTTGCATGCCTTATAAAACCTGCATTTTTTATGTCAAATTTTATGTTTTGATATGTACTTGTTTGTAATAGTGTGGTATACTAGAAGAAAAAAGGATTTTTTTATCATGTACATAGCAATCACAGGCAGCAAAAATAATAAAGATGTATATATTTATCGTTCCTTCCGCAAAGAAAACGGAAAAGCCTCTTCATGTATTTACAAAAAACTTGGGAAGTACAATGCTCTTTTGGAACAGTTCGATGGAAATGAAGACAAACTGATGACATGGGCAAAAGAACAGGCTGCTAAGGAAACCGAACTTTATAAGCAGCATACCGGAAAAGTTTCTGTAGAGTTTTCCAAAGCTGCAGCTATCCCTATGAATGAACGCCGTTCTTTCAATGTAGGTTATCTGTTCCTTCAGAAACTATGCACGCAGCTCCGTTTAGATAAAGTCTGCCGGACAATTAAAAGCAGGCATAAATTTAAATATGATCTCAATGCAATACTCACAGATCTTGTCTATGCGAGGATTCTTTCCCCTGCCAGCAAACTGGCCAGCTACGAGTACTGCCAGTCTTTGTTGGAACCGCCTAAATACAGTCTCCAGGACGTTTATCGCTCTCTTTCTGTGATTGCAGGGGAGTCTGATTTCATACAAAGTGAGCTATATAAAAACTCAAACTTCATTCATCCACGAAATAATAGAATCCTTTATTATGACTGTACGAATTATTACTTTGAAATTGAAGAGGAAGATGATTTCCGGCGTTACGGAAAAAGCAAAGAAAACCGTCCTAATCCAATCGTAACTATGGGATTATTTATGGACGCAGACGGTCTTCCCCTTGCCTTTGATATTTTCCCTGGAAACCAGAATGAACAGACAACTCTGAAGCCGTTAGAATCCAAAATTCTTCAGGATTTTAACTGCAGTGAATTCATATACTGTTCTGATTCCGGACTTGGCAGTTCAAGTAACCGAAGATTCAATTCTTTAGGAAATGGGGCTTATATCATCACGCATTCTCTGAAAAAAATGAAAAAGGAAGATCGTGAGATTGCTCTGAACCCGACTCAGTTCCGCAGAATTGGATCCGATCAATTTATAGATATCCGTACACTGGACGAATCGGATGAAGAGATCTATAACACAATCTACTACAAGGAAGTGCCTGTTGTTACAGGTGACATGGATGAGACTTTAGTTGTCACCTATTCCCCTAAGTACAAAGCCTACCAGAGAAAAATCCGTGCCCGGCAGATTGAACGGGCTGAAAGGATAATCACAGCACCTGGACGCAAAAGAAAAGGGAAAAATCAAAACGATCCTATGCGCTTCGTAAAAAAGACTTCCGTTACTACTGATGGTGAGATTGCCGAAAAACAAGTTTATGATCTTGATGAAGAACAAATCCAAAAAGAAGAATTGTATGATGGTTTTTATGCAGTTATCACAAACCTGGAAGGAGATATTTCAGAGATCATAAGGATCAACAGACAACGTTGGGAAATCGAAGAAAACTTTCGGATCATGAAAACAGAATTCGAAGCAAGACCTATATATGTCAGAAGAGAAGACCGGATAAAAGCCCATTTCATGACCTGCTATATCAGCCTTCTGCTCTATCGTTTACTGGAAAAGGAACTTGGAAATATTTATACAGCAGATCAGATATTGGAAACATTACGCTCAATGCAAATGACACTGCTGAACACAGCGAGTGGATATATCCCCTCTTATACAAGAACCGAATTAACCGATACATTACATAAAACATTTGATTTTAGAACGGATTATGAATTCATTACCAAAACAGATATGCGAACTCTTATCAAAGATACAAAGCAAATAAAATCAAAACTGAAATAATATAGTACATATCGCTGCAAAAAGGAAAACGGCTACAGTGCCCATATTTACTGGGTTTGTAGCCATTTTGTCACCTTATAACTGTCAAAGATGGGATATTAGCACCTCTCTGCAAAGAATGCAAGGACTTTTTTACAAAATTTGCTTTTTTATGCTTTTTAGTTTTCTATGCAAAACAAAGAGTTTCTCCGGAGTCCGCACATACCAGCACACTTCCGATTCCCATACAGGAACCTGCCTGCAGTAAATCCTGAGGACCTGCCAAATCCCCGTGCCGGAATATCAGCTCATATTCATGAGCATCTGTGCAGATGCGAACTGCCTGTGCTGCCTCATCTGCCAGTAAACAGCCGCGGACCGGATTATAGACCGGATTCATACAAACCTTCACAGGCTTTTTCTGATTTCCAGCCAGCACAGCCAGCATAAAGGTCTTTCCTTCTCCTTTTGTATCTGCAGCCACCATTTCATTTTTCTCACACAGATTATAATGCCGTGACAACTTGCTTTCTTCTATATAAAAGCAGGTTTCTTCCTGAGGAAAGATAAGTTCCATGTCTGCCCGCTTTCCATGATAGAGAATCCTGCCTTCTTTGGCGCTTACCATTCCCTGATTATTAAAATGGAAGAGACGGCTGTAGGTATGGCTTTCTTCGCTATAGGCAGTATCTGCCAGCACATACACCCCTGGCTCCAGCACCAGGATTTTCCTTCTTAAAAGCACCTGCGTTTCGTTTTGCAGATACCCGGTATGGGCGCCTTCCAAAAGCACACAGTCCTCTTTTTCTCTTACTCTCATAGGAAGTTCCGGCATTGTGTTTTTGGTTCCCCATGCATCAGGATATTCCAGATAATCCTTTTTATCTACCAGTATGGTATTATGTGCGTGAGCGCTTTTCAGCCATATGCGGTTTTCCTGCTCAAAGTTATAACTATATCTTCCGGAATCCACCAGCACATCTTCCCCCTGACACACCACATCAATATGAAGTTTGTCGTTATGTCCATGACCTCCGCCCTGACAGCCGTTTCGGAAATGGAGATATTCCCCGTCTTTTTCCCAACTGCTGCGAAGATAATAATTTCCGCTCTCCTCCAGGAAAAAATTCCTTTCTTCTGGAACATGGGACGAAATTCCTTCATATAACGAAACACCTTCCTGTCCCCAGTCCCAAATGCTCTCATAGTCTGGATATGATTCTGCACACCCCTTTAAAATCTCTGCTTTCTCTCTTCCTTCCCCTGCCAGAAGAATGGCAGAAGCTGACAGCATATCTGCCAGAGGTGTTTCATCGCTATCCCCTGTTATGGGCTGACAACCATCAGGTTTTTTCCAGGCAACATTTGCCATTGCCATACGTACTGTTGTTTCCAGCAATTTTTTCGGCAAGCTCTTTCCCCAGATTTTTAAAAGACGCAGAGATTCCAGGAAGCAGTGGAGAACCTCGTTGTGATACATACAGGACTGCTCCCAATGCACCCCGTCAGAAAACACCTGAATCCCGGCTTCCTGCTCCAGACGTTTCAGAGCTGTTTCCACATACAATGAATTGTCCAGTGCAAGGCCGATAAACAGCAAACCATGATTTTCAATTACGCCCCAGTTACTGGAGATCTGAAAGCCCCTGTGTGCATGCAAAAGATACTCCCCATGCTCCTCCAGACTCTTGGTAAACAATTCCATAAAGGCATCGTCAATCAGAGGACTGTTCTCAAAATACAAAATACTTTTGACCCAGTTTTCACCTCTGATGCCTGCCTCAATCTCTCTCCAGGTTATCTTTTTGCTCTCCTCATTTAACGGAACATGCCCTATCCAGTCCTTTGTTATCTGAACAAACGCTTCTGCGTATTTTTCATCTCCTGTCATGGCATAGGCCTGTCCCAGACAGATAAAATATCTGTGCCGGTTCATCTGGTAAACAAATTCCTCGTCCTCTGCCGGCATATAAGTCCAGCAAATGGGATAGGCAAAAGTTTCTTTTTTATAAGTACGTTCCATATCCCAGGATAAATCAAACAGAAATTCCAGACGCACTGCTTCGTCTGCAATCCGCAGAATGTGACTGCACTCCTCTTCATGCCATTTCCGCGCCATTTTTGCACACCAGGCAAGTTCTCCCTTTTTATAGCGGTTCCTCTGTTTTTCAAAATATGTCTTCTTATCCATTTCCTTCTCCTTTTCCCCATTGCAGTTTACTGCGTCTTTTCTTCTATTTCTTTTCTTCTGCCAAGTCTGACCTCTTCCAGAACCTCCGCCAGATCTTCAGACGCATGCTCAAACAGATAGCTCCCGCTTTTCTTCTGATTTTCGATATAATACTCCCGGATTTCCTGCTTTATCAGCTCCACCTCTTCCCGAAGATTCTGGGCAGACATTCTGGTCGCTCCCTGCCCCAGAATAATCACCTGCTCCATGGCGTCAGAAGTAGCCACTGTCACATGATGTTTTTTTCCGATTTCATGTACTGTTTTTTCGATATACTGGTCCGCTGTTTCCGCTTCCTTTGTATAAACTACATGAATATTGTGATATTTCTGCACAGCACCCTGTCCACCCTCAACCTTATAAGCGTCAAAAACCAGAATCAGAGTGCATTTTTTGTATCCCTGATAATTGCATAAAATATCCATAAGCTTGCTTCTGGCTCCTTCTAAATTCACCTTTGCAAGCTCGTTTAAATCCTCCCAGGCAAAAATAATGTTATACCCGTCTACAAGAAGATATTCTTTTTCCTTCTCCTGCTTCTTTTTGCCTGTTTTGGCTTGTGCAGAATCAAAAGAGGCACGGCGCACGGTTTTCTGAAAGGCATTTCTCTCTCTTTTGACAGGTCCATAGGTTCTGGCAAAGATTTCCTCTAATTCCTTTTCATCCAGGCGAAGCTTGGAAAAGCTCTGTCCCGGCATTCTCACTGCCGCCTCCTGTGCCTCCTGCTTTTGCTTTGCAGATTCCAGGTGTGCATATTCCTCTACCTTATCCCAGCTTACGTTGAACCCTGCACCATGGGCGCAAAATACAGATCCTGTGGGATTCTCCACATCTGCCTCAGAATCATAGGCCAGCTCTGCCAGAACCTCCTCCTGATTGTGACAGGGTTCATAGCCTTTTAAAGTGCAAAACAGTCTTCCCTGTCCGCCCGTATAGGAAATGACCTCTCTCTGATAACCACTCATGGTAACCACTGGCGCTGTTCCGGTAAGCACTGCCATATCTTCTTCCAACTCCGGTCCCTGAAAGGTTCCGCACAGCTTCTGAATATCCGTCATAGCCCTTCCAACAGCTTCCTGAGGGATTTCCAGTCTGTATTCATAAACCGGCTCTAAAAGAATACTTTTTGCTTTCTTCAGGCCCTGACGCACAGCCCGGTAGGTAGCCTGTCTGAAATCCCCTCCCTCTGTATGCTTGATATGGGCCTTTCCTGTAATAAGAGTAATTTTCATATCCGTAATATCAGCACCTGCCAGAACACCCCTGTGGTTTTTCTCTGCCAGATGGGTCAGAACCAGCCTCTGCCAGTTTCGATCCAGCATATCCTCGCTGCAGTCTGATGCAAACTGCAGCCCCTTTCCTCTTTCCAGAGGCTCCAAAAGAAGATGTACCTCCGCATAATGACGTAAAGGTTCAAAATGTCCGATTCCCTCCACAGGCTCTGTAATGGTTTCTTTATATACAATACTCCCTGAACCAAACTCTACGTTTACACCAAAACGCTCCTGTATCAGGCTTTTTAAAATTTCAATCTGCACTTCTCCCATAACCTGTGCATGAATTTCTCCCAAAGCCTCGTTCCACACAATATGAAGCTGCGGCTCTTCCTCTTCCAGCTGTCTGAGCTGCAAAAGCATTCTATGTACGTCACAGCCCTTTGGAAGCTGAATCTCATAGGTCAGAACCGGCGCCAAAAGAGGACTGACCGCTTCCTTTTCCATGCCGAGCCCTTCTCCTGCAAAGGTTTTTGTAAGACCGGTGACTGCACAGACCGTCCCTGCAGGTGCTTCGCTTACTGTGCGGAAACCGGCTCCTGCATATACTCGTATCTGGTCTGCCTTTTCTTCCCAGTCCTTTCCCTGGAGCACCTGTTTGACCTTCAGCGTTCCCCCTGTGATTTTCATGTAGGTCAACCGGTTTCCTTTATCATCTCTGGAAATTTTAAAAATCCTTGCCCCAAAATCTGCACTGTATTTCGGACATTGTATATAGGTTTCCATGCCTTCCAGAAATTCCTTTATTCCAAAAGATTTCAGTGCAGAACCAAAATAACACGGAAAAAGCCTGCGCTCGGCAATCAGACTTTGGATAACCGGCGTGGAAATCTCTCCTTCTTCCAGATAATGTTCCAAAACGCTTTCCTCGCACATGGCGATTTCCTCCAGAACTTCCTCCCGCTTTCTGTCCCCTCCGAAATCCACGCACCGCTCGTCCAGTTTTTTCTGCAGTTCCAAAAGCAACACGCGCCTGTCTGTACCTTCCTGATCCATTTTATTAATAAAAAGGAAAACCGGAATCTTGTATTGCTTTAAAAGCCGCCATAAGGTCTGTACATGCCCCTGAATCCCATCTGCACCGCTGATGAGAAGCACTGCGTAATCCAGAACCTGCAGTGTTCTTTCCATTTCCGCAGAAAAATCCACATGTCCCGGCGTATCCAGAAGAGTAAAGTTCTTTTCTCCCAGGGAAAAACCTGCCTGCTTGGAAAAAATCGTAATACCTCTTGCCCGTTCCATGGAATCTGTGTCCAAAAAAGCGTCTCTGTGGTCCACCCTTCCCATTTTGCGGATACTGCCTGTATGATAAAGAATACTCTCCGCCAGCGTAGTTTTCCCTGCGTCTACATGAGCAAGGAGAGCAAGACTGACGTTTTTGGTTTCTATTGTGTCTGTTCCTTCTGTTTTCTGTTCAGACGTATTCTCCATATGAAAATACCCCTTTCTATGCTGTGTTTTCCTTAATCATAGCATAGAAAAGGGATTCGGTCGATAAAAACATGGATTCTCTCATCTGCACGGAGATTTCTTCCGCATTTTCCTATAATACCAAAAGCCTGCAATATCTGCCAGAGCCCAGCCAATGGGTACAGACCACCAGATACCTAACACACCGATGCTCTCAAAAGAAGACAAAAGATATGCCAGAGCCACTCTGGTTCCCAGGGAAATCACAGTCAGCACAACAGACATACCAGGCAGCTTCACTGCCCGATAATATCCGTACAGCAGAAACAGAAAACCGATTCCGCAGTAAAAAGCACCTTCGATGTGTAAGTACTGCACTCCTGCTGCCAGAATTTCCGTTTCCTGCGGCTGGACAAAAATCAGCATCAAGGGCTTTGCAAACAGGAAGACGCCAAAGGAAATCACCAGACAAAAAACAAATGCCGTAAGCACGGCTTTTCGGATTCCCTCCCGAATACGTTCCTCCTTCTTCGCTCCAAAATTCTGTGCCACAAAAGTAGAAAACGCATTCCCGAAATCCTGCACAGGCATGTATGCAAAGGAATCAATCTTCACTGCAGCGGCAAAGGCTGCCATAATCACGGTTCCAAAACTGTTTACCAGTCCCTGCACCATTAAAATTCCCAGATTCATAACTGACTGCTGCACAGAAGTGAGAAAGGAAAACTGCGCCAGCTCTTTTAAAACGCCCTTTCCCGGCCGCAGATATTTCTTTCTAAACCGGAAGTCTTTCCACTTTATCCAGGTGTAAAGAGCAATCCCCACGCCGGAAACATACTGGGAAAGCACAGTTGCCGCTGCAGCGCCCTCCACGCCCCAGGACAATCCCAAGACAAACCACAAGTCCAGCACAATATTCAAAACCGCGCAGGCTGCCAGAAATACCAGCGGTACTACTGAGTTTCCCACTGCCCGCAAAAGAGAGGCATAAAAATTATAGAGAAATACTGCAGGAATCCCCCAGAAAATCACCCATAGATATTCTCTCATCATTTGGTAAATTTCCCCGGGTACCTGTAAAAGTACCAAAATCGGGTCTATGAATAAAAAGACCAGTATATTCAGCACTGCCGTCACTGTAAAAATCAATAGAAAAGCCGCTGTAATACTTTCCTGAAGCTTCTCCTTTTCCCCTTCCCCGAACCGTATGGAAAATACTGCACCGCTTCCCATACAAAGCCCCAGAAACACAGAGGTGAGAAACGTCATCAAGGTATACGAAGACCCCACTGCCGCCAATGCGCCTGAGCCTAAAAACTTTCCTACAATTAAAGTATCTGCAATATTATAAAGCTGCTGCAGCAGATTTCCCGCTATCATGGGCAGAGAGAATAAAATCAATGTTTTCCCTACAGCTCCCTGAGTCAGACTTTTCTGCATGTGAAAATGCCCCCTTATATTATTCTATCTGCTGATTATAACGAACTTTCTTTTAAAAGACAACTGCTCTCTTTCTGACAAAACTAAAATCCCCTTGACGTTTCATATCATGTAATGTTATAATTCATGTAACATAGACAGAGGTAAAAGATATGAGCGAAATCAAATTACAGACAAAAGAAGAACTGGAAATTTTTATGAATCCCACACGGCAGGAAATTTTGCGTACCCTGGCCGTTGCAGGAAAACCTGTTACACCCAAATTTCTGGCAGACAAAATCGGCATTTCTCCTTCCTCCATACAGTTCCATATCAAGAAACTGGAAGGGTTGGGTCTGGTTCTTCTAGACCATACGGAAATAATCCGTGGAATCCATGCCCGTTTTTACATAGCTGCAGACACAGAAGTAACTCTCCTTGGAAGTAACAACAATACCCAGGATAGACAGCTCCTTTTAATGGAAAGTTATTTTGGAAAACTACTGGATTCGCTAGGAAAAAAAAGACAGAGGACAGCTTTGGAAGACAAAGAAGTTTTCTCCAAAGAAACCAATGTCTTTACCGGCGTTGCCTTTCTCACTGATGATGAAGTTCAGGAGTTGTCTGCCATCATACGTAGCTATTTAAAAAATCACAACCAGAAAAAAGACGGTACCAACCCCTGGGAATACGGCATTCTTGCCTGCCGGGCAGAGGACTAATATACGCACAAGGAGGAATTTTCTTGAATTTTTCATTTGGACTGATTCTTTTTCTTCAAAACCTTTCCAGAGGAATTTTTATGCCTGTTACCAGTTTACTGCTGCTCTCCCGGGGAACGCAGCTTTCTGACATAGCCTGGCTTATGGGACTTTATTCTTTTACCGTCATCTGCATGGAATTTCCCAGCGGTGCTTTTTGCGACCTCTTTGGCAGAAAAAGGACTTTTCTTCTCTCCTGCCTGTTTTCCGTGTTGTCTTTACTTCTCTTTCTTCTGTTTCCCACTGTTTTGGGCTGTGCTGCTGCTCTGATATTACATGGACTGGAGAAAGCCTTTGCTTCCGGCAGTCTGGAAGCTCTGTGCATGGAACAGGCTCTTTCCTCCAAAGGGGAATCTGCCCTTGCCAAAGTCAGCAATCAGATAAATCTTTTTCAATGTCTTGGAATTGGCCTTGGCTCACTTTTGGGCGGACTTCTCTCTCAAACAGGATCACAATACAGCAGCAACCTTCTCAGTATGCTCATATTTTCTCTCCTGCTCATGCTTCTCACCTTCCTGTATGTGAAAGAAACACCGGTATCCGAAAAAAGCGGTTCTATCCTCTGTGAATTAAAAAATCAGGTGCAGAAAAGTCTTCTCTACACCCGAAATTCTCCCGGTCTTCGTAAATTATTATTCTTATCTCTGTGTACCGGCATGGTACTCTTTACCGTAGAAACTTATTGGCAGCCAGCTCTTACTACGACCTTTCCTCAGATAAAGGGCTGGATTTTGGGACTTCTTCCCTTTTCCGGATTTTTCTGTACTGCCCTTGGAAGCCAACTAGGGGCTGTTCTTTTAAACCGCCCTTCCTGTCGCACACAGTCCCGCTGGTGGTCTGTTTTCTTTGCAGGAAAATTTCTTCTGGCTGCTTCCGTTGTCCTCTTTTCCTTCCAACAGGGTCTGTTTCTCTATGCTGCAAAATACAGTCTGATTTATTTTGTACTTGGATATGGCAGCGTATCGGAAAATGCACTTTTGAACCGCATTCTCCCCAACAACATGCGAGCCAGTATTCTCTCCCTGTCCTCCCTGACGGTTCAGCTTGGCGCTCTGTTGTTCAGTATTTTTGCCGGATTCCTCATAAATTATCTGCATTTTTCCGGTTTATGGTGTCTTGGGGCAGGAATTCTATTTGCGGCAGTTCTTTACTCCCGTACTTCTTTTGTTCTGTAGATTCTGTAGATAGCAGGCAAAAGTCCTACAGACAGGGCACTGTAAAAAATCAGCAATATTGGCAGCGCTTCTACAATTGTTCCACCTATGGAATATAGACTGAATCCGGAAATCACACCTTCCATCTGCAGCATCTGGTCTGGTAAAAGTCCCAGAATTTTATCCAGAAAGTGTATCTGTGTTCCTACCAGAAAAGAAGGCGCCAGGATCAGTATAAAAGGAACTACCGCTGCCGCTGTACCGGAATTGCTCCATGCAGAAATCAGCATAGTTAAGCTTCCAAAAAACAGACAACCTATATATCCACCCAACAAAATACACAAAAATTCCTGTCCTATGGTCATCTCATAAAAGCTTTTCCAGTTTCCGAACTGGGTCTGTATCAAACACTGGCTTCCCTGTACCCCCAGACACCCCAGAACAATTCCGCTATAAAGTAACATGGTCCCCCAGTAAAGCAACGTGACAGTAAAAATACCTGCCTCTATTTTTGCCAGTACCGCTTTCTTTCTGCCATGATAAGACGCAAAATAAACAGAAGCTGCATGATAACGCTTTTCACCGGAAAAAATACCGGAAACCAGAAATCCTATCATAAGCGCCACCAGCATACACACCGTAGGGGACCAGGTAAACCAGGCCTCAAAACCATCTGAACTCTCATAATACCAAGGTGTTGCCATACGCTCATACTGACGGATAAGAAAGTCCTTTTCTGCTGTTGTAAACTGCTCTGCACCTCCGCCTTCCTCCTCTAACCATACTTTTAAACTTTTCGTTCTTTTCTCATAAAACTGTGCCACCTCTTCCTCAGTTAGAGAATCTGCACGAAAATAATCATATTCCTGAAATCCTGCAAAGGCTTTATTAAGCAGTTCTCGAATATCCGAAAATCCCTGTTTCCAGCCAAAGGCCTGATTATTCTCCCTGACATTTTCAGACTGCGCCTGAGGAGTCTGATTCACTCTATGATTTTCCCGAATCACCTGCTGCAGATGCTCAACATTCAACTCTCCTTTCCACTTTTCCTTCTCCTTTTCCAAACTACGGGCTGCTACAATTCCCTTTGTTCCTTCTCCTTCTGTGTCAACATATGACACTTCTCCTATAGCAAAATAAATGGTAAGACATAGCATGAAGCCCCCAAAAACAAGAGCTGCCTTACTGCTGCTTTTGGAAAATATTTTCTTTATCTCATAAAAGACCATGCATTTCACCTGCTTCCTCTCCAAAATAATATAAAAAGGCATCTTCTAAGGAAGGGGTCACCTCTCTTGCACCTTCTGCCGGTTTTTCCCCTGCCAGAAGACGCACCTGCACTCTCTGATTTTCTGTTTTTATATTGGAAATTTTATATTTTGCAGCCAGCCGGGAAATCTCTTTCCTGTCTGCACAAAATTCCCAAACCCTCTGTTTCATGGATTCTGTTATCTGCTTCGGTGTTCCCTGCCGTACAATCTTTCCCTCATTCATCAGCCAGATATCATGGGCAATATACTCCACATCTGATACAATATGGGTGGACAAAAGCACCAATCTGTCTTCTGAAAACTCACTGATAAGATTTCGAAAGCGAATGCGCTCATTGGGGTCAAGCCCAGCTGTCGGTTCATCTAAAATCAAAATCTCAGGCTGATTCATCATGGCCTGGGCAATGCCCGTTCTGCGTTTCATACCTCCGGAAAGTTTTTTCATCTTTCTGCCTGCATATTTTTCAAGTCCCACAGCAGCCAACAGCTCCTTTGTCCTTTTTTTTGCTACAGACGGCGGAAGTCCTTTTATAGCTCCTATATACAGAAGATAATCCTCCACGGTAAATTCCGGATAGAACCCAAAATCCTGAGGTAAATATCCTAAAAATCTCCGATACTCTCCCGCCATTTTAAAAATATCTCTCCCATTACATAGAATTTCTCCCTCTGTAGGTCTAAGAAGCGTACAAAGCATACGCATAAGGGTGGTCTTCCCCGCTCCGTTTTTTCCCAGTAATCCGTAAACGCCTCCTGTCATAGACAGATTTAATTGTTTTACGGCTGTAACATCTCCGAATTTTTTTGTAAGTTTATTCATTTCCAATTCCATTCCAGTTTTCCTCCCAAATTTCCTGGTTGTCCTCCAGCAAATGTTTTACAGCAAAGCAAAGTCCTGCAAATGCAGCCCCAAACAGAACGCACCATACAGGCACGGTAATCGCACTGTAAATTTTTTCATTTAATACGATACACCACCATAAAATCCCCCAGGCACAACAGCCTCCCATGGCAGCAGCCTCACTCCAGCCTTTTTTTCCGGATAAAATTTCAAAACAAATACCTGCTGTTACGACTGCCGGAAATAAAAACTGCGTTGCCAATTCTATCAAAGTAATTTGTAGCCCAAAGGAAGATACCAGGCAAAAAACAGTCAGCAAAAATACATCTGCAAAGCCAAACAACAGCATTCTCGCCGCATAAATCTGATGCAAAGAATAATAAGCAGCTGCTTCTATCTCCATCGCATTGCAATTCCTGTTTTTCCAAAGTTCCGGAATCCAAAGAATTACAAATAAAGCCCCGGCCACTCCCATACCGCGCTGTACATACAAAGGTTCTTTGGTACAGGAAAGAAATTCCCACAATGCTACAAGTAACAGCCCCTGTAAAATCCACCAGCGTTTTCGAATATATCCAAGTTGTATATACAGAAATTCTTTTCCTGATAAAAGGCGGTCCTGTTCCTGCTCATAAAAAACCTGCTTACACTGCTCTACGGTTTTTTTTACACTGCTTTCTTTTGCCTGCACCCGGAACGTTTCTTTATATCGGTTTAATTTTTCCTCTACCTCCACAAATGCTTCCTCCCTTCTAACATAACAGTTCCTGTAGCTCCTTTTTTGCCTTTTTTATCCTGTATTTTACCAAAGGAAGTCCGATTTGAAGCACCTCCGCTATCTCTCTTAATTTCAGCCCCTGAAAATAATATAAAATCAGGACCTCCCGAAATTCTTCCGGTAATTGTGCCAAAGCATGCTCCATATCCACTCGTTCGGCTGCCTGTTCCAGCGCTTCCCCTTCTCCGCTTTTCTGCTCAAAGAGTTGTCGCTCTACAGGCATCTCTCGTCTTCTGCGATGAAAATCACACACAAGATTTCCGGCAATGGTATAAAGATAGTTTTTCGTTTTTCCTCTGTATTCATAGGACGAAAGACCTGTAAAAAAACGAATAAAAACCTCCTGTGTCAAATCCTCTCCATACTGCGTATCGTGACAGTGGCAGGTACAGTATCTAAAAATTTCATCATAATATTTTCGTATAAAAAGTTCCATGGCATCTTCCCTGCCCTGCTTCATTTTCCATATCAGTCTAAAATCAGAATCCACAGTTTCCTCCTTTCTCACTTTTGAAAGTCCAAACGCTTGTCCTTCTATTATATCTAACGCAGAAGACAGGCTAAAAGATAGTTTCTTAATAAAAATTCTGTAATAATAAAAATTTTCCTATGAAACAAAAAACGGAAATATTTCTGTCTTTTTTAAATCACAGAAACATTCCCGCATGATTTGATTTTTCTTTTTCCTTATTTTACCAAATTCCCATCATATGCTGCATACCAAGTGTCACTCCCGTAATGCCAATCCAGCATGCCAGTCCCATAAGCAAAGGACGTCCTCCTGTTTTTATCAGCTTCACCACATCTGTGTTCAGCCCAATCGCCCCCATGGCCATAACAATAAAAAACTTGGACAGTGTTTTTAAAGGCCGAAATACTTCCATTGGTGCGCCTGCTGAAGCTGCCAATGTTGTGATCACACTGGCTCCAATGAAAAACAGAATAAAGAACGGAAACACTTGTTTCAGCGATACCTTGTCCCCATTTTCTCCCTCTGCTTTTCTGGCTCTTAAAAAGGCCAGTACCAGAGTAATTGGAATAATCGCCAGCGTTCTGGTAAGCTTTACTGTCACTGCCTTGTCCAATGTCTGATTGCCAAGTTGATACATACTGTCCCAGGTAGAGGCTGCAGCCGTAACAGAGGACGTGTCGTTTACCGCTGTCCCGGCAAAGATTCCAAAGGTTTCCCCAGACGCAGTAGAAAATCCCAACACACCACCCAGCGCCGGAAAAATCAGCGCTGCCAGAATATTGAAGAGAAAGATAACTGAAATTGCCTGGGCAACCTCCTCCTCATCTGCATCAATCACCGGCGCTGTAGCTGCAATGGCAGAACCCCCGCAAATTGAGGAGCCCACACCCACTAAAGTGGAAATCTTGCCCGGAATGTGCATGATTCTGTGCAGTACATAGGCAATGACCAATGAAGTTGTAATCGTACAGACAATAATAGGAAGAGATTGTTTACCGGTTTCCATAACCACCTCCAGATTCATGCCAAACCCCAGAAGCACTACTGCATACTGTAAAATTTTCTTAGATGTAAATTTAATTCCCGCATCAAAAGCACTCCGCTCTTTTAAGAAAAGAGCTAGCACAATACCTCCCAAAATAGCAAACACAGGACCGCCGATAACCGGAAAAACTTTTCCCAGAAAAAAGGCCGGAAGCGCCAGACCCAAACAGAGCAAAAGCCCTTTTCCATTTTCTTTCAAAAATTCCACTCTTTCCTCCTATCTTGCCGCATGCACAGCCGCAATGGTTCCGTCGGCAACTGCTGTTGACACCTGGCGCACCTGTTTTACCCGAATATCTCCTGCTGCATACACTCCCGGAAGCTCTGTTTCCATATTTTCATCTACTGGTATAAAACCGTTTTCCAGTCTTAGCTCTGTATACAATTCTGTATTTGGCACAGTCCCTGCATAGACAAAAATGCCACATCCGGAATCTTCTATGGTTTCAATCGCCCCTGTCCTTTCATTGGAAATTTCAAGAGAGTTCACCTTCTCTGTCCCGTACACTCCATGCAGTCTGGAATTTAACCGTAATTTTATATTGGGTGTTTTTACCACCTTTTCCTTAAATTCTGCAATACAACCCAGCGTTTCTTCAAAATGAATAATGGTTACCTGCGCCGCATACTGCGCCAAATATAAAGCCTCCTTGACCGCCCCGTCTGCACCACCTACTACATATACATTTTTTCCTCTGTAAAGCATTCCATGCTGTGCTGCATTCATACTCATACCTTTTCCGCAAAGTTCTGCCTCTCCTACAATCCCCAGTTTTCTCGGAGAAGTTCCATTTGCCAGAATCACCTTTGCTGCTTCGTAAGTATGCTGCTTGGTCTGAATTTCCTTTTTTTCTCCTGACAACTTTACAGAAACAACTGTTTCATATACAAGCTCTATATTAGCACGTTCTGCCTGGGCTTTTAGTTTCTCAGAAAAAGTAACGCCTGTTTCTCCTTCTGTAATTCCGGCATAATGTGTGACTGCAGAAACTCTTCCAATCAGCCCGCCCACCTGAGCTCTTTCAATAACTAAGGTCTTTTTTCCACGACTTACTGCATAAATTGCTGCGCTGATTCCTGCTGGTCCTGCTCCGATAATAACTACATCATACATTTGAATTTCCTCCTTCTTTTCCACTTATTTTTCTTATGTTTCCTGTTCTTCTTTACATTTATACTATATCTTCCCAGAATCATTTTGTAAAATTATAAATATTGATATAATCATAAATATTTGTTATGATATTTTCAGGAGGTATCTATTATGCTTGATTTTCGTATGGAAACTTTTCTGACAGTATGTGAATATATGAATTTTACTCATGCTGCAGAGGCTCTGGGTCTGACACAACCAGCCGTTTCTCAGCATGTCAAACACCTGGAACAGGAGTATGACACCCCACTTTTTCAGAGGGATAAAAAAAAGCTACATCTGACACCTGCCGGGGAAATTCTGCGTACAGCTCTGGAAACTATGAGAAATGATGAAAACACCTTAAAGAAGCGTCTGAAGGAAAGTCAGACACAAAAAAAGATTCTAACCTTTGGTGTAACCATGACCATTGGAGAATATGCTATTATCCCCTCTTTAACCCGTTTTATTAAGGCTCACCCAAACACAGACTTTTATATCCGCTATGCCAACACCCAGACACTTTTAACCTGTCTTCAGGAAGGGAACATTGATTTTGCCCTGGTGGAAGGGTATTTTAAGTCAGACCATTACAGCACCCGCATTTTCAAGGAAGAGGAATACATTGCTGTCTGCAGTACAGACCATATTTTTTCAAAACCTGTCCGCTGCCTAAAGGATTTAACCTGCGAGCATCTTCTGCTTCGGGAGCATGGCTCCGGCACTCGAGCCATTCTGACCAAAACACTGGCACTGAAAAACATGTCTGTAGAAGACTTTAAGAATGTAGTAGAGGTAGAAAATATTCATACCATTGTATCCCTACTGCTTCAGGACTGTGGAATTGCATTCTTATATAAAGCTGCTGTGGAGGATGAAATTGCCCGCGGCACACTGCGCCAGATTCCACTGGAAGATTTCCAGATTACTCATGATTTTACCTTTCTCTGGAACAAAGACAGCGTATTCTCCGGTGAATATGAAGAAATCTTTCGGGAATTTACGGAAATACCGGTTATTTAAACCACAAATAAATCCTTCCTATTTTGCCACAGGTCATATCCGCGACATGATACATTTTCTTACAAAACAGAAAGGCAGCGATACAAATGTCACCCCGGAATCCTTCCCGACTTTTTGTATCGCTGCTCTTTTATAATTACATAATCCTCTTATTTAGCAGGTTGCGCCACCTGTTAAATGCTTCTGGGCTTTTATATTTTCTTCTTTCCGTCCCAGTAAATCATCTGTCAGAAGCTGTTCCTGCACATTTTCAAAGCCCAGCCTTGCAACCGTATCTGCAAAACGTTCTCCTGTAATTCCCTGCTCCCTGAACAGCAGAATGGCTTTTTCCACAATAGCGAGAACTTCTTCTTTGTCTGTGAAGACCTTATCCAGGTAACGTCCCTGTGCCACCTTTTTACCCCAGCGTCCGCCAATGTAAATACGGTATCCATTGGTATACTCTTCAAAGGCTTTAAATGGACATTTGCCAATGCAGCGTCCGCAGTGGTTACATTCATTTTCCGGAATCACAATCTTTCCGTCTACCACCTTCGCCACTTTAATCGGACAGTTATTTTCCACACGGCACACCTTACAACCGCGGCATTTCTCCATATCCACCAAAGGAATTCTCTGTCCGATAATACCCAGGTCATTCAAATCCGGTTTTACACAGTTATTTGGACAGCCGCCTACTGCGATTTTAAACTTATGGGGCAGCTTCACATTCGCATATCCATGGAAAAATCTCTCATGAATTTCTTCGGACAATGCAAAGGTATCAATCAAACCATACTGACAGGTAGTCCCTTTACAGGACACAACCGGACGTACCTTGGAGCCGGTTCCTCCTGTTTCCAGTCCTGCCTGCATTAAATACTCACGGAGAGGCTCGATATTGGCAAAAGGCACTCCCTGGATTTCCATGGTAAGACGGGAGGTCATGGTTACTTCCCCGCTTCCGAAAAGCTCTGCTGCCTCTGCAATGGTTCTGGCTTCCTCTGCCGTAATTTTTCCGTTCCTTGTAATCACTCGTCCATTAAATCTATCCAAAGTATTTTTGTCTTTTAAGAATCCCAGAGCCTTTACTCTCTTTTCTTCTTCAGGTGATACCGCGCCTTCCGGATTTTCCACCTTCACATCATTGAAAAATGTAGAGCCCTCTAATACCACCGTATTTTTGTATCCGTAAAAACGCATACGGTTCTGCAGGAAGTACGCACGTTTTCCCTTTGCACATACCAACAGTAATTTTTCTTCCTTATCCAGACCTTCTATTTCTCCATTTACAGCAAATGGATCTACATACTGTGCACCGTGAATGGAAGGAGTCAGACCTGCATCGATTACCTTATAACCTTTTGCTTTTCCTTCTGCATACTCTGCCGGAGTCATGCTCACCAAATCTCCGCTTAATTTATTAAGTAGCACATAAACAGCCTGTACAAAGGGGTGGATTGCTGTGGAAAACGGCGGTGCATAGGCAAAATCCGCATTTTCAAAATCTTCCAGAGCTGCCCCCATATTTAATCCCATGACCGCGATATCTATCATTTTGTCTACTGCGCCTGGTCCCATAACCTGCACACCCAGCAATTTATGGGTATTCTTTTCTGCAATCAGCTTTGTAATAAAGAAGCCAGCACCTGGATAATAGTGAGCCTTGTCGTCTGTAGGCGCCAGAACGCTCACAACCTCATATCCTGCTGCTTTCGCCTGTTCTTCTGTAAGACCTGTACGTCCTACATTCAGACCTGGCAGCTTTACAATGCCGGTTCCCAAGACACCTGGATACGTCTTGTTTTTCCCTGAAAGTAACTGTGCCAGAGTTCTTCCCTCCATGTTTGCAGAAGAACCCATTGGTGACCACTGAGGCTTTCCGGTGATACGGTTTGTCACCATTACACAGTCACCTGCTGCATAGACTCCTTCCAGATTTGTCTTCATGGTATTGTCCACCAAAATGGTTCCTTTAAACATTTCCAGGCCGCTGTCCTGCAAAAATTCTGTATTCGGACGAATTCCTGCTGCTGTAATCAAAAGGTCACAGCCCAAAAATCCAGCAGAAGTCTTTACACCTGTTACCTTTCCATTGCCAACCACTTCCTCTGCTTTGGTTCCGGTAATCACGCGAATTCCTTCCTTCAGCAGATGTTTCTTTACATAGCCTGCCATTTCTTTATCTAAAATATTCGGAAGTACCTGGGCGGCAAAGTCAATCACCGTCACCTGTATTCCTCTGGTCTTCAGATTTTCAGCTGCCTCCAGCCCAATAAATCCGGCGCCGATTACTACCGCCTTCTTTACCTGATTTTCTTCTGCATATGCCCGAATGGCTGTAGCATCATCAGGAGTGCGCATTTTAAAGACACCCTGCTGTTTCATTCCCGGAACGGGCAATTCTACCGGAGATGCCCCTACCGCCAGAACCAACTTATCATAGGAACAGACCTCTTCTTCTCCTGTAAACAAATCTTTTACAAGAACCTGCTTTTTATCTGCCCAAAGCGCAGTAGCTTCTTTTCCGGTCTTTACCTCTACCCCTGTCATTTTGGCATATTTCTGAGGCGTATTTACAATAAGCTCTTCTCTGCTTTCAATCAGTCCGCCTACATAATACGGGAGTCCGCAGCCTGCATAGGAAATATCTTTATCTCTGGTAATAACTGTAATTTTTGCACTTCTGTCTTCACGTTTCAGTTTAGCTGCTGTTTTTGTTCCCGCAGCAACGCCTCCAATGATTAATACTTTCATTCTACCTCTCCTGTTCTTCTTTTACTGGTACTTTGGTTTACCTGTTCTGTGTTGCTTATTCCTGCTGTCTGTGGCAACAGTACAACATACCTGCACACTCCGGCTTCATCTTTTCGCATACAACCACATCTCCCCCACTTATGGTCAGACTGCGGCCATGAACCATAGCGTCTGCTATTTTCTGTCTGGCTGAGTCATAGATGCGAGTCACTGTCGGTCTGGAAATATCCATCTTTGCTGCACACTCCTCCTGTGTCATTTTCAGAAAATCCAGAATACGAATCACCTCATATTCATCATAGGTAAGATTGACGCTTCCGTCAGCAACACAGCCCTGCGGTGCAAAGCTGGTGATTTTCGGTTTGGAACAGATACATCTGCTTTTCTGTGGCCTGGCCATATGTCCCCCTTTCCTCATATAGATTTAAGATAGTGATTTTTTCTTTTGCGCTTTCAGAATACTACCATTATGAACATATGTCAATATCTTTTTTCAAATAGAATTAAATCTACGCACCCGCGAAGGGTGCGACCATTTATCCGTTCCAACATATTTAGCGACTTTAATTGACTTTTCCAGTCCACTGAAAATTAAGTTTTTTCTTAAACCTTTGTCCCACCAACAGCATTTTTATGCTTTTTTATTTTAACTTCATTTCTTAGGGAAGCTATCGGAAAGACACAACGCCCCATATCCAATACGATTATTAGGATATTCCCCGCCTAAAAGCGGTCTTGCTCCTCTTCTTAAATAGGCCTTTACCTTCTCTCCGTACAAAAAAGGATCATTTTCCCTCACAATTCCCCACTCCATCAAGAGTGCAGCCGCACCGGTGACAAAAGGTGTGGCAAAGGAGGTTCCTGTGCGGCTTTCATATCCTCCTCCCAGCGCTGCTGTGACAATCCCCACCCCCGGTGCCACCAAATCCGGCTTAATCTCATTAGTCACCCTGGTATAACCCCTCCCTGAAAAATCCGCATATGCCAGATAACGGGAATCATACGCACCCACAGAAATCACTCTTTGCGCTGTGGAGGGAATGGTTTGTGTTGTCTGAGGTGTGGGAAAAAGGAAATGCGTATCCTCATTTAAAATACCCCCTCCCGGGAGCCACAAATCATAATCCCCGTCCACAATCTTTACAGGAATCAATCGGATTTTCCACGTTCCGCTGTCTACATATCCCCTTTTAGGCAAAAGCTCTATATAAATTTCCTGGGACAAACTATAGGGAGCAGGCTCTCCATAATACAACAAAAGCTCCATATTTCCCACAGAAAACCTCTGAGCGCCTAAAATCTCCTGAAAAGGCCCAATTCGCTGTCCCCCGGGAAGTAAAAGCTCTATCTCCATTTCATCTACATAATGCTTCCAGAACTGGATATTAAAACCAGGCTCATACTCCCCTACATTTAAAAGGATTTCTGTTGCCTCCGCTATCGAAACTCTCCCTGAAGTATGCAGTGCCTGATTCCCCTCATTTCCCATACCCACGCAGATAACACTCCGACCGTTCAGAGCCGCATTATCCAGATAGGTTTCCAAAAGAGATTCCCCGCTGTGAGAACCATAATTATTCCCAAAACTAAGATTCAGAGCCACAGGCTGCCCTCTGTCTGCTGCCAGACGAATAGCATAGTCAATCCCCTGCAAAAGCTCAGTGGTTCTGGGAAAGCCCCCTTCCCTTGCTGTTCCCAGCTTTACTACCAAAAGCTCACTTTCATAGGCAACTCCTCTATAGACCCCGTCTGACGCTCTGCCGTTTCCTGCAGCAATTCCAAGTACGCCTGTGCCATGTCCGCTTAAATCTCTGCTGGGCACTATTTTTTCTCTGTCTGCCCGGTTCTCTGCCAAAAGTGCCTGATTGATTTCTTCCTGTGTATACTCTGTTCCAATAGAATAGCCCCTGGGAGGTCTTCCCGGTATACTCTGATCCCAGAGCCGCAAAATCCGTGTGCTGCCGTCCGGATCTCTAAAATCCGGGTGAGCATAGTCTACACCTGAATCAATACATGCCACCAAAATCCCTTTTCCGGTAAGCGGCTCTCCCAAAGGGGAGAAAGCGCTTTGCACAGAAGTCATACAAGAGGCGCTTCTTCCCTGCTGCACAGCAAAAAACAAACGCTTGGGTTTCTCTATATATTCGATGCCCGGAATCCGGGACAATGCCTCAATCCGACTCTCCTCCAGTGTAATCACTGCAAAACCGTTTAAGAGCTCTGCCCTTGGCACATCTTCTCCCAGAATGTCTGAAAGATTTCCCGTATACTTAATAATCAAGTCCCAGGTGTTTTCTGACTGATTATATCCTATATTCAGTTCCGGTGACTGCTCCCGTTCCGCTGCTGTTGCATCTAAAGCAAGATTTAGAAGATTTTCCAGCTTCTGATTTTCCATTTTTTGTTCCTGCGTTTTTCTTTCAGTCTACTCTTCTCTTTTTCAAAATATTCCGAAGCATCACATGCTTCATAAAGCTTCTTGATTTCTTCATAAGACATATTTTCCCATAAAGCCAAAAAGGCTGCCGCACCATATTGGTGCGACAGCCTATCTCCCCTCAAATTCTCTTTATCTTTCTATTTTTCTTTTGAAATCAGATGATATGGAAGCGCTACGCCTAAAACACCACCAACCATATTTCCCAAGGTTACTATAATTACATTATAGAAATATGCACCGATTCCAACCTTTCCTGTAATAAGTGAAACACCGATACTGCTCATGTTTGCAATACTATGTTCAAATCCACACACCATGAATACGAAAATACACCAGAAAATCATGATCAACTTCCCTGATTCAGATTTCATTTTTATTCCGCACCATACTGCAAGACATACCAAAATGTTACACAAGATTGCTTTGATAAACAATGGCACCGGAGCTGTAGTAGTTTTGGTAATTGCAAGATTTTCAAAGTAATCACCGATTCCGCCTGTAGGAACTTTTGCAGCCACGAAAAGAGCAGATGATAAAAGAGAACCAACCAGGTTTCCGATCCAGCATACACACCACAGTTTGCAGGCATCACCCACGGTAGCTGTTTTTCTGAATATAGCCGCTGACATGACAAAATTATTTCCTGTAAATAAGTCTGCCCCTGCCATAATAACTAAGCTAAGAGCTGCTGCAAAAGCCGCGCTTTGTGCCGGTTTTGCCCAGATCGCCGCTGCTTCTGAGCCTGACAGATGACCTGCCAATGTAAACGCTACAAAGCTACCCATTGCAACAAACATACCAGCTAAGATAGAGGCTACAAAATATCCCAGCGGATTGTTTTTCAGTAAATTCAATTTTGCTGCCGCAGAATTGCACACAGCCTTATATTCGTCTTTATACATACTTCATTGCTCCCTTCAAGCCCAAACTTTTTTAGAACAGCCCTGTAATCTTTCCTGTTTCGTCTACGTCAATCTTCTCAGCAGCCGGAACCTTCGGAAGTCCTGGCATGGTCATGATTTCTC
>ENA-ORTP01001055-ORTP01001055.1-human-gut-metagenome-genome-assembly--contig:-NODE-1055-length-30617-cov-5.826124_pt1 | contig 30617 bp, 32 predicted proteins | sample MGYA00241913_ERZ509190 | MGnify/ENA primary metagenome ERZ509190 (study PRJEB26280, sample SAMEA2338839) | human gut metagenome | biome: human gut; feature: human-associated habitat; material: faeces...
CTTCTTCTTCCATTTTCAGAAATGCCATTCTTTCCTTTCCAATTTCAAAAGCTGCTCCTGCTGCTGCTATTCTAGCTTCAGGATTATTGTCGCTTCTGAATACTTTCTCTTCAAGAGATTCATTCATATCTCTTCTGATATCCTCAAGTATTTTTTTCCCCTTTTTCTCTTCAGCTTTTTCTGCTGCTATTCTAGCTTTTTCCTCTTCAGCTTTTGCTTTTTCAGCATCTTCAATGGCTTTCAGTTTTGCCTTTTCTTCAGCTTGTATTTCTCTTCTTATCTCTTCAAGGACTTTTTTTCCTTCTTTCTCACTTATTTCTTGTGAATAAAGTGCCGTTGTTAAACAAGATAAAAATAGAAACACAATAATTCCTTTTTTCATATATCTTCCTCCTTAAAATTAAATTGCTTTCAAGATGTTGTAGTTTAATTAAAAATAATAAAATAAATCCCCCCTCTTTTTTACGCCAAATAAATATTCTAAATTTTAATTTTTTAGAACATTTTTTATCATTTTTATAAATTAAAAACGTTCACATAACAATCTTATTAACTAAATTATAACATATTATTATTTCGCGTACAAATAAAAGCATATTATAAATCTTTTATTTTTACATGTTTTTTATACTCTTTGCTTTTATAGGCAACAACTGTCACTTATTTTTTTATAAAAGAATGTACATAATTTTTGAATATATAATAAACAAAAAATAGAAATAATAACTTCTAAAAATATGAATGGCTGTTTAGAAAAGATTTTTAAGTTAAGGAAAAAGAAAAAATATGACAAAAAAAAGACTGAATCTAGAATAACTCTAAATTCAGTCATAAAAATTTTTTTTATTTAATTTATCTTTAAATTATTTTCTTACAAATTATGCATGTGCTTCAGAAATTTTTTCTTTTTTCAAAGTTTTAAAGAATCCTAAAGTACATACTGCTGATAATATCAATCCACAAACTAATCCAACCATTTCTATTGTAGCTACTGGAGTTCCATGGAAGAATCTTACAAATCCTTCTGGTGCTATAACTATATAGTCAGTAACAACTACAGTCATAAACATTGCTGGAAGAAGAGCAATAAAATAATTTTTACCATGGTTGTTCAAGTACTTAGCTGCTGCCCAAAGAGCTATTGTAGCTAATGTTTGATTTGACCAGCTGAAATATCTCCATAAAATATTGAAATCTATGAAGCATAATGCAATACCAACTACAAATAAAGGTATAGCAATTAAAAATCTATTTGCTATTGGACCTTGTTTATATCCAATTGCATCTGCTATTGTAAGTCTTGCACTTCTAAAAGCTGTATCTCCTGATGTTATTGGACAAGCAACTACTCCTAATAGAGCCAAAGCTCCTCCAACTTTTCCTAATACTGAAGTAGAAATTCTATTTACTACAACTGCTGCTCCACCATGACTCAATGCTTCTCCAAGCCCTGGAGTTCCACCAAAGAAACTCATTGCTGCTGCTGCCCATACTAGAGCTACAACTCCTTCAGAAATCATTGCACCATAGAACACTTTTCTTCCTTCAACTTCATTTTGAAGACATCTAGCCATCATTGGAGATTGAGTAGCATGAAATCCACTGATTGCTCCACAAGCTATTGTGATAAACAAATAAGGGAATACTGATTGATGTGCTGGATGATAATTTTCAAAAGCTATCTCTGGAATATGATATCCTTCAATAACAATTCCGATTCCAATTCCAATTGCCATAACCAATAATGCAATACCAAATATAGGATAAATTCTTCCAATTATTTTATCTATTGGCAATACAGTTGCCGCTAAGTAATATACTATGATAATAGCAATAAGCACCATTTTATCTATACCTGTAAGGTCATTCAAAATAGCTGCTGGACTTGTTATAAATACAACTCCAACCAATACTAGAAGAATTATTGAGAAAACTACCATAAGTTTTCTTGCTCCATTACCAAGGTTTTCCCCAACTAGTTCTGCAACACTTGCTCCATCTTTTCTTAAAGACATCATTCCAATTAAGAAGTCATGAACAGCTCCTGCGAATATACATCCAAATACGATCCATAAGAATGCTGCTGGCCCCCACATTGCTCCTGCTACTGCTCCAAATATAGGTCCTGTTCCTGCTATATTCAAGAACTGAATAAGGAATGCTTTTTTCCATCCCATCTCTACATAGTCTACACCATCACTTAATTTTTTTGATGGTGTAAGTCTGCTTGGTTCAATACCAAATATTTTTTCAACTATCTTACCATAAACAATATAACCAACTATTAGAGCAATTATTGAAATAATAAAACTATACATACAACCTGCCTCCCATTTATATTTTATTTAGATATAATAATATAATTTTCTACATCTTAGATAATACACCTAAAGCCTATAAAAAGAATGCTTTGTTCTTTAAAAGGTTAAAATTGATACTTAAAATGCAAAAATAAATCCTTTAATATCACTTTTTATATTCTATTCTTTATGGTATAATTTTTATGTCTATTATTGGGAGGGGATATAAATTGCTAAAATTAACCAGTCATTTGTTAAACAATTTAGGATATATTATTGCTATAGCTTTCTTTTTCACAAAGTTTAAAAGTGCTAAAAATATATTTACAAGAAATAAATACAGTCAAAAGGACATTCTTCTCCTTTCAGCATTCTTTTCAGGTCTTGCTATAATTGGTACATATACAGGGGTAGATTATCGTGGTGCAATAGTAAATGTAAGAAATATCGGGGTTGTAGTAGGAGGTATCCTTGCTGGTCCAGAAGTTGGAATTTTAGTGGGACTTATCGCTGGTATTCATAGACTTTTTGTGGATGCAAGTTCTATAACTACTGTTCCATGTGCTATTGCTACTATGGCAGGTGGTTTTATCACTGCTCATCTCTACAAAAAAACTAATGAAAAAAACTGCTACCTATATGGGTTTCTTGGAGGATTCATTGTAGAAAATCTCAGTATGGTGCTAATACTTCTATTGGGATCAGATTTTGAACTTGCAAAAGATATAGTTTCCAAAATTTATTTTCCAATGATACTGGCTAATGCTATTGGAGTTTCAATAGTCATTCTCATTATTCAAGATATAATTTCTGAAAAAGAGATTATAGCTGGAAAACAGGCGAAACTAGCTCTTGAAATAGCAAATAAAACTCTTCCTTATTTTAGAAAAGGGGAGTCTTTAAATGAAGTTTGTAAAATAATTTTAAATTCTCTGGATGCTAAGGCAGTCGTCATTACCAATGATAAATATATAATTGCTAGCTATGCTATATCTGATGAGTTTAAAATTGATCATACTGATATAAGAAGTGAAGCAACAAAGCAGGTATTGAAAACTGGAAAAATTTTAGTTTTAGGAGAAGAAAATGGTATCAAAGATTTTCATTGTATCACAGGCAAAATAAAGTCATGTATAATATCACCTCTTTTTCAGGGAGAAAGAATAGTATCTGGGACTCTTAAAATATATTTTGATAAAGCTGAAAATGTAACTGCTCGAAATCAATACCTTGCTGAAGGACTTTCGCTGCTCATATCTACTCAATTAGAAATAAGTACTGTCGAAAACTTCAAAGCTATGGCAAGGGATGCGGAACTAAAAGCTTTACAGACACAGATTAATCCTCATTTTCTCTTTAATGCACTTCATACTACTGCATTTTTTGTAAGAATGGACCCAGCAAAAGCAAAAGAAGTAATAATCGACTTATCTACATATCTTCGTTACAATTTGGAAAATGCTTCAAAAGTAGTATCACTTGATATGGAGCTCACTCAGGTAAAAGCTTATGTTAACATAGAAAAAGCTCGTTTTGGGGATAAAATTTCAGTAGAATACGATGTAGAAGAAGGATTGGAAAATATAAAAATACCTAGTCTTACTATTCAGCCTCTAGTTGAAAACAGTATCAAACATGGTCTCCTGAGACAAAGAGGTGGAGGACATGTATATATCACTGCCAAGAAAAAAGATAAGGGATGTATTGTGACTATTGAAGATGATGGAATAGGAATTGATCCAAAAATAATAGAAGAATTAGATGGAAGAATGGAAAAAAGTATTGGACTTAAAAATGTTCACAACAGAATAAAATTAATGTATGGAAAAGGACTAGTTATTGAAAGTTTAGAAAAAGGAACTAGAATATCCTTTTATATAGAATAGGGGGAAATAATGTTTAAATGTGTAATTATAGAAGATGAGTTTCCAGCTAGAGAAGAGTTGAAATTCTTTATAGAAAAACATGGTGGAATAGAACTTGAAAAAGAATTTGACAGCCCTTTAGATGCTCTTAAATACCTTCAAGGAAACAAGACAGATATAGTTTTTCTTGATATAAATATGCCTGAGCTTGATGGTATGAGTCTTGGAAAAATTCTTTCTAAGCTAAATGAAAATTTAAAAATAGTATTTATTACAGCCTATAAAGAATATGCTGCTGAAGCCTTTGAAATTAAAGCTTTTGACTATCTTCTAAAACCTTATTCTGAAAAAAGAATAAATGAGCTTTTAGATAATCTTACAAAAGAAAAAGAAATAGAGCATATAAAAGATACTAATAAAATCAATAAAGTAACAGTTACTTCTGATGAAAAAATGTATGTTATTTCTATTGATGACATTTATTACATTGAAGCAGGAGAAAAAGAAAGTATGATTTATACCAAAGATAATTCTTATTCTTCAAAAATAAAAATTTCAAAATGGGAAGAAATGTTACCTAAAAACAAATTTTATAGAACCCACAGATCATATATGATAAATCTTGATAAAATAACAGAGGTTGAACCTTGGTTTAATGGAACTTATGTCTTAAAAATACAGGATTTAAAATTTAAAGTTCCTGTCAGCAGAAATAACATAAAAGAATTTAAAGAAATATTAGTTATAAAATAAAAGTTTTATAAAAAATAATAAAATTGGAGAATGAATCCTCATCCTCCAATTTTATTATTTTTCTTTTTTTGAATTATCTCCAGTTATTGAAAGTTCTGGCATATTTATAGATTTCGCTATATCATTTGCCATTTTGAAAGCTGGTATAGCTCTTGTTATATCTGTTACTATTCCTGCTATTTGATTTCCTGCTCCATTACTTCCATCTGTTGACCCTGATCCCCCATCACCAGCTATTATATTCAAGCTGTTGATATCTATATTAGCCACTGCATCTGCCTGTGCTTTAGCCAGTTGTGGAAGTATTTCAATAAGTTTAAGCCCCATAATTCCAGATTGTCCATATACTTCTAAAAGTTTTTTCTCCGCTTCAGCTTTTTTCTCAATAGGTAATGCTACTTTGATTGCATCTGCTTCTGCTAATGCTTTTAATTTGTCTGCTTCCGCCCTTGCTTCTATTAATATTGCATCTGCTTTTATTTTAGCTATTTCCAATTGATTATCTGCTTCAAGTTTTTTTAATTTAAGTTCTGTAATTTTTTCTATTTCAAGTTTTTCATTATATACTTTTGTTTCAACTATTTCTTTTGCTCTCTGAGTTTCTAGTGCAACTTCTGCCTGTTTCTTAACAGTTTCTTTAGATTTATCTGCTATCTCCTGCTTTAAACTTTCCTCTTGAAGCTTAATCTCTTTTTCTTTATCCAATTCTTTTAAATTAATCGATTTTTCAGTTTCTATTCTATAAAGATTTTGAGCTTTTTGAGATTCAGACTCCATTCTTTTTTCTTCAGCCATTTTATTTTGAGTAGCATTTGTTTGGATAAGTTCAGCTTTGATTGTTTCTTCTGTTATCACTGCTTTAGTTTTCGATACCTGTATCTGTCTTATTTTATCCTGTTCAGTTACAGCTATATCTCTTTGAGCATTAGCTTCTGCTACCCCTACATCAGATTTTCTCTGTTGTTCTGCCACAGCTATTTGTGCATCTGAAGTTGCAAGAGCTGATGCTTTTTTACCAAGCATTTCTGTAATTCCATCCATATCTTTTATCATCTTAATATTATAGTTAATCAAATCAAGTCCTAATTTACTCAACTCTTTTTCAGCATTTTCACTAACTTTTGTCATCAATAGAACTCTATCCTGTAGCAAATCTTCAAATTCCATTTCTGATATAATTGTTCTTGTCTGTCCAGTAAGTATTTCTTTAGCTAATGCACATATTTCATTATCGTTGAAACTTAATAGTCTATGTGAAGCTATAATTCTTTCTTCTGGTGAACTTGATATAGCAAAAGTTGCATCTGCTTCTACTACCACTCTAATTTTATCATTAGATACTACATTTGAGTCTTCTCTCAAATCTATATCTATATTCATAGGTTTTAAATTTAGTTTTTTACATCCCTGAACTATTGGCAGTATAAATGTACCATTAGATGTTATTATCTTATTTCCACCAAGTCCATACTTTACAAGAATAACATCATTGGGACATTTTCGATATATAAGAACTGCTCCACCTATCAATATAACTCCTAAGAAAATAATCAAAGAAACTCCTAAGCCTAAAAACATAAATTCCTCCCCATAGTTTATATTTTTCTATTTTACTTTAAATAAAAATAAAATATATTTCTATTTTAATATACACCATTTAGTTATTAAAGTCTATATTTTATATTTTTTATTAATTCATCTATATTGTTGTAACAGTTAGGATATTGAATTTTAGGCTTATCTAAAAGTATTACTTCTATCCCTTTTTCATTACAGGCATCTGTTTTTTCCTTTTCTCCCCCTGTATCTCCGCCTTTTTTAGTCACTAAATATTTTATATTCAGCTGTTCTATCATGGCTTTATTCATATTCAAAGAGAAAGGTCCCTGCATAGCTATTATATTCTTTGGAAGTATTCCGTTATCTTCACATTTTTTTACCATATCCCATTTAGGAAGTATTCTAAAGTAGAATTTTTTCAATTCCTTCACTTCAGCAAAATGCTCTATATTGTTGCTTCCTAATGTTACCAGAATATTTCCTTCCAGCCCATCACAATATTTTACCAGATCATCTATATTTTCAAACTCACTAAATCTGTCAGGAATAATATGTATCTCTTCCCTCTCAAATCTATAGTAAGGAATGGAAAATTCTTCAGCAGCCCTCATAGCATTTTTAGATACTTCAAAGGCATAAGGATGGCTCATATCTACAATTATATCAATAGAATTTTTTTCTATAAATACTCTCATAGTTTCTAAAGGAAGCTTTTCAGATATCACTTTCACAGGAAGTCCTTCTAAAAGTTTTCCTCCATATTCAGTAGCTGTTGAAACAATGATATTTTTATCAGCAGATGCAAATTTTTCTAAGAAATCTCTTGAATCCTTTGTCCCGCCAATAACCCAGATCATAACTTATATCCTCTAGGTGTAATCATTTTATTATCCTTTACATAAGACTTTGAATTTCCTATTATAACCACTGTAAACATATCTATTTCATGGTCTAGGAAATGCTCAAGGTCAGTCAAAGTATAGTTTTGATCCTCTCTTCCCACATGTCTTAACAATGCTACTGGAGTAGTTGGAGCTTTATGTCTCATCATTATTTCTCTTGCTTCTACAATTTGTGTAGTTCTTCCATTACTTTTTGGATTGTATAGAGAGATTACAAAATCTCCCTCGCTTGCTTTGTCTATTCTCTTAGTAATTACATCCCAGTCAGTTAAAAGGTCGCTCAAACTAATAACAGCCTGATCATGCATTATAGGAGCTCCTACAAGGGCTGCTCCTGCTACTGATGCAGTTATTCCTGGTATTACTTCTACTTCTATTCCACTGTCAGCTGCTACTTCTATCATGATTCCTGCCATTCCATATATTCCAGCATCTCCACTGCTGATTAATGCAACAGTTTTCCCTTCTTTTGCCAGCTCAAGAACTTTTTCACATCTGTCTATCTCTTTTTTCATTCCAGATACATAAAATTCTTTCTCTTTAAATTCATCTCTTACTAAATCCACGTAAGTTGTATATCCTGCAATTATATCAACATTTTTAAGAATATTGTATGCTCTTACACTGATATCCTCCATATTTCCAGGACCTATTCCCACTACATATATTTTTCCTTTATTCATCATTAAAACTCTCCTCATAAATAGATACTGTCATTCCATTATAAATAAATTTATTTTCAATAAATTTCCCTTTTCCATTTGAAGCTAAAAGTGCACAAGGTTCAGATACACAAGATACTCCAATCTGTTTTTTTACAAATTCCGAGCCTTCAAATCTGTCTTCTACTTTCTTTATATCTTCTCTGGAAATTATGACCAACTCTTTTTTCAATAATTTACTGCTTTCTATGATTCCAGCTTCATCAGCTTTCAAATCAACAGTAGCTATTTTCTTTATACTTTTAATAGAAAGATTATTAGCCTCCATAGCTTTTCTTATTCCTTCCATTATAATTTCTGTTTCTATCCCTCTTCTGCATCCTATACCTAGAATCAGATTTTTAGGATATATTCTTACAGTCTCTATTTTTTCTCTATTAGAAACTACTATTATTCCCTCTTCATTTGCATCACTGTTAAATTTTACATTTTTAGGAAGAAGAATATTTACCTCTTTTCCATCAACTATAAGGGAAGTAACATTTTTTGCCTTTTCAAGACTTTCCAGTTCCCCCTGCATTTTTTGAGAAAGAGTATCCACAGCTATCTTTCCTGTTACATCTGAACTGGTAGTAATTATAGGAAGAAGTCCAAGTTTTTCAGCAGCTTCATTAGCGAGGTCATTTGCTCCTCCTAAATGTCCAGAAAGAAGAGAGATAATAAAATTCTCTCCTTCATCTGCAACTAATACTGCTGGGTCTATATCTTTACTTTTTATCAAAGAAGCTATTTTTCTTATAACAATCCCTGTAGCCATAATAAATATATGTCCATCATATTGGCTGAACTTTTCATTTAAAACACTTGTAAAGTCATCCATTTGGATAGTATCTTCTATCTGAAATTTCTTCAATGTAAAAACATCAGCTTGCAATATCTCTCCATATTTCTTTCCTAAATGACCTGCTCCTCTTGTAACAGTCCACACAGCCAGTTTCATTTTACTCTATCCCTTTTCTGAATTCATGTGTGAAAGTTTTATCATATAGTTTAGATTTCTCATATTCATTTCCTAAGAAATCTCCAACTAATATTTGAGCTGTCTTAGATATTCCAGCTTCCTTCACAAGTTCCTCTATTGTTTCCAATGTTCCCATTACTACTTTTTGATCTTCCCAAGTAGCTCTTTGCACTACTGCAATAGGAGTAGTCATTGGATAAGAAGTAGCAAGTCTTTTTACTACATCTCCTATCATATGTACAGAAAGGAATATTGCCATAGATGCTCTGTGAGCTGCAAGACTTTCCAATGATTCTTTTTCTGGAACTGGTGTTCTTCCTTCTAATCTTGTACAGATTACTGTCTGTGATACAGATGGAAGTGTAAACTCTTTTTTTACTGCTGCTGCTGAAGCAAGGAATGAGCTTACCCCTGGAATAACTTCATATTCTATTCCATTTTCATCTAAGACATCCATCTGCTCTCTATGTGCACCAAATATAGCAGGGTCTCCAGTATGTACTCTGGCAACTTTTTTCCCAGCTTTTATTCCTTTTACAGTTACGTCCATAACTTCTTCCAATGTCATAGAAGCTGAGTTATATATCTCTGCTCCCTCTTTATGACATTCTATTACCTCTCTTGGTACTAAAGAACCAGCATATATAATAATATCTGCTTCTTTTACTATTCTTTGCCCTTTTATAGTTATTAGTTCAGGATCCCCAGGTCCTGCTCCTATGAAATAAACTTTTTCCATTGTTCAATTCCTCCTTTTTTTAATAACATTGTAGAGAAATAATGAATATCATCTTTTTCCAAGTGAGAAATATCAAAATATACTTCCTGATTTTCTTTTCCACAGTTAGAAACCAGTATTACATTTTCCATATTTCCTGTTTTTTCCAAAGCAGCTTTTAATCTGTCAAAGTTTCTGCTGACTTTCATAAATACAAGGTTATCGCTTCCTTCTATCTCTTTTTCTATATCAGTAGTCTCACTCAGACCAATTATTTTCAATGATTCATCTCCCATTACTATTGGCAGATTAAATCTTGAAGAGATATCAGCAAATGAAGAGATTCCTGGAATAGTTTCCACTTCATATTTTTTATCAAGATGCTCTAATATATATACATAAGTACTGTATGTCATAGTATCTCCTATAGTAAGGAATCCTACATTTTTACCTTCATCAAGTAATTTTTCTACAACTTTTGTATTAGCTTTTCTTCCCTCTACTCTGTCTAAAGGATTTTTCAGCATTGGAAATTCCATAAATACAAGTTCTACATCCTCTTTCAAATATTCTTTAGCTATTGTATAAGCTGTACTCCCCATATCTTTTTTTGCTTCTGGTAATATTACTACATCTAATTTCTTTAACGTCTTTATTGCTTTTAATGTGATTTGGTCAGGGTCTCCTACTCCTACTCCAATCCCATAAAATTTGTTATCCATTTACAATTTCCTCCTTCACAGCTGTTATTATATAGATCGGATTTTCTCCATACATCATAGTATATGGACCGACTTTCTTTCCTCTTGATACTGACATATTTACAACTTCTATATTATTAAAACCTTTTTCTTTCAATATAGCCATAGCACTATTTAATGTTTCAAGTGTTATTGCATTTATAACCAATCTCGAATCAGGTTTAGAATACTTTATAAAATGTTCCACTATCTCTTTCATTCCACCTGTAGAACCTCCTATGAACATTCTGTCATAGTGTGTCTCTGGAATATCCTGTGGTGCTCTTCCATGTATAAGATAATAATTTTCCAAGTTAAATTTCTTTATATTTTCTCTTATTACTTCAAGACCTTTTTCTTCTTTCTCTATTCCTATTACTTTACCATCTTTTAAATATGTAGCTGCTTCTATTCCAATAGTTCCTGTTCCAGCTCCCACATCTATCAATACAGAATCTTCTTTTAATCTAAGTTTAGCAATTGATACTGCTCTCACTTCCTGTTTAGTCATTGGAAGTTCTCCATGTACAAATTCATCATCATAGATGTGCATAATTTTCTCCTTTTTTCAATATTACAATATTCATTTTAAATTCTCTATTTAGTTCTTCATATTTTTCTATACTTACTCTTGTTATCATTTCATCAGGATAAGAAAGTCTTTCTCCTACTATTATCTCTACTCCTCTTATTCCAGATTCATAGACATTTTTCCCAATAGTATAAGGAGTATTTTTTTCATCTGTAAGGAGTACTACTCCATCTTTTTCATCCATTGCCTTTACATAGTCAAAATCTCTTCCATGAGCACTTGCCAGAATAAAATTCTGCCAGCATTCTCCTATTCTTGAAAACATATATTGATAAGAGGAAATTCCGGGAATCACTTCCAGTTCTTCATTTGAAAAATATTTCTTCAAAAATGGAAGAAGGCTGTAAAACCCTGTATCTCCTGATACAACTACTGTTATTTTCTTTTCTCTATTATTTTTTATATAATCAATTAGTTCCAAAAGCTTTCCCAAAGTATATATCTCACAATTTTCTGGTAAAAGTACACCTATCTCTTCCAGCTGTCTTTTTCCTCCAACAGCGATTTCACACTCTTTTATAGCTCTTACTCCAGCTCCAGTAAGATAATCTAAATTTCCTGGTCCTAATCCTACTACCTTTATCTTATTCAGCTACCTCACCTGCCAATTCATAGAATCCATCACTATATCCCAATGTATCTCCTTTGAATGAAAATATCAGAGATTCACATCTTAAATCATCTGCTCTGCTGTATTCCATAACTTTTTTCTTTACTTTTTCTGCTATCACTGTGAAAAGCTCTCTTTTCTCTACATAATCACAAGCTTCTTCCACTGTATTAGCACCTAGTATTTTTCTTATATTTTCATAGCTTTCTCCAACAAGAAAAGCATTTGCCCCCATTATTTCCATTCTCGCATCTGCCACTCTGCTGTGAGTATTAAATATTCCTCCAGCTATTTTTACAGCTTTTCCTATATGTCCTAGGAGTATTATTCTTTTGAACCCAAGCTTAACAGCAGAATCTACCATAAATCCAACAAAGTTGCTTATAACAATCATCTGTTCTAAGTCTAATCCCAGTCTTTCACAATAGTTTTTCCCATAATTTCCAAAGGCAAAAACTACCCAGTCTCTGTCTTTATCCATTCTTAATACTTTCAATTCAGCATACATTGAATCTTTCAAAGCTTCTTCACTCATAGGTTTTACTATTCCAGTAGATCCAAGTATAGATATCCCCCCTTTTATTCCAAGTTTTGGATTAAAAGTTCTCAGGGATTTTGCTTTTCCCTCTGGAACATATATAGTTACTACAGCTTTTATATCTTTATCTTCCAGCAGTTCATTTACCACTTCTGATATCATCTTTTTAGGTCCAGGATTTATTGCTGATTTTCCTAAGGGTACCTGCACACCTTTTTTTGTTGCTACACCTACTCCTCTTCCACCTACCAGAACAAATTTATCAAAATAATGTCCCTTTTCTATTTGGGGAAGTTCTTTTACTAGCTCCACCTTTACACATATTCTAATACCATTAGTTACATCTGGATCATCTCCAGCAAATTTTACTATGGCACAAGTTGCAAAATTATTTCTCACTCTTAGCTTAAACACAGGAATAGTCAGATCTACTCCGTTAAGAGTAGTTATATCTATTTCAGAAGCTTCCTTTCCATAAAGAAGAGCTTCAAGTGCTGCTTTTGTTCCAGCTGCTGCACAAGTTCCAGTAGTATATCCGCTTCTTAATTCTTCTTCCATTAGAATCCCTCTCTTTGATACATCTGATAAAGTATACCATGAAGAATAGAAACTGCTACTGTACTTCCTCCTTTTCTTCCATTTATCGTTATATATGGAACTCCTAATGATTTAAAAGCCTCTTTTGACTCAGCAGCTCCAACAAATCCTACAGGAACTCCAACTACAAGAGCAGGTTTTTCTATTTCATTTCTTTCTATCATCTCTTTTAATTGATACAGAGCAGTAGGAGCATTCCCAATAAGGAATATTTTTGTAGAAGGATCTTTAGCTGCTTTTTCCATTCCTACTATTGATCTTGTAACTCCTCTCTCCTTTGCTTCTTTTGCTACTTCGCTGTCTGCTACAAGACAGTAAGCTTCACAATTAAATTTAGAGAGTACCATTTTACTTGCTCCATTAACTATCATATTTGTGTCGCAATATATTTTACACCCATTTTTAAGAGCTTCTTTTCCACTGTTTATTGCATCATTCATAAATTCTATCAAGTCTGCATATTCAAAGTCAGCAGTAGTATGTATTACTCTTTTTATAACAGGAAGAGTTGCTTCATCAAATTTATTGATTTTATCTCCTAGTTCCTCTCCGATTATTTCAAAACTTCTTTTTTCTATATCTTGTGGTACTTTTATATAAGTATTCATTTATTTACCTTCCTTTTCTAATATATCTTTCAACAGATCAAAGCTAGTAAAGAAATGGATATGAGGATATCCTCCTTTTAATCCCTTTTCTTCAAATATACAGTTCCACTCTCTTCCATCTTTTTTTACAGCAGTATATTTTCTTGTATCATTTCCTATCTCTTTTATCTTTGAGTAATGAAATTCATGTCCTCTTCCAATAGCTTTATTTTCTTTCAATAGATTTATATAGCCAAATCTTGAGATATCAAGTCTGTTTCCCATTTTTATACTGCAATCTATTAAATTGCACATTGGAAATTTCGCTCCATCTAATGTCTCTATCTCTTTAGATAAAAACATAAATCCTCCGCACTCACCGAATATCTTTCCATTGTTATGATAAAATTCTCTTACAGATTCTATCATGCTTCTATTTTCAGAAAGCTCCTTTGCAAAGTTTTCAGGATACCCTCCGCCAAAGTATATTACATCTGCATTTTCAGGTATCTTTTTATCAGCCATAGGGGAAAAATATTCTATCTCTGCTCCTAAATATTCTAATAATTCTATGTTGTCGTTATAGTAAAAACTAAAGCCTCTGTCCTTTGCTATCCCTATTTTCAATCCTTTGTATCTGTCTTTTTCATTCTTAAAAGGATTTTCTACTGGTTCTATTTCTACTTTAGATGCTATTTCCAGCAAAGCATCTACTTCTATTGTTTCTTTTAATACTTCAGCAAGAGATGATATCTTAGACTTTAGATCTCCAATTTCTTCTGCCTGTAATAGTCCCAAATGTCTGCTACCTATATGAAGAGTTTCATCTTTAGGTACATACCCCAGACATTTTACATCTGTGTACATCTCTATTGCTTCTTTAAATATATCATATGTTTTTTTACTTGAAACTTTATTTATAATAACACCAGCTATATTCACTCTTTTATCTAATAATTGATATCCCAGCACTTGAGCAGCTATACTTGTACTTTTTCCCACTCCATCTACTACTAATATCACAGGAATTCCAAGAACTCTTGACAGATGTGCCGAGCTGTTGTTATCTAAAGAGTTATCTATTCCATCATAAAGCCCCATTACCCCTTCAACTATTGAGATATCTTTTTGGTGGTTATAGAAACTATACTTTACACCCTCTTCTCCCATCATAAATAGATCCAGATTGTAGCTTTTATTTCCTGTTACAAACTGATGAAATCCGGGATCTATATAGTCAGGTCCTGTCTTAAACGACGATACATTTTCAAAAAGAGACATAAGTCCCATAGAAACTGTCGTTTTTCCTATCCCGCTGCTTATTCCTGCAAGCATAAAGGCTTTCATGCCATCACCTCTTTAAGAGCCTGTAACACTTTTATATTATTTTCTCTATTTTTTATTGCAAGTCTTATATACTGCTCATTTAAAAACATAAAGTTAGAAGCATCTCTTACTACTACACCTTTTTCTATCATTTCATCTCTTACTACAGATGAATTTTTCTTCAAAAGTTTTACTAGGATAAAGTTCACATTAGTTTTGAAAGTTTTTATATTTTCAATTTTACAGCTTTCTTCATAGAACCATTTCTTTTCTTCCTCTATCCAATTTTCAGTTGCTTCTATATATTCCTTGTCCCACAGCATAATTTTACCAGCTATATCAGCAAAACTATTTACACTCCATGGCTCTTTATATTTCTCCATCTTTTTCATTATCTCTTCATCATAAGTTATTCCATACCCTAATCTTACTCCTGGTACAGCAAAAAACTTAGTCAGTGCTCTCATTACAAAAATATTTTTATCCTCTAAAAGTACACTTGTCATATCTTCCCAGCCTCTTATAAATTCTATAAAAGCTTCATCTATAAACAATTTTATTCCCTTTTCAGATAAAACATCATTTATCTTTTTTATATTCTCCAAAGAAATAAAGCTTCCAGTAGGATTGTTTGGGTTGCATATAACCACCAGATCACATTGAGGTACTTCTTTTAGAAAACTTTCTATATCTAAATTATAATTATTTTCTTCCAATAGAGGATAGTGAATTATTTCACTTTCCACACTGTCTAAAGCTCTTTTATACTCAGCAAAACTTGGAGATATTATCAATGTTTTTTTAGGCTTCATAGCTTTCATATACAAAAACAAAATTTCTGTTGCACCATTTCCAGCTATTATATTTTTAATATCAACCTTGTTATATCTTCCTATATTTTCTCTTAACTCTACATAGTCAGGGTCTGGATACTTTTCAAGAATATCAAAGTTCTCTATTATTGCTCTTTTGAAAGATTCAGGCACTCCCAGAGGATTTATATTAGAACTGTAATCTAATAATTCTCCCTTTCCCTCTCTTTTCAATCTGTAGATATTTCCTCCATGCAGATCCATCTTTTTCTCCTTCTACATCTTTTTTAGTAATAAATCTAATAAATAAGTAATCACTGTAAATAATACTATTCCCACCCATGAAGATACATAGAGAAGCTTTATAGCTTTCATAATATCTCTCAAATCAAAACTTTTCTTTTTATCTCCAATAGTTGGTTTTTCATATATCTTTCCAAAATAACTTGTCTTTCCTCCAAACTGCACTCCCAATGCTCCAGCAAATGCTGCCTCTGAGTTTCCAGAGTTTGGACTTGAATGATTCAATCTGTCTCTTGAAAATATTTTCCAAGCACCTTTATAATCAAATCTCAATATCATTGCCGCCAAAGGTATGATGAACCCCCCTGCTATTCTTGCAGGAATGAAGTTAACCACATCATCTGTTTTTGCAGAGACCATTCCAAAATCCATATATTTATCATTTTTGTAACCTACCATAGAATCAAGAGTATTTATTGCTTTGTATCCCATAGCAAAAGGAAGGGCAAGAGAAACTCCGTCTATATGTATAAAGCTTCCTAAAAAAGCAAAGAACATTGGCGCTATAACTCCATCTACACTGTTTTCGCTTATTGTTTCAAGAACGCTTCTTGTAATCTGACCAATATCCATATTTCCAGTATCTCTGCTTACAAGATAAGAAAGTTCTTTCTTAGCCTTTTCCAGATCTCCCTCTGTAAGTATTTTGCATACTCTGAATCCTTCATCTGCCAGACTTTTTGTAGCAAGAGTAGTATACAGAAAGAATATCTCTAAAATATATGAAATAGCTGATATATAGTAAGATACAATAAATGTAACTCCCACTACTATTATAGTAAGAAAAGCTCCTGAGACTTTTTTATTAGAAGCTTTATATAATATTTTTTCTAAAAAATTAATAAAGACTCCTATAATTCTCACAGGATGTGGAAACCAGTGGGGATCTCCAAATATTAAATCCATTACATATGCAATTCCATATTTCATTATAAAATTCATTTTCTACTCACCTAGTATTTCATATATTTTTTTCATATCTAAATTCTCTCTGAATATCTTTTCAAGCTTATCAAATTCCTGCTCTCTGTACTCATCAAAAGTTATTCCAGCTTCCATTTTCTCCAAGCCTTTTTTCTCTCTTATCTTATTCAGTATATTTCTTGTTACCTCTTCATTATCAAATATTCCATGAAGATATGTTCCAAATACATTATCTTTTACCACTGCAACTGTATGGTCATCATCAGTCACTGATTTTTCATTTCCAGCAGTAACTCCCTGATGTATCTCATATCCTTTTATTTTTACTCCATCCAGTCCTGAAATGATTCCAGCGGTATTTTTAAGCTCTCCAGAATACTGAGTAGTATTTTTTTCTTTTTCCATTATAGTTTCCATATCCAATATACCAAGTCCCGGTATCTCTTTAATGTCACTTTCGATTCCATATGGATCTTTTACTTTCTCTCCAAGCATTTGGAATCCACCACAGATTCCTATTACTGCTGTTCCTTTTCTTGAAGCTTTTATGATTTCAACAGCTATTCCTCTGTCTTTCAAATCTTTCAGATCATCTATTGTATTTTTAGAACCAGGTATGACGATCATATCCTCATCTCCCAGTTCATCTGCTGAAGTCACATAATTTATGCTTACATCTTCCTGTATGCTTAGAGCATCTATATCTGTAAAGTTAGAAATATGTTTTAGTTTTATAACTGAAACTTTTATTCCCTTAGTGTCTTTTGATTTTTTAAATTTATCTGTTAAGCTGTCTTCATCTTCTATATCTACATCACTATATGGAAGCACTCCTACTATTGGGACTCCTGTAAGTTCCTCCAGTTTTTTCAGTCCCGGTTTAAGTATCTCTACATCTCCCCTGAACTTATTTATTATTACACCTTTTACTCTGGCTCTCTCTTCTGGTGCCATAAGCATTATAGTTCCATATACAGAAGCAAATACTCCTCCTCTGTCTATATCTGCAACTAAAATTACTGGTGCATCTGCCATGGCAGCCATTCCCATATTAGCTATATCTTCCTCTTTAATATTGATTTCTACTGGGCTTCCTGCCCCTTCTATTACACATATATCAAAGTTTTCTCTGATTTTATTATATGAGTTCATTATTTCTGGCTTCAAAGTAAGTTTGAACTTTCCATACTCCATTCCGCTCATATTTCCAATAGATTTTCCATTTACTATAACTTGTATTTTTCTTGCAGTTGTAGGCTTTAATAAAATTGGATTCATGTAGGCTCTTGGTTCTATTTTTCCAGCCATAGCCTGAACTACCTGAGCTCTCCCCATTTCATCTCCATCTTTTGTTATAAATGAATTTAATGCCATATTCTGTGATTTGAAAGGAGCTACACTATACCCATCATTATAGAAAATTCTGCATAATCCTGTTACAGTTATACTTTTTCCAGCTCCTGATGATGTTCCAACTACCATTAGATTTCTATGCTTCATACCTACTCCCTCATGAATATTTTTATACTAAAAAAAGGTGCCATAAATACAGAAATATAATTTTAGAGTTTTTCCAGTAGAAATATTTATTATTAATTTTGTTCATAAAACTAAAAACAGTAAACTCACGTTGTTCAAACATACTGTTTTCTACATTTTATTCACTTCATTAATTACACAAATCTTTCTAATTTCCAAATCTCTAAAACTTAATCTAGCTTCTTGGTCACCTTTATCATTTTTAATATATTATTTTCAAGCACTTTTTTCTCCTCCAAATTTAATACTGGAGAGAAGTATAGTAAATATACACTTCCCGTCCCCGCAGGATAGTTAAAAGTTTTTAAGGCAGGTCTCCTGACTCAGACTCATTCTACTAACAGCCCTTCCCGAAATATTTCAGTGGTTAATCTGCTTTCGTCATCTTCACAGTGGCGGGACCGTGTAAGTTTTTCACTTAGCTTCCCTTTTAATTGCACATATGCAAACCCTAAAAAATTTATTTTTCACACACCAATTATACAAATTATTAATACTTTAGTCAAGCTTTTTAAATGGCTAAATCAGCAGGAACTATGCAGAAAATAACTGTATCGAAAGATATTAATCTATTTTATTTATAAAGAGGTTACTTTAAAAAAGAAGATTTTTTATCAAAATATCCAACTTTCTCATAAAAATATTCTGGGTGCAAAAGATAGAGATAACTCTTACCTCTGCTGCAAGCTACATAAAATAATCTCTTCTCCTCTTCCAGATTTTTTTCTTCAATATTGCTGGGAAAAACGCCTTCCAAAAGTGTTGGTATAAATACCGCTTCCCATTCCAATCCCTTAGAGGCATGAACAGATAGAACAGAGACTTTATTTTTAGTTATTTTTCCTTCAACAGCTAAAATATCTCTTAGCTCTCTAATATATATTTCTAAATTTTTATTTTCTTTTACACTACTCTTTATTGTTTTTAATTTCTCTACCTCTTCATTAGTAAAAATTGTTTTTTCCTTAATTATTTCAAACATTAATTTTTCACATTTATTTAATATTTCACTTAAAGGGTAATCTGATATTTTATCACTTATCCTTATTATTCGATTTAAAACTTTATTGTCTATATTCTTTCTTTTCATTATATTTAATACAGAATAGGAATAATTCCTTGGCAGTACCTTTACCAATTCCTCCAGTTTTAAAATGTCTTCCTTATCATTCCATACTTCCAATATTTTTAAGTAAATATCTACAGGACTTCCAAAAGAAATCTCACTGTTCTTCTGTAAATTAAAAGGTATATTTTTCTCCTTCATTATTTTTTCCAACTTATTGATTATATATTTATTGCGATAGAGAATTGCCATTTCTTCATAAGGGATTCCTTTTTCTTTTAGCTCTTCTATCTTTCTGCAAATATATTCCCCTTGCTTTTCTTCATTTAGAAAGCCGATAACATGAGGTTTTTCTCCCTTCTTCATAGTTCCTTTTACATTTTTATTATATTTCAAAAGGAACTTTTTAGATATTTTATTTGTATACTCTATTATTTCATCACTGCTTCTATAGTTTTTTTCCAATTTTATCATCTGACTATTAGGAAAATCCTTTCCAAATCTAAGTATATTTTCAAAGTCTGCACCTCTGAATCCATATATACTTTGGTAGTCATCTCCCACTGCCATTATATTTCCATTTGTTCCAGCCAGCATTTTTAAAAATTCCCTTTGAACAGAATTAGTATCCTGATACTCATCTACTATGATATATTTATATTTTTCTCTTAATAACTCAAGAAAAACTTTATCTGTTTTTAATTTTCTCAATACTTTTTCTATTAAATCTTCAAAGTCATACATTTGAAACTCTTTTTTGAATCTCCTGTACTTTATTTTTAAAAATTCCAGATCTTCCAAATAACCTTTCTCTTTTTCATTTAAAAATTCTGACATATCTTTTTTTCTGCTTCTTGCAGCTTCAAATATTTCAATTACTCTTTTTTCAGAAAGAAAGTTACCCTTATTTTTATCTTTTAATGAATATTCACGAATAAGGAGGCTTATCACAGTACTATTTCTATTTTCATCTATTATATTTAATTTCTCTATCCCAAATATATTTTTATATTTAATGAGGAGTTCAGCACAAAGGGAATGAAATGTTGAAATTGACACTTTATTTTCTCTATTTTCAGTAAGGTTTTCCAATCTCTCTTTCATTTCCAAAGCAGCTTTTTTAGTAAATGTAAGCACCAAAATATTTTCTTCTGCTAATCCCTTTTCTATCATAAAGGCAGTCCTATATACTATAGTTCTTGTCTTTCCAGAGCCTGCTCCAGCTATCACCAAATATTGTCCTTCTATAAATGTCAGTGCTCTTAGCTGCTCTTCATTTAATTCTTTGGAATAGTTTATCCTATACTGCCCATTTAAAATATTTCTATCAAAGTCTTTTATCTCACGTTTTTCCAGTTTTTTTACAAGATATTTCAATTCCTCTTCAATTTTATTTTTTTCATTATTACTGCTTTTCCTAAAAAATTTTATATCTTCCTTTTCTTTCTCCTTCTGAAATACCTTTAAAAATGTTTCAAATATTTTACTCTCCTCCTAGTTTTTATTAGCCAGATTCTCCATAATTTCAACTACTTTTCTTGAATTTTTATGGCTGTTTACATCAGATTCAAGTTTCTTTCCTTTGATAAGATTTATAAATTCCATTGCTTCATAAACCATATCATTTTTATGAATATCTATTTCTATTTTTTCTTCTCTTCCATCTCTATATACTATTTTTACATCTTTCACAGTGGAAAGTTTTCCAATTATTATTGATCCCTTTTCTCCCTGTATTTCTGAAGGTGTTTTTGAATCAGTTATTTTTGAATATGTAATACTTGCTATTTTATCACTGTACTTTAAGATTATATTTCCATATCCATCTGCTCCGCTGCTTACCAGATAGTTTCCTCCCATATATTCCTCTGGTATTCCAAACATACCAATAGTAAAATACAATGGATAAACTCCTATATCGTATAACGCCCCACCAGAAAACTTAGGATCAAATATATTTGTAAGCTCCCCTTTTTTCAAATTGTCATATCTTGAAGAATACTGACAATAGCTGGCTGATATACCTCTTACTGGTCCTATTTTCTCCAAGCTCTCTTTTATTACATTAAAATTTGGATTCAGTGTGGGTCTCATAGCTTCCATCAATACCACATTATTTTCTTTTGCTGTTTTTATCATTTCGTCTAATTCTTTTACAGTTGGAGCAATAGCTTTTTCACAAATTACATGCTTTCCATTTTCCATCATTTTTATAGCCTGTGATGGATGAAGTCCATTTGGAGAAGCAATATATACTGCATCTACTTTTTGACTTTCAGCCATTTCCTCCAATGAAAGATATATTGTTTTTATATCATGTTTTGTAGCAAAATAATCCCCTTTTTCTACACTTCTTGAATATACTGCTGTTACTTCACATTTTTTTATAGTTTTCAGTGCCTCTACAAATTTATCACTTATACAGCTTGTTCCTATTATCCCGAATCTTACCATCTTTTCCCTCCATGAATTATATATTTGTTATTAATCTCGATCTTTTAAGTATTCCCCTAAAATAAACAATGAAAATACTATTAAAAGTATCACTGAACTAAAGGCTGCACTTTCCAAATATTTTTTATTAGATACCAGAGAATAGTTTACCAGTGAAGCAACAGGGACTATATCCCCTAGCTGCATAGTGTACCCTATTGTAAATTCTCCAAATACAATTGCAAATATCTGTAAAAATGCTGACAAAAAAATATTCTTTAAAATTGGAAACTCTATATATATAAATCTTTCAAATCCATTACTGCAATCCAATAGTGAACTTTCAAGAAGATTTACAGGAAATTTTTTTATATATTGATACATAAAGGAATATCCTATTGGAATACTTACCAAAATATATCCTATTCCTAAAAGCACGAGCAGAGGAATATTAAAAAGTACATTGAGATAAAAAAGTGCCACTGCTAAGAAAGCTCCTGATATTCCAAGATTTGAAAAAATTATTACGTCTGTTATTCTGCTGTAGTTTTTTATTATAAAATAGATGACAATTATTGAAATAAAACTCACTGCTGCTGATATTCCTATAGAATTCATTATCCCTCTTATCACTTCATAATCTTCATTAAAGCTCTTTGAGAATATTCTCATATATGCTTTAATTGAAAATTCTCCAGTATAATAATTATAGAAAGAAAAAAGAAAACTTGAAGCAACAATTAAATATTGTAAGAATAGATAAACTATTGAATATCCTCTAAAAAATATATTCTGTTTTTTATATTCCTCTTCTCCTTCCAGTTCATATTCTTTTACAAATACCCCAGTCAGATTAAGTATTATCAATATAAAAAACTGAATCATTCCAAATATCATTGCTTTTGAAAAATTAAGCTCTCCCATGAGGGTAGATGCTATCTCCACTTCTAAAGTAGAAAATCTTATTCCTCCAAGAGACAGAATTATTCCAAATCCTGTAAAGCAATATGTAAATACTAAAATAAATCCTCGAAATATTTGTGGGAGTATCAAAGGAAGCTGTCCTGAAAAAAATATTCTTATATTTCCTGCCCCTTCCATTTTTAATGCCTCTGTGAGTTCCTTAGGCACTCTTTTCAGCCCTTCGCTGATGTACTTGATAAATATAGGCGAGTTGTAAAATACATTGGCTATTATGATAGCTTTAAGAGAGTACAGTATTCCCAGTCCTTTAAAAAATTCCATATTAAAAATAATCGAAAATATTGTCACTGTAGATATTATTGGAAAAAAGAAGGGGATAAAAAGAAGACCATGAAGAAGCCTGCTTACTATCCCTTTTTCATAAGCTGCAAAATATGCTGGTATGATTGCTATAGCAAGAGCTGCCATTGTTGAATAGAATCCCTGCTTTATTGAAAATAAAACTATATCAAGAGTTTTCCTCTCAAAAAAAATACCTGTATCTTCTATTTTAAAAAAATCTCTCATAAAAAAATATAAAGGTATAAACCATACTAAAGCATAAAGTACATTTATATAAATTTTTGTTTTTTCTCTGTTTTTCATTCTAGAATTCCTTTCAAATTTCACTTTCTAATCTATTATATCATTATATCAAGTTTCTCTCAATCTCTCTTTAATAATCCCTTTATAATCTTTTTTTCTTATGATATACTTAACTATATGATAAATTTTTAATATAACTCATTTTCAAGGAGGAAAAATGCTTTATTTTTTACATGGTGATACTTCCCCTCTTCAAATAAAATATGAAGAGTTGTTAAATAAAATTAAGAATGAATTTTCAAATATCCCTGAAAAATATTTTGATGCTTCACAAAAAGAAGATGAACTGTTTCTTCAGGCTGTTTCTACAAATTCTATTTTCAATCCAAAGGAATTATTGATTTTGAGAAGAGCAGAAGATATAAAGAATATTGAAAGTTTTTTTAAATCTTTAAAGCTTTTCAATCTTTCCCAGAAAGAAATTATTATAGTATATGAAGAATTTCTGAATGACTATGGAAAAATTAAAAATCCATTATCTAAAAAAGCTCTGGACTCTATTGGAGAAATAGCACAGATAATCTGCTATAGAAAAGAAAATGAAAAAAAAGCCATTACTTTTTACTTACAGCATGAATTGAATGTATCTGAATATGAAGCTGAAAAATTTGTAGAGATTATTGGAGATGATTTTTTCAAAATAAAAAACGAAGTTGAAAAGGTTAAAAATTATTTAGATGGAGATATATTTAATTTAACTAAAGTTATGCCTATCCTTTCCATCACTAAGGAATATAATCACAGAACTCTTATAGAAAATTTTCTTTACAATAGAAATGCTGCACCTCTTTTAGAATTTCTTCAAAAGGAAAAAGAATATATGGGATTCCTATATATGACTACAGAAGAACTTCTTCTTAATCTTAAACTTAATTATCTTTCAAAAGAATCAATAATAACTAAAAATACCTCTTACAAAAAATTTAATGATTCTATTTTTGAAAATACAAAAAAATATTTCAAAAAAGATAATGGATTTATGCATCCCTATCAGATATTTTTAAAATTTAAGAATATAGATATATTTAAATCAGAATTTATAGAAAAAAAATTAGAAGAACTTTTACAGGCTGAATATAGTATAAAAAATGGTACCTTAGATGATGAAATAGCAGTGGAAACTCTTATATTAAATTTTTTTACTGATTAAAAAGGAAAATTTAATTAAATTTGAATACCTAAATTAGACAAATAATTTTACTGGAGGTAGTCTTATGGCTAATGAAAAGTTTTATATTGATATGTTTGATTTAGGAGGTTCTTTAAAAAAGATATGGTATTACTATCTTATCATTGGTATTCTTCTTGCAATAACTGGATTAATTGGAATAGTTAATCCCCTTGGATTTTCAATTTCACTTATTTATGTTTTAAGCTGGAGTTTCTTATTGATGGGACTTCTTAATATCTATTATGCTTATCAAGGAAGAAAAAATAAATATTTCCATTGGGGAATAGTATTGGTGAGCGGTATAATTGATATCCTTGCTGCTGTCTCAATATTTTACAATCCCTTTGAAAGTGCTGTAATACTTCTTATATATTTAGGTATACTTATGTTGTTCAGAGGTTTCTCTCTTATATTTACTAGAGGAAAAGCTGTTGCAGATGAAATACCAGAAGTACATAGTATCAGATCTATTTTAATTGTAAGAGGCATTCTTGATATCATCTTTGGTATCTTATTAGTTATATGTCCTCTTTTAATGGGATATATTCTTCCTGTAATCATTGGATTCTATCTTTTATTTATGGGAATATTATTTATAATCTACAGTATTCAAGTAAAAAGAGCCTAGAAATAGAAAGAGACAGATTTAAATTTATAAATCTGTCTCTTTTTCAATTACATTACTTGTCTTAGAAATGCAATATACTCTTTATCTTTACCGTTAAACTCATAATTAGAGATAAAAAATATTTAATAGCTTATTTTTTATCTTGAATTTTGTCTTTTAGTTTGAATGAAGCATTAAATTTTACTTTCTTCATTTCAGTTGTCTGCATAAGCTCTCTTGTTTTTGGATTGCTTATAGTTTTAGGTTTTATATTTCCAACAGTAAATACTCCTTTGTTGAAGAATTGTACTTTACCATCTTTTTTTAAACCAGCTTCTATAATTTCCAAGATTGCTTCTACATCTTCTTTTGCTTCTGCAATTGTTAAATTATTTAATTTTTTTCTGTATAGTTTAATAAAATCTTTCTTATTCATAGTACCCCTCTAGTCAACATTGATATTTTCTTTAAGTATTTTTCCCTGTCTGAAAACCAATTTATTTTTAGGTAAAGTTTTCTTAATTTTCTTTATTCTTGGATCACAGTATTCTCTAGCTCTTACAGGTTTTATTTCAAATATTCCCCATCCTTTGAATACTAATTTTTTATCCTCTTGTAATATCTCCTCTACAGTTTCCCAAAAAGTTGAGATTCTATGTTGAGCTTCTTTCAAGTTTTTAAGATTTCTTTCATCTTTATAAACTTTGATAAAATCCTTCTCTTTCATTATTCCCTCCCTAAGTCGTTTTTCTCGCTTTCTTTTGAAAAATTATCTTCTGCTAGTGTTCTAGGAAGAAATTCAATAAACTTTTTAAATCTCTGATCATTTAATTTTAAATTCTTGATTATTACAGTTTTATTTTTAGCTGAGTAAATATTTATAATACTGCTTTCCTCTTTTTTCTCCAACAATATTATTATATTGGAATTCTCTTTATCTTCTACTGCGTTTAAATATTTCATTTCCAAATATTTACCCATAAGTATCTGCTCTTTCAACCACTGTATATTACCTAAGAATTTATAATAGAATCTCACTCCAATTTTATTATTCAAATTTCTTATTGCTAAAGCAGTTTTTAACTTAATAAAGATAAATACTATTAAAAATATAACTACCAAATACAAAATCAATTTCGAGTCTAAATAATTCATTTTTATATCCCACTTTCTCTATCTCTATTCAATCAATGAGAGAGAATTAAGAGCTAAAGCTCTTAATACCCCGCTCATATAACTATACCTAAGAGGATATAGTTAAACAAATTACTCTGCTCTTAAACTTTTCAATTGATTAAATTCGAATATTTTTCTTTCTTCTACTTTTGATTGTTTATCAATTTCTGTAAGGAATCCTTGGTATTGCTTTAATAAGTTTTTCATTTCATTAGAGTAAATGCTTCTTCCTTCCATAGAAGTCATGTAGTTGATTCTTTCTCCACATTTATTTCTAAGATTTGTAAGAGAGTTAAGATTATTTTGAGCTGATTTTGCTATTTGCTCCTCTTCTTTGAATCTCTCATTTTCTTTTTGCTCAAGCATTTTTAATTCTGCTTCTAATTGAGAGAATCTTGAATCCACTCCTGCTGCCGGTGCTGCTAATGATACGCTCGATACTAATAATAATGCTGCTCCTAATAACATAGTTGTTTTTATTTTCATAATAATACTTTCCTCCTAGTTTTATTTTCTTTAGTAATTTAAACGCTTATTATTTTCCTTCTTTTACAGCTTGTAATTGTTGGAATCTGTTGATGATACTTTCTTGCTCTTTCATTTGTCCTTCTAATTCTCTAAGGGCGTCTTGATATTTTTTAGCTAATTCTCCATATTGCTCTTTGTAGAATTTAACATCCTTGATTTGTCCTAATTTTGCTGATTTAGTAGAGATTTGATTATATAATTCTCTTTGTTTAGCTAAAGTTGCTTTTGCAGTTTCAGCTATTTGCTTTTCAGAGTTATATCTCTCATCCTCTTTTTGCATAAGCATTTTATATTCTTGCTCAAGAGTGTTGAAACGACTTTCAAATTCTGCTGTCACCCCTGTAGAAAATGCTGATGCTGATAATAAAATTGTTCCTGCTACTAATAGTTTTTTCATGTTTACCTCCAAGTTTATAATATAGTTTTGTTTAGAAAACTTTTTTAGCGTTATTATTTGTTTAGTTTTTCCAATTCAGCAAGTCTTTTTTGCAATTCAGCAAGTCTTTCCTTACTTACATTTTTTCCATCCAGTTCATTATTTATCTCAATTATTTCTCTAAATATCTCTTCTCTAGACAATCTTTGATCTTTAAGAGCCTGTTCTTTTGCTGCTGCATCTGCTGCTGCTTTTTCTTTAGCCTCTTGAGCTCTTAAAATTTCCTGTCTTTTTGCTTCTTCAGCTTTTTCTTTCATTGCAGCTTCTTTTTCTAAAGCCTTTTGTCTCATTTCAGCTTCTTTGATTGCTGCTTTTTCTTTCAATTCAGCTTCCTTTTGTTTCATCGCTGCTTCTTCTGCTAATGCTTTTTGTCTTAGCTCTTCTTTTTTAGCAGCTTCTTCTTTTTCTTGTCTCTCTATTGCCAATCTAACTAGTCTTTCTCTTTGCATATCTCTTTCAGACATATTAGAAGTATTTGGGTTTCCTGTATTGCTGTTAGAGCAGCTTATTAATAGTAAAGAACTCAAAATTATAAGTAATTTTTTCATATCTTTTCCACTTCCTTCCCATCAATTTTTTCAGCTTGTTCATCTTTAATGATTCCCTCTTTTTTTAAGATATCATTTAACTTATATTTTTCAATTATAGAATTATAGTAATCTACTTGTGCCTGATTATATTTTTCTACAGCTAGACTTTTATATAGTATTGGAAGCATTTCCTCTAAAGGTTTATCATCAAATTGATCTTTATGTCTTTTATAAAAATCTGCTGCTTCTTCATCGTTAATTTGTGTTTTGCTTTTTAATTCTCTTTCAATAAAATAATTTATTTTAAGTTGGTTTTGAGCTATTTGAATATTTTCAAGCTCTTCTGGTGTAAATTCAGCTTTTTTTACCTCTTCTAACAATGCTTTATAAACCAGTATTCTTGCAACTTCATCTTTATCTTTTTGTTTTTCTTTCTCAGATAAAGTTATTTGTGTTGGAGCATTATTATTAGTTTTGTTTGTATCATTACAACCTGTTATCAGTATCCCTGCTGCGATAATAGATACTATCCCGCAAATTTTTTTCATTAAAATCCTCCCAGTATTTTGTTTTAAAGAAAATTATTATTTCATTTCTTTAATTTTTTCTTTAATTCTCTGAATTTCATACTCATTTCTTTCTTTTTCTGTCATTCTAGAGATTTCAGCAGCCTTTCTAGCTTGCTCTGCTTCTTTTTCCCTTTGTCTTTCTTGATATTCTCTTCTTCTCTGATTAAGAATATCTAAAGGATCATCACTACTCTCTTTAGCATTTGAACAGCTAACAACTAAAATGGCTGATAGAAATAAAAAACTTAATTTCTTCATAATTCCCTCCCAAATCGATCTTATTCGTAATTTATAATGATTAAAAGGATCTGCAAATCCTTTTATTAAATTACGTTTTTTCATTAGGTAATAAAAATATCTTATATTAACCATTAACAACGATCTATTGATGAATTTATCATAATTTTCAAAAAAATCAAAAAAGGAGAAAAAAATGGACAAAAGAGGACAAGAAGTAAAATACATCTGTAAGGAAGATTTAAAAAAATTAAGAAAATATTTCAAATTAAACGATAAAGTAGTAATTTTAGCACTGATAAATATAGGGGTAAATGTTGGACTAAGAATTTCTGACTTGTCTAAAATTAGATTTGAAGATATAAACAGTGAATATGTAGTAAAGTTAAAAGAAAAGAAAACTAAAAAGATGAGAGAGATTAAATTAAATACAGTTTGTCAGAGGTCAATTGAAGAATTAAAGAACTATTATGAAACATTGGGTTATTCTAAAGAAAAGGGGTTTTTATTTAAATCTTTAAATAGAAAATATGTAAAAGAACTGTTTGACAAGCCTATTTCAACGGTTTCAATAAGTAAGTATTTGAATCAGGCTAAAGCAGATTTGAACATTGCATATCCTATTGGTACTCACTCTCTAAGAAAAACTTGGGGGCATACAGTTTATAGAGGAACTTTAGATATAGCTCTGGTAATGTCTATATTTAATCACTCTTCTGCCGAACAAACATTAAAGTATATAGGAATAGAGCAAGAAATGATTAACAAAGTATACGATAAATTCAAGATATGAGTTCAATTTTTTAAGTTTATAGAAAGAAAATAGTTAATTTATTTAAAAAAAACAGTTGATTTATTTTCAAAAATACGATATCATAAAAAAAGAGAAATGGTTAATATAAGATATTTATATTAACCATTATTTATTTGTTAACTCTTATATACTAGCTATTATAAAAAAATACTTTTTTCCTTTTAAAAAAATATTTTTTTTGATAAAATACTATGAAAATTATATAAAACTCGTTTTTAAACATTTTAAAAACTTTTTAAATTTTCTTTATATGTTTAAAAACGTATTATTACACAAAAACCTATTTTTTTATCTTTTTTTCTAATCAATAAAAGTTCTGATCTAACAAGAAATCTAAATACTTTAATAAAAAAACCTGACTAATTCTTTAAAGTCAGGTTTTTATTTTATAGTTTTAACCTAAATTTATTATCTTATTCTTTTGTTTCTATTTCCTGATTTTTCTCTTCACCAGTATACTCTTTTAAAATTTCATTTAATTTATGCTTTTCTATTATTTCATTAATTGCTACAAGCTTACCTTCATTAATTTTTTGATTTATTAAAGCTTGTTGAAGTTGAGGATATACTTCCATTATAGTTTTATCTTTTAAAATTTCAGTATTATTTTTATATACTTCTAAAAGTTCATAATCAGATATTGTAATGTTGTTTTGTGCAATAGTAGTCAAATAAAACTCAATTTCCATATTTAATTTTAATTCTTCCAGATGCTTTTCTTCTTCAGCAGTATATTTTTTTTCTTTCATTTCATTTAAAATGGCTTTTCTTACAAGCAGCTGTGCTATTACATCCTTGTTCTCCCTTACATTTTCTAATTCTTTTTCTGTTAGTTTTATCATCTTCTCTCCTTTAGATATTTTATTGTACAGATAATTTTTCTTTCCCAAAATGTTGTTTTTTTCTTTGATTAATTTAAAATATTATTTTATTTTTTTTAAACCACCACCTCTTTTGTTCATTATTTAGAATTTTATAAATACTTGTTTGTTTTTTGTGTGACAATTTCAGTAACACATAGTTATTATAACATACAAAAGATAAAATAACATTTTTACAAAAAAATAATCAACTAAATAATATTCTATAACTTTAAAAAATATTGAATAAAATTTTTTTTATTTTTTTTCAT
>ENA-ORTP01001062-ORTP01001062.1-human-gut-metagenome-genome-assembly--contig:-NODE-1062-length-30512-cov-3.276028_pt1 | contig 30512 bp, 24 predicted proteins | sample MGYA00241913_ERZ509190 | MGnify/ENA primary metagenome ERZ509190 (study PRJEB26280, sample SAMEA2338839) | human gut metagenome | biome: human gut; feature: human-associated habitat; material: faeces...
TGGTGCGGCATCAAACTGAAATTCCTTATAATAAGGGATTGAAATTGCCGTTGAATCCTCAGTATAAATAGGTCCGAACAAACGAAACAAATCAAAATGCAACAAGGCCCTCAATGCCAATGCTTCACCTTTAATCAAATTATAATACTCTCCTGCAAGCACATCACTATGAAGCTCTATATTTTTCAAAATAAGATTAGTATTAGCAATCAATTTATAGGCTGTGCCCCAAATACTTGTAGTCTTACCTCTTCCTGCAGAACCATTATACGAGAACTCCATCAACTCTTTATTGCTCTTATTTTCATCTCCAATAGCATATCGCTGAGCTAAAATTTCTATAAATTCACATGACAGATTCTTACCATACAAATCAGAACTATTTAATTCTATATAGACACCATTCAGCGTTTTCTTAAAACCCACCAAGCTAGAGAAATTATTATCTTCAGAAATTCTATCACTCGGCTTTACATCCAGCCAATTTGAACAGGAAAAACCAACTCCTCCCCAAAGGCATATAAAAATTATCAAATACTTTTTCATACATCATCCAGTTTAGAAATTAATAGAAACGGACATCGAAACACTCCGTGCAAACGGATAACTTATACCTCGTTCATCTTTAATCGTAGAAAAACGACAAATATCATTCATATAAGCACTTACCGTCAATCCGGAAAATCGGACATGCTCCATCCACCTTTGTGGAAACTCGTAAGCCAAACGTGCTGATTCTATAGCTATATAATTGTTATCTTGCACAAAACGCGAAGATATTGGTGTTATCTCAGTGCGAGAAATACCTTTAAACTTTGTTTTATCGCCAGGCTTTTGCCAACGATCGTACAAAGCTCGTCTATCCTGATTCTGCGACAAACCGGCAACTGAAATATTCTCTACTTTTTCATATAAAGTACTATTAAATCTTTGACCGCCTAAACTATAACGAATATGCAAGTTCAGAGAAAAACCTTTCCAATATAACGAATTACTCCAAACACCTTCTACATCAGGATTTGTATTACCCACAACGACTTCATTATCGTAGCTATGTTGAAATGTAGGCTTTCCATCCTTTGTCAAGAATATTTCCTTACCTGTTGCAGGATCTATACCTGCCGAACGCACCGCCCACAACGCTGTTGGACTACCTCCATCATAATATCGAGTCAAGTTCTTTGACAAATTTTCCTTGTTATACTGGTTTAATTTTCTACCAATCTTATCATAATACGTTTTAACACTTCTGAAAGAAAGACTCATCGTCCAATTAATACGTTCTTGAGGACGGTAGATAATAGCATATCTGACAGTTCCACTGACACCTTTATTTACTTGTTTACCGATATTACTAAGACGAGATAACATCCCGACAGATAAAGGAATTCCTATCGAAGCCAATAATGGGTCGGTGTTCTTATGAAAATAATCGAAATTAATATGGAAACGATTCCACATACTCAAATCAAAGCCCACATTAATATCTGTTGTCTTCTGCCATTGTAAATCCGGATCTCCGAATGTACTAACCAACAAACCTGTCCCAAAATTATTCTGCAGCCAATTATTATATTGATAGGTTGTAATCGTATTATACGAACCAAAGTTTTGATTACCGGGATTACCGACAGAAGTACGAATTTTCAACACATCAAGAATATCGGTATTATCCTTGATAAAATTCTCATTATGAACATTCCAAGCAACCCCTACAGCCCATGTCGTCGTAAACTTTTTATTAGAACCAAACACAGAAGTTCCATCCATTCTAGCATTTGCATCCAACAAATATTTATTCTTATAGGAATAGCCACCGTTAAAATAGAAATTTGCAGAGCGGTTCTTTAAATCACCATAAGAAGGTTTGCCATTATCCGGATATTTATTAGAGAAGCCTGGAGTTGTATAATTTCCCTCTGGAAAACCTACTGCCGAAAAACCTTTGGAAATACTCTTCCTTTCGCTTATCGACATTCCCAATACAGCATTGATTTGATGAGCATCATTGAAAATCTGTCCATATGTCAGGGTCAAATCCCCATCATAAGAAAAATCATCTCTTCTCACATCATTATACGAACCCTTCTTCAATAATTCCACTTGGTCAAACTCCGTTGCCTCAGGAGACGTAAATCTTTCGGAATCGGAAGTTTGTTTTGCAACTCCAAAACGACCTCTTATGTATAGAAAATCAAATGGACGGTATTCCAAATTAAAATTATTGCGAACTCCAAACATTTTGCTTTTATCATAGCTGCTTAATGCGGCATTCCATAATGGATTACCAACAATCTCTGAAGCATCCGTTGCACTGAATTCATTATCTTTATACTCCAACCACTTTTCTACTATACCATCAACCGTTCTTTTAGGATAATACGGATTTGCATGAGCATATTCAGAAAAAGGTACAACAGGATTAGTATATTTCGTAACATCCACACTTATTTTATTAGAGAACGTTAATTTCCCAACGCGATACAATAAATCAAGATTCCCACTAAAAATATCACGAATAGAAGATTTCATCACGCCTTGTATTTTATTATAGCTACCACCAAATCCATAACGAAACTGCTCGCTTCCCCCTTCCACATAAAGATTATGCCTCTGATTAAAGCCTATCCGAATCGGTTCTGAAAGCCAATAGGTATCAACACCTCTCAACACATTGCTTAATAATTTATTATAACGGACTTCTTTTAACTCCTGATAATCTGCAATATTCGATTTAAAGTTACCTGCCAAACGTTCAAACTCCAATTTTTCAGCAGCATTCATCAAATTATAATCAGTTAAATCTGCAAAAGAGATTTCGTAATTACCGTTATATGATAAACGTAGCCTACCCCCTTGAGGAACTTTTGTTTCAACCACTACCACTCCGTTCGCAGCTTTAGCACCATAAATAGCAGTTGATGCAGCATCCTTCAAAATAGTAACAGATGCTATTCTGTCCATACTCAAATCCATAATTGTCTGCAAACTAGTTTCGAAACCATCCAAAATAAACAGAGGCTGATTAGGATCTTCTCCAAACTGTTCCTTCAAACCAACAATGCTACTCTTTCCACGAATTTCCAAATCGGGTAATTTATTTGGGTCTGACCCAAACTCATTGTTTTCTAACACAGCAAAAGCAGGGTCCAATACTTTCAAACTCTGAATCAAATTCTGATTTCCTACACTCTTCAATTCTTCCGCCTTATATGTCTGAGAAGAACCGGTAAAACTTTCTTTTTTTCGAGTATATACACCAGTAACAACGACTTCATCAATATTCGAAGATTCAGTTTTCAACAAAACATCCAAATATTCCCGCTTGCCCACAGTCACCTCTACAGTCTCATAACCAACAAATGAAATCTCCAAAGCAATAAAATTATCAACAACTGTCAACTCAAATTTACCTTCCATATTAGTGGCTGTTCCCAACGAAGTTCCTTTAATCTTAATGGTCGCTCCAGGCAATGGATCTCCTGTCGTTTTATCTCTTACAATACCTTTTATTGTCCTAGATTTAATCTTTTGATCATCCAATCGTACAGACTCACCACGAACAATAATAGCTCCATCACGAAATTCAAACCCTAAATTTTTTCCCTTTAACAAATCATGCAAAAAGTCTTTCAAATCCACCATTTTTGCATTAACATCTACAGTCCCCTTATTTTGTACCAAATCATAATTGTACAAAAAATCATAACCGGTTTGCTTAGTAATTTCATTAAAAACTTTTACCAAAGACACATCCTTCATCTTCAAGCTAACTAATCCATTCTGAGAATAGACTTCTGCAGAAACAGAAAGTGCCCCTAATACTAGCAAACAAAACAAATAATTCATACGCAAAAACATTTTACGCAGCCATATTCTTTTTCTTAACATGGCATTCTTTAATAATCTTTTTTTCATACATTTGTTAAATTAAAATTAAACGTTGCCTCAAATGCTTGCCGGCTTATATGAGGCATCACTTCTCAACCGGAAATACCTCCCTATTTCCGGTTTTTGTTAGTTCTTACAATAATTACCCGTTCTGCAATTTCAAAATCTACGTCATTAGTTAGTTTTATCATGGTTAATAAATTATCAATATCCTCATATCTTTTCAACCGTCCTGAAAAACGCAATTTTCCCGCTACAGAATCCGCAAACACCACATGAATATCATACCAACGTTCCAAAGTCCTCATTATTTCTCCCAATGGTTGCTTGTCAAAAGCATAATATCCGTCCTTCCAAGAAGTGTAAAGATTCGTATTCACTTTCTGCACTTCAATCCCTACCACGCCTTTTTTACAAACGGCCTGTTCCGCCGGAGTCAAAATACAGTCTGCACCTTCTTCATTCACTACCCGCACAGAACCATTTACCAACGTTGTCAACACCTCATCCCCACCTTGTACTGCTGCAATATTAAACTCAGTTCCCAATGCCGTAACATCCACTCCATTCACACAAACAACAAATGGACGTTCCGCCTCTTTTGCCACATCGAAATAAGCCTCTCCTTTCAGAAAAATTCTACGTTCACTGTCACCAAAAGCAACCGGAAAACGCAACTCAGTCTCTGCATTTAACCAAACATTCGTACCATCTTCCAATTTCAACTGGTACTCACCTCCACGCGGAATCGTCAAAGTGTTATACTCCAACTTTTTCTCTCCGTGCTTCTTTACGCCTGCCTCATATTCAAGTACATTCCCCACATTGCGAATTCTGCTGCTATCCTTGCTTACAAATTGTCCCTCTTCCTGCAAGTCCAACTCTTCGCCGGAAGCCAAGGTCAACACAGCCTTCGGAGAACCGGGAACAATCTGAGATTCTACAAATTCAACTTTTACAGCCTGCTCATCATCTTTTTCAGTCAATAACAACACACCAACACCAATAGCCAATGTAACGACAGCCGCATATCCCCAACGTACAATTTGCCGGCGAAGCCTTATCATTTTACCAGCTTTTCTTCTAGCGCAGTTATCTTCCCACGCTCGCTGCACATTTATATTATCTTTAAGACCACCTTTGTTCTCTGCATAAAAAATTTGCAACCTGGCGTATTCATCCCGGTTCTGCTTATTCTCGTCCAGCCAAACTTGCAATGTACTTATCTCTTCCTGAGATAACTCCTCGCCATGAATTGAAGCTGCTATAATCTCCCAAATTCTATTTTCCATTCCCACTAATTTTATTTTTATATTATTAATGACACCAAATTCAAAAAATAATGTGACAAAAAATTTATTTTTTTTACACTATTCGGAGACCGAACAAATTATTCCCCCCTATAACCTTCCACCCATATCTCACTGCGGTCTCACTCCCCTCTCACCATTCTCCGTTCTTCTCCCGAAGTTTCCCCGAAGCTCATCCGAACGAGAAGCCGGGAGCTACGAGGAAGCTACGACTAAAGCTAAAAGACAAGTAAGAGAAATAAATAATTTGCATATATCTATTTTTTTTATGAACATTGTAACAGCGTTGTATACACAAAAAAATGAAAGAAGAGCAAATTATTCTAAAAGGATTACAGCAAGGAAGTGAACAAGCATACAAAGACTTGTTTACAGCCTATTTTTCCGACTTGGTGCTATATGCAAATCATTTTATAAAAAATCAAGCAGCTGCCGAAGATATCGTTCAAGATTTTTTTATCACCTTATGGTTTGAAAAAAAATTTTCCAATATAGAAAATGGCTTAGAAAGTTATCTCTACCGCTCGCTACACAATACATGCCTGAACCATCTGCGCAATGAACAGAGAAAACAAGAAAAGCTTCTGCACATGACGATTGAGAAGGACTCTTCCCCAACTCTAACAACCGAATTAGAAGATAAAGAACGAGAATACAACCAACTTTACCAAGCACTGCATAAACTACCGGAACAATGCAAACAGGTGTTCACTCTCTGCTGTCTGCAAGATATGAAATATCAAGAAGCTGCCGACTATCTGGGCATCTCTATCAATACCGTACGCACCCAAATGGGAAGGGCATACAAAATCCTACGCAATTCATTGGATAGCAAGTCATTTCTTAACCTGCTATTCCTACGTTTCTTAAAATAGATATTTGCTCTATTACCATTTTCTCAAAAATAAACTACCTTTGCACAAATAAATGACAGAAATGAAACTGGTTATATTAACAGGAGCCGGCATGAGTGCGGAAAGCGGCATCAAAACTTTCCGGGACAGCGACGGTTTATGGGAAAATTACCGGATCGAAGATGTTTGTACCCCTGAAGCATTAGAACGTAATCCGGAATTAGTAAACCATTTTTACAATGAGCGCCGGAAACAGCTCTACGAAGCCCAACCCAATGCCGGTCATAAGGGCTTAGCCGAGTTGGAAAATTATTTCGATGTCCGGATCATCACCCAAAATATCGACGATTTGCACGAACGTGCCGGTAGCAAACATGTTCTACACTTGCATGGAGAACTGAAGAAAGTGAGAAGCAGTAAAAATCCCGATTCGATTTACGACCTGAAAGGCTGGGAACTGAAACCAGGGACCCGTTGTGAAGACGGCTCACTGTTACGTCCTCATGTAGTTTTCTTCGGAGAAGCAGTACCCAATATCGAACCGGCAACCGATCTGGTTCGTCAGGCAGATATTTTCGTCATTATCGGTACTTCACTGGCCGTTTATCCGGCAGCCAGTCTGTTGCACTATGCCCCCGAAGGTATTCCGGTCTTCGTTATCGATCCTAAGATTCCTCAACAAGCACACCGGATGGGCTATCACCTGATTGAAAAAGGAGCTTCCGAAGGAGTACAAGAATTGAAAAATATCTTACTATCCGAAACTCGTTAAAGCATGAATAAAATAAACCATTATAAAAGCTGAATACAAGTGGGAAGAGGTAAAAAACCATTGTTAGAAAAAGTAGAAATACAAAAAATCGCAGCGGAAGGTAAATCCATTGCTTATATCGACGAAAAAGTGTTATTTGTCCCGAATACGCTTCCGGGAGATATTGTTGATGTTCAAGTCACCCGAAAACGTAAAAATTTTATGGAAGGCATAGTCACCCATACCCATCGGTTCTCGGCCTTACGTATAGCCCCGGCTTGTACCCATTTCGGCATTTGCGGAGGATGCAAATGGCAAAATCTCCCTTACGAAAAACAACTGGAATTCAAACAGCAGGAAATCAACGACAATTTGCAACGCATCGGAAAAATAAAACTACAAAATGTTTATCCGATCATCGGATCTGCCCGCCAACTCTATTACCGCAACAAGCTAGAGTTTACATTTTCGAATAAGCGCTTTCTCACCCGGGAAGAAATCAGCAGGGAAGCGGATATAGAGCGTACTCCGGCTTTAGGATTTCATGTGCCGGGACTGTTCGACAAAGTGGTAGATATCGATCATTGCTGCCTGCAAGGATCGTCTTCCAACGAAATCCGGAATTTCATCAAAACTTATGCCCTGAAAAAAGGTCTTTCGTTTTACGATATCCGGGCCCAGCAAGGTTTCCTGCGCACCCTGATCATCCGAACTGCCTCGACAGGGGAAATCATGGTTATCCTCGCCTTCGGACATGAAGATACTGGAGCACGCGAACAATTATTGGAAACGCTTGTCCGGCAATTCCCACAAATCACCTCCCTGATGTACGTGATCAACGAAAAACTGAACGATAACCTAACCGATCAGGATATGTTCTGTTTTCATGGCCGGGATCATATCTTTGAAGAAATGGAAGGTCTGAAATTCAAGATCGGTCCGAAATCTTTCTATCAGACTAATTCCGAACAAGCCTATAATCTGTACAGCAAAACACGCGAATTGGCAGGTTTAACCGGGCAGGAAACTGTCTACGATCTCTACACAGGAACAGGAACGATCGCCAATTTTATCGCCCGTCAGGCCCGGAAAGTGATCGGTATAGAATATGTTCCCGAAGCAATCGAAGATGCTAAAGTCAATTCAGCAATCAACCACATAGATAACACTATTTTTTATGCCGGAGACATGAAAGACGTGCTGAATGCTTCATTCATAAGTAAACATGGACAACCGGATATTATCATCACCGATCCTCCCCGCGCAGGCATGCATCCGGATGTAGTCCAAACGATCCTTCAAGCCTCTCCCGAACGTATTGTCTATGTCAGCTGTAACTCAGCAACCCAGGCCAGAGATTTGCAAATGATGGATTCTGCCTACGAGGTTATAGCTGTTCAACCGGTCGACATGTTTCCACACACTCATCACGTCGAAAACATCGTCCTGCTCAGGAAAAGAGAGTTCTCCCAAACTGATTCGTGTCAGCCCTAGAGCTTTCTAATCGACGGAATCGTTCCTTTTTTGATTAGCACACCTATGGTTCTGATTGAGATTTTTCATCGGCACCGTAGGTGCGCTTATGAATATCAATAATTCGTAAGGAACATCGGACCAAAAGCCTGCATGCGGATAAGGGAAGTATCCAAGTTTCCGTCCGGAAAACAGTTCCCGTACAAACTTGCCGATATAAAACTAATATCCGCTTCTTTGACAAACGTATAAAACGGAGGGATGAAATAAAAAAAGCCAGGATTGGTCATGACCAGGAGCCTGTACAATAGCCATGGTCAATCCGGGAGATGGCAATTTCACCGGAACTGTTGTCAATTCTTCCTTAAAAACAAAAAAGGTAAAAGCCCCCCGTACGGTAACTTCTACCTTTTTATATACAACAATACAATCAAACAATTATTTTTCCAGATATGCCCGGATCATCCAAGCCGTTTTTTCCTTTTTCTCGATCATATCTTCCAGGAAATTTGTCGTACCGGCATCATCGGTATCCTCTTCTTTCTCGAGTTGTTCGATGTCCTTACGGATTTCACGAATTAACGTATCATTGTCCTGACTCAGGATAGCCAACATCTGTTTAGCTTCAGGCAGAGGTTCCGATTCACAATGTTCTTTAATGCGGTTGTGCTCCAGATAACCGGCCAACGAACCGATGGGACGTTCGTCCAAAGAACGGATACGTTCTGCAATAGCATCAATATCTTCAATCAACCCATTATACAAATCTTCCATGAAAACATGGTAAGAATGAAAACTTACCCCTTTGACATTCCAATGGTAATTCCACGTCTTTGCCAATAACACAAAATGGTCGGACAGCAAATTATTCAATACTGTTTTGCTGGCTCTCACCATACCTTCATTTAAACCAATATTAGCAGCCATAATAAATATTTTAACAATTAGACTTTATTTATGTATGGCTATATAACGCAATAAATCAGTTTTTGTTACGCAATAAACGATTGAAATAAAAGCCAACGGAACTTTCTCCCCCAACCCGGCAGTTCAAAATTTCAGGGCTCAGATCTTTTTCAGCCAATTGGCCAACAAATTAGTCCACTGATTATGGTATTCGAAATTATTCCGCATTCCCCAGCCATGCCCGCCTTTATCAAAAATATACAATACAGCAGGCACTTTATTCTTTTTCAAAGCCTGATAAAATACGACACTATTCATCGAAGGCACCACTGTATCGTCATCGCTATGAAATAAAAGTGCAGGTGGGGTCTTGGCAGTAACATGTTGTTCGTTCGAGTATTGTGCAATAGCTTCGGCAGAAGGATTCTTACCCAACAGAGCTTCACGAGAACCGCTATGTGTCAACCCGGCAGTCATGGAGATCACTGGATAAAAAAGAATCTGAAAATCAGGCCGGGAACTATATTGCTCCAAACGGTCGGTAGTTCCGCTCTTTCCACTATCGAAATGCGTCGACACGGTAGAGGCCAAATGCCCGCCTGCAGAAAATCCGGCAATTCCAACTTTCGCCGGATCGATACCCCATTCCTCACTACGGCTCCTTACCCACTTCATCGCACGCAAAGCATCGGTCATCGGTATACGATCATGTTGGTTAGGCATCCGATATTTCAATACGATACCTGTAATCCCCTGCTTCACCAGCCACTGCGCAAATTCTTCACCTTCATATCCCATAGCCAGATAAGTATAACCACCTCCCGGACAAATCAAAACAGCCTTGCCCGTATTTTTAGCAGGATCAGGATGAAAAACCAACAGTTCTGCTGTACTATTGTTCGAAATTCCGCCCTGATCATCTACCGTACGGTCCACTTTAATGCCATTATTCTCTTTTACTCCCTGGGGCCATAAAGGAAATACTTCCGGTGTCTGAGCTCCGGCAAGCATAGCACATCCCAAAACAAAACTCAGCAACAAGAACTTCAATCGTTTCATTTTCACAGCTTTAAACATTCTTATTCTACAATTTATAAGGCGAATAAATATAAACATTTTTTATTTTATCCGGTTTTATTTCAGAATCTTCTTTAATTTTTTTTACTTTGTAAAAAAAGAAATCATGTGGCAAAACATAATTTTTGTAGGCCTGGGTTCTATCGTCGGAGGGGTTTCACGTTATTTTATCTCTGAGTGGAGCCGGCACCTATTTCCCTCAAGCTTCCCTTGGGGAACTTTTATTGTAAATATCGCCGGTTGTTTCTTACTCGGTTTGTTAAGTGGTTTTTTCACTTCCCATCCTGCTCCGGTCTATCGTCTCTTTTTTACCGTAGGATTCTGTGGTAGTTTTACTACCTTTTCCACCTTCTCATTCGAAAATCTGCAATTACTAAGCAATAAGGCATATGGTTTATTTTCATTAAATATCGGACTGAGCCTCATTTTAGGCATACTTTTTGCTGGACTGGGATATTTGATGACCAATAAGTGAAAAAAGACAGTAAAACATGGATTTCAGTATTATAGACCCACATACGAACGCAGTTTTTCAGCAAATACTTTCACGTATCCGTCGTCTTCAAAGCGGAGGGACGATCGATAGCCTGCAAGACATCGGCGCTAATACCGATCATCAGATCGGTGCCAGTTACGTTTCCCTGAAAGAATTGTCAGCAGCTTATCCGCCCGATGAAAAATTGGCCCTTTTGTTATGGAATCAAGGACAAAGAGAAGAGCAAATCGTGGCCTGCCTGCTTTTCCCTCAAGATTTAAATAAAGAAAAAATTACGCAATTAGCACCTCACTGTCTCCATTTTGAAATTGCCGGTTATTTAGGTTCGCTTTATTTATATAAACGCCCGGATTTACTTGAATTAGCGGAAGAATGGCTCAATTCAGAAAACCCGTTCATGCAGCTGGCAATCATGACAGCCCTTGCCAGATACCTCATTTTAAATAAAGAGAGTGACAAAATATCTAAAGATTACTTTCGTACTGTTGTCAACCGGAATTATAAAGACAAGTATGTTCAGTTAGCAGCCGAACGCTATCGTTTTAACATTTAATAAATGTTAAAGCTGGCATTTAATGAGTAGTAAGAGATTTTTAATAAGAAAACTTTCTTACTTTTGTGAAGTTATTACGGAAAAAAAGTATTAATAAATCGTTTAATATAAATTTACTACTATGTCAAAATTAGATTTAAGCAAGTATGGCATTACCGATGTGAAAGAAATCCTTCACAATCCTTCTTACGAGGAATTATTCAAAGCCGAAACCGATCCCTCTTTAACCGGATATGAAAAAGGCCAGGTAACCGAATTGGGTGCTGTAAACGTAATGACAGGTATCTATACCGGTCGTTCTCCTAAAGATAAATTCTTCGTTATGAATGAAGCCAGCAAGGATTCTGTATGGTGGACTTCAGACGAATACAAAAACGACAACAAACCTTGTAGCGAAGAAGCTTGGGCCGATCTGAAAGCAAAAGCTGTTAAAGAATTATCAGGTAAAAAATTATACGTTGTCGATACTTTCTGCGGAGCAAACGCAGGTACTCGTTTGAAAGTTCGTTTCATCATGGAAGTTGCGTGGCAGGCTCATTTCGTAAAGAATATGTTTATCCGTCCTACCGAGGAAGAATTGGCCAACTACGGCGAACCGGATTTCGTTTCTTTCAATGCTGCTAAAGCTAAAGTAGACAACTACAAAGAACTGGGTCTGAATTCAGAAACAGCAACTGTATTCAACCTAAGAACCAATGAGCAGGTGATACTGAATACCTGGTACGGCGGAGAAATGAAAAAAGGTATTTTCTCTATCATGAATTACCTGAATCCGTTACGTGGTATCGCTTCTATGCACTGCTCGGCAAACACCGATCTGGAAGGTAAAAACACAGCTATTTTCTTCGGTCTGTCCGGAACCGGTAAAACCACTTTATCGACCGACCCGAAACGTTTGTTGATCGGGGATGACGAACACGGTTGGGATGACGAAGGTGTGTTCAACTACGAAGGCGGTTGCTATGCAAAAGTAATCAATCTGGACAAAGACAGCGAACCGGATATCTACAACGCCATCAAACGTGACGCCCTGTTGGAGAACGTAACTGTAGATGCAAACGGCAAGATCGATTTCAACGACAAATCGGTAACTGAAAACACCCGTGTTTCTTATCCGATCTATCACATCAAGAATATCGTCAAACCGGTATCTAAAGGCCCGGCAGCCAAACAGGTTATCTTCTTGTCAGCCGACGCATTCGGAGTATTGCCTCCGGTATCCATCCTGAACGCAGAACAGACAAAATATTATTTCCTGTCCGGATTTACCGCAAAATTGGCAGGAACAGAGCGTGGAATTACCGAGCCGACACCGACTTTCTCTGCTTGTTTCGGAGCTGCTTTCTTATCACTGCATCCCACCAAATATGCAGAAGAGCTGGTAAAGAAAATGGAAAAATCAGGTGCTAAAGCTTATTTAGTAAACACCGGATGGAACGGTACCGGCAAACGTATTTCTATTAAAGATACCCGTGGTATCATCGATGCTATCCTGGACGGTTCTATCGATAAAGCTCCGACCAAAACGATCCCGTTCTTTGATTTCGTTGTTCCGACCGCTCTGCCGGGCGTAGATCCGAAAATCCTCGATCCCCGCGATACTTATGCTAACGCAAGCGAATGGGAAACCAAAGCAAAAGATCTTTCAGAACGGTTCATCAAAAACTTCAAGAAATTTGAGGGTAATGCTGCCGGTAAAGCTCTGGTTGCTGCAGGACCGAAACTTTAAATTACAAGACTCCCGGAAACGGGAGTTTTTTTTATAGCTTCCCAAAACCTATCAAAAAGCATGTAATTTGAAATAAAATTGCATGCTATTTTTGTGAGACATAATTCTGATCTCTGATTTGATCGATAACATCTCTGAAAATAGGAAAACAGTATTCCGGATTGTTTTGCTTCATATCTAAGAGGAAAATGTAGCTGATAAATTTACACTATCATAATTACCGGGAAACAGAAACTCACAATAATTCCCGATAATAAAAAATAATAGGGTAAAAATACATATTATCCGAATGCCTCCAGAAGACTTCAGACAACAAATACACTTTAGAAGCATTGTTCGGCTCGAACAATTCACTCCAATGTGTCCTAAAAGAAATTCTATTATGAAAAAAGAGGGTGACTTCACCCTCTTTTTCCTATTATCCCATATATCCCTTCATGATTCCCCGCTTACTGTTGCGGACAAACATGATAATTTCATCCCTTTCTCTGGAAGCAGGCATTTCAGCTTCTATTCTTTCGATAGCATCGGAGTTGTTAAGACCCGATTGATAAAGAATGCGGTAAATATCCTGGATTTCATTAATTTTCTCGTTTGAAAACTCCCGACGGCGCAAACCGATAGAATTTACTCCGACATATGAAAGCGGTAAACGGCCGGCTTTTACATAAGGAGGTACATCTTTTCCAATCAAAGAGCCTCCCTGGATCATCACATGTTTGCCGATATGCACAAACTGATGGACAGCGGTCATTCCTCCCAGAATCGCAAAATCGTCTACGACCACTTCACCCGCCAACTGACAGGCATTGGTGATGATACAATTATTACCGATCTTACAGTCATGAGCGATATGGGCATAAGCCATAATCAAACAATTATCCCCGATTTCAGTAACTCCCTTAGCAGCAGTGCCCCGATTAACAGTCACACATTCGCGGATAGTCGTATTATCTCCGATTTTTACAATGGTCTTTTCACCTCTGAATTTCAAATCCTGGGGTACAGCAGCGATCACTGCTCCCGGAAAAATTTTACAATTCTTACCGATATGGGCACCTTCCAGAATAGTTACATTCGATCCGATCCGCGTACCTTCTTCTATCACCACATTTTTATCAATCGTCACAAAGGGTTCTATCACCACATTATCAGCAACCTGAGCTTCCGGATGAACATATGCTAACGGTTGTTTCATTCGTTTATTATTTAATGAATACTATATTACCTGAATAAAAAATTTCAGCCTGCAAATATAATTATAAGTTTTTGGTTTTTGCGACCTGAGCCATAAATTCTCCTTCACAAACCAGTTTTTTTCCAACATAAGCATATCCCTTCATCCGCACGATACCTCTTTTTATAGGTGCTGTAGTGATTAATTTGAAGACCAGTGTGTCACCGGGCACTACTTTATTCCGGAATTTCACCCCGTCGATCTTCATAAAATAAGTCGAATAGTTTTCGGGATCAGGCACTCCACTCAGCACCAATATACCACCACATTGCGACATCGCTTCCACAATCAACACGCCCGGCATCACCGGCTCATCAGGAAAATGTCCGACAAAATGAGGCTCGTTCATGGTCACATTCTTGCAACCGATCACCATGTTTTCAGTTACTTTATAAATCTTATCGACCAATAAAAACGGTGGGCGGTGAGGCAGTAAAGTACGGATCTTATTGATGTCCATCAGCGGAGTGGCATCTAAATCCAGATCTATAGGATAAGCATCGTCTTTCTCTTCAGCCAGAATTTCTTTATAGATCATCTTGGCCATAGAAGTATTTGCTTTATGTCCGGGTCTCTCAGCAATCACCCGGCCTTTGATAAAACGGCCACATAAAGCCAGATCACCGATAACGTCCAATAATTTATGACGGGCAGGCTCATTATCGAAATAAAGTTCCAGATTATTGAGAACACCTTCTTTAATCTGAATATTCCCGTAACCGAACAATTTAGCCAAACGATCGATTTCGGGCTGATCCATCTTACGGTCGACGATAACGATCGCATTACTCAAATCTCCTCCTTTAATCAGATTATTGGCCAGCAACATTTCCACTTCCCGCAGAAATACAAAAGTACGGCAAGGGGCGATCTCTTTCGCAAAATCAGTAGAAGCTTCCGAATAAGAAGCGAACTGCATCGCCAGATAAGGAGAATCGTAAGCTACCATGGTATTGATAGAATACGTATCATCCGGCAATAATGTAATGCGGGTATCCGAAGCTTCGCAATAAAATTCCATTTTTTTCTTTACTGAAAAATAACGGCGTTCTGCTTGTTGCTCTTCAATCCCAACTTTTTGAATCTCTTCCACATAATAACGGGCACTCCCATCCAAAATCGGAAATTCTTCTCCCGACAGTTCGATCACACAGTTATCTATACCGCAACCGTATAAAGCAGCCATAGCATGCTCTAAAGTATATACTTTGGCTCCGTCTTTTTGCAGACAACTGGCGCGATCTACCAATTCAATATATTTCGCCAGTGCCGGAATCTCGGTTTTCTCTTCGAGATCGACTCTGACAATTTTATATCCGGTATTTTCCGCTGCCGGCTTAAAGGTAGCACATACTTCTTTACCCGTATGCAAACCTTTGCCTTTTAATGAAAATTCTCCTTTTAATGTGTTTTGTTTCACTGACATTATTGTTTTGACTTTAATGTTTGTATTTCTTTTTCCAAATCCCGGAGCTGCCCGTATAATTCAGGTAATTTTCTGAACAGCACATAACATTTCCGATATTTCGAAACATCGAAAGCAGGTGCTCCCATAAATACGGATCCTTCGGGGACATCGTTCGTAACCCCGGATTGAGCGGCAAGCATCGTCTTGTCTTCAATCCTGAGATGTCCGGCAATACCGACCTGTCCGCCGAACATACAATGCGCACCCACCTTAGTTGTTCCGGCAATGCCACACTGAGCCGCCATCACCGTATTTTCTCCCACCACCACATTGTGAGCGATCTGAACCAGATTATCCAGTTTTACGCCTTTTTTTATACGGGTAGACCCCATAGTTGCCCGGTCAATACAAGCATTGGCACCAATCTCCACATTATCTTCAATAACGACATTACCAATCTGTGGCACTTTATTATAATTATCCCCATTGGGAGCAAAACCAAAACCATCTGCGCCGATCACCGTTCCGGCATGGATCGTACATCCACTACCGATCACACAGCCATAATAGATTTTTGCCCCGGCATAGATCGTCGTATGATCACCGATCACAACACCCTCACCGATATAAACCTGAGGATAGATTTTTACATCATTACCGATTTTCGCCCCTTTACCGATATAAGCAAAAGCTCCCACATAAGGAGCTTCACCGATAACCGCCCCTTCACCGACATAAGAAGGTTGTTCGATACCTGTCGGCCGGGAACGCATACTATCGTACATCTGCAACAAAGAAGCGATCGCTTCATAAGCCGAAGGCACCCGGATTAAGGTACAGGGTACCTGCTGTACAGGAGAAAAGTCATGATTCACCAAAACGACAGAAGCAGCTGTCGTATAAATATAGTGTTCATATTTGGGATTTGCCAGAAAGGCCAATGTATTGGGCTTTCCTTCTTCAATTTTAGATACATTATTAACCATCACTTCCCCATCCCCTTCAACTACACCTTTTAATAATGCAGCAATATCTTTCGCCTTGAATTCCATATTTCAAAAATTTCGGCAAACTTACAAATTTTATTTGTAACTCATAAAAATATTACGAATATGTTTCAATTTTAAGAAAAATGAAACATATTCCCCATTGAATCAACCTCATAATTAACAACCACTTATCTCCTCTTCAAACTATAAAGATCAGCTATCCGGAGGATATAACAAAAACGAAGCGACACCGATCTATTTAAAACTACGATTGAAATAGTTACAGGAGTTTCAACGATTATAAAGGTTTCAGCAGTCAAGTTTAACCGTTGTAACTAAAAACGGTAGTTTAAACCAGATTTATAAACTTTTGCCCTATTTATCCCGCGATTATTTTGTATTTTAATAATTAAGTCGTATATTTGCAGAGGTTTAAAGCCAAAGAGAGGGGACGGATGTCCCCTCTCTTTTGTATCAATCGCAAAACAAAGAGATGAAAACGGAAGAAATCAAACACCTCATAGAACCGGTTCTGACAGAACACCATTTATTTCTGGTCGAATTGAAGATTTCTAAAGACAATGTTATCGAAGTCTTTGTCGATGCTCTGGAAGGAGTCAACATACAGACTTGTATCGCCGTCAGCCGGGAGATCGAATCTTCACTCAACCGGGATGAAGAGGATTTCGAATTGACCGTATCCAGTGCCGGACTAGGTTATCCTTTCAAAGTGGAGCAACAATATCAAAAAAATCTGGGTAAAAGTGTCGAAATAAAGCTGAACGACCATACCAAACTAAATGGTATATTACTTCGTTTCACCCCGGAAGAAATTGTCATCGAACAGGAAGAGAAAAAAATCATCGAAGGAAGCAAACGGAAACAATTGGTAAAAACAGAGCGGACAATTGTCCGAAACGACATCAAAGAAATCAAAGATATCGTGAAATTTTGAACCGGAAAAACAGATAAAATAAATAATCAATAAAAATAAAAGCTAAAAAGTCGAAATGGAAAATATTAATCTGATAGATTCATTCGCTGAATTTAAAGAATTCAAAAACATAGACCGGGCCACATTGATGAGAGTATTGGAAGATATTTTCAGAAATATGCTGTTGAAAAGATATGGTACGGATGAAAATTTTGACATCATCATCAACATCGACAAAGGTGACCTCGAAATCTGGCGGAATCGTACTGTTGTAGAAGATGACAAACTGGAAAATCCCAATAGCGAGATTACTTTAACCGAAGCGAAAAAAATCGATGAAGATTATGAACTCGGAGAAGAAGTTACGGATGAAGTAAAATTCAAAGACTTCGGCCGCCGTTCTGTATTAGCTTTACGGCAGAATCTCTCCGCCCGTATTCTGGAATTGGAGAAAGACAATGTTTACAATAAATATAAGGATAAAGTCGGACAAATCATTTTGGGTGAAGTCTATCAGGTATGGAAAAAAGAAATGCTGGTCCTGGATGACGAAGGCAATGAATTGATTTTACCCAAACAGGAACAAATCCCGACAGACTTTTTCAAAAAAGGAGATTCCATCAAAGCCGTGGTCATTCGGGTAGAAATGCGGAATTCCAATCCTTACATTATCTTATCGAGAACTTCTCCGGTATTCCTGGAAAGATTATTTGAAAACGAAGTACCTGAAATTTTCGACGGTCTGATCACGATCAAGAACGTAGTCCGGGTACCGGGAGAGAGAGCCAAAGTTGCCGTAGAATCCTACGACGACCGTATCGATCCGGTGGGTGCTTGTGTGGGTATGAAAGGTTCGAGAATACATGGTATTGTCAGAGAGTTGAGAAATGAAAATATCGATGTGATCAATTATACCAATAATTTACAACTCTACATCACTCGTGCTTTAAATCCGGCTAAGATCAAAAATATCGAAATCGACGAAGCCCATAAAAAAGCAAATGTCTACCTCGATCCGGAAGAAGTATCACTGGCTATCGGTAAAGGTGGATTGAACATCAAATTGGCCAGTCAGCTGACCGGTTACGATATCGACGTATATCGCGAACTCGATCAAGCCCAGGAAGAAGATGTCAATCTGGATGAATTCGCCGATGAAATCGAAGGTTGGGTGATCGACGAACTGAAACGTGTCGGCTGTGACACTGCCAAGAGTGTATTAGAACTCAGCGAGTCAGAACTGGAAAGCCGGACAGACCTTGAAATTGAGACCATACGTGAGGTTCTCAATATTTTAAAAGCAGAATTTGAATAATTCTGTATTAACGCTTGTAAATTTGTAATCTCAATATGGCAGTAAGATTAAGTAAAATAGCCCGAGAATTTAACGTAGGTTTATCTACTATCGTAGAGTTCCTGCACAGTAAGGGGATCAAAATATCCTCAGATCCGAATGCAAAGTTAACGGATGAAGATTATGCTTTGGTTGCAAAAGAATTTTCATCTGACAGCCAGGTAAAAAAAGAGTCCTCTCTGGTTGATCTGAAAAATACCAGAAAGAAAAAAGAGACTGTCACAATAGACAACGCTGGCAACATCTCTTCAGGAAACGAAGATACAGAAGAAGAGGAAGAGGAATTCATTTCGATTAAAGATGAAGTGAGATTCGAAAATAAAATTAAGATTGTCGATCATATCGATCTGAATCCGGAGAAAAAAACACAACCGGAACCGGTAGAAGCAAAGGTTGAACAACCGAAAAGAGAAACTCAGGAAGAAATAACCGAAAAAGTGGAAGAACCGAAAGTAACCCGGGTTGAAGTAGAAGAAACTCAGGAAGAAGAAAGAAAAGTAACACCAGAAGTGGAGCCCGAAATTTCCGTACAAATGGAAGAGTCTTCCGAATCCACTCCTTTCAAAGTAGCACAACCTGCGCTGAAAGATGTAAAAGTAGTGGGTACAATCGACCTGGACGCCATCAACCAACGTACCAGACCTCCGAAAAAAAGTAAACAGGAACGGGAACGGGATCGCCGTGAACAGAAAAAAGCCAACAAGCCTTTCGTATCGGCCGCTAAAACCGAACAGCCGGTAGCAAGCCCATCGACAGATATCGTTAATAAGGGAGAAGAGGATGCAGATATCCGTAAAAAACGGAAAAGAATTCATCGTCAGGATGAAAAAATTCAGGTGGAAGCAGCTACCATTCCGGCCAAAAATGCCAAAATTGAAGAAAATAAGCGGAAACTGAAAAAGCTGAAGAAAAAGAAAAACGAAAAGACTGAAATCTCCGATGAAGATATCGACAAGCAAATCAAAGATACTTTTGCCCGCTTAGGAAGCAAAGGAAAATCACAGACTGCAAAACACCGTCGGGATAAGCGGGATGCTGCACAGCAAAAGTTACAGGCCGAACTGGAACAAGAAGAAAAGGAAAAGAGCATTCTGAAACTAACGGAATTCGTGACGGTAGCCGAATTGGCAACCATGATGAATATTAGTGTGACAGAGGTTATCTCTGCTTGTATGTCGCTCGGACTTTTTGTATCTATCAACCAACGCTTGGATGCAGAAACGATCAATATTGTTGCCGATGAATTCGGCTATTCGGTTGAATTTGTAAGCATTGAAATTCAGGAAGCCATCGACGAAGAGGAAGAAGATTCCGAAGAGAACCTGTTGCCACGTCCGCCGATTGTCACTGTTATGGGGCACGTCGACCATGGTAAAACCTCTTTATTGGATAGTATTCGTAAAACCAATGTCATCGCAGGTGAAGCCGGTGGTATCACACAGCATATCGGAGCTTACAACGTAAAATTGAGTGACGGCCGGACGATCACTTTCCTGGATACTCCGGGGCACGAAGCATTTACAGCGATGCGTGCCCGTGGTGCTCAAGTGACCGATATCGCTATCATCATCGTCGCTGCCGACGATAACGTCATGCCTCAAACCATCGAGGCGATCAACCACGCCAGTGCTGCGGGAGTACCTATTGTGTTTGCCATCAACAAAATAGATAAACCGGGAGCGAATCCGGACAAAATCCGGGAAGAACTGGCCAATATGAATTATCTGGTGGAAGAATGGGGAGGAAAATACCAATGTCAGGAAATCGCAGCTAAGAAAGGCTTAAATATCGAAGAGTTGCTGGAGAAGGTATTGTTAGAAGCCGAACTTCTGGATATGAAAGCCAATCCTCATAAGAAAGCTACCGGTTCTATCATCGAATCGTCTTTGGACAAAGGACGTGGATATGTAGCTACAGTGCTCGTACAATCCGGAACGCTTAAAGTAGGTGATATTGTGCTTGCCGGCCAGTATTTCGGACACGTCAAAGCCATGTTCAACGAACGGGGAGAAAAAATGGAGAAGGCAGGTCCTTCCGAACCGGCTTTAATATTAGGTTTGAACGGTGCTCCACAGGCAGGTGACAAATTCAATGTAATGGGGAACGAGAAAGAAGCGCGGCAACTTGCCAATAAACGGGAACAGCTCCAGCGTGAACAAGGTCTGCGTACTCAGAAACACATCACTCTGGACGAAATCGGACGCCGTATCGCTATCGGTAATTTCCAGGAATTGAATGTGATTGTTAAAGGCGACGTCGACGGTTCTATCGAAGCGTTGTCCGATTCACTGATCAAGCTGTCTACAGATGAGATCCAGGTGAACATCATTCACAAAGCTGTCGGACAGATTACAGAAGGAGATGTACTACTGGCTGCAGCCTCGAATGCAATCATCGTCGGGTTCCAGGTACGTCCGTCTATGGGCGCCCGTAAACTGGCTGAAAAAGAACAGATAGATATCCGGCTTTATTCTGTCATCTACCAGGCGATCGAAGAATTGAAATCAGCTATGGAAGGTATGCTTTCTCCGGAAATCAAAGAAGAAATCATTGCAACGGTCGAAGTTTTGGAAACCTTCAAAATCTCCAAAGTGGGTACCATCGCCGGTTGTATCGTCCGTGACGGCAAGATCACCCGTACAGCGAAAATCCGGGTTATCCGCGAAGGTATCGTTATTTACACCGGTGTTTTGGGTTCTTTGAAACGTTTTAAGGACGATGTAAAGGAAGTAACCAAAGGATTCGAATGTGGTCTGAATATCGAGAACTACAACGACATCCGGGTCGGAGACATGATCGAAGGATACCAGGAAGTGGAAGTGAAAAAAACACTTTAAATATATCGGACGAGCGACAAACGATTTCCATATTGCTTGCCGCTCTCTATTTTGTTAATCATTAATTAAGGAACATTTAACACCTGTCTAACACTGCTTATCAGGGATTATTTCTTTACTTTGTGATAGATAAAAAACAAAACAATTAATTTTTGAAAAAATGAAGAAGATATTGGTTATAATGGTACTGTTCGCAGCATTTACAACAGGACTGACAGCTCAGGTTTTAAAACCCGTAAAATGGCAAATCACCCAGAAAAAAGTGAGTGACGGAGTATATGATATCATCTGCAAAGCTACTGTAGACGGCGGATGGCATTTATACGACACGAAACTTCCCGAAGGCGGACCTCTGCCAACCACCTTCAATATGGATGAAGATGAAACCAGCGGTATCGAACTGGTAGGTGAATTCAAAGCGACAGAGAAAGCTCTGACCGAACATAGCGAAGCGTTCGATATGGATCTGAAATATTTTATCAATGCCGCTACTTTTGTTCAACGGGTCAAGGTAACCAGCGCAAAAGCTAAATTAGTGGGTTATGTAGAATATATGTCTTGCTCCGGCGGACAATGTACTCCTCCTGCAGAAGCAGATTTCAGTTTTGATTTAACAAAATAAGTACAGGATTCCGATTCCTGCTATAAAAAGAGACAAAGATCCAACCGATATTTTTGTCTCTTTTTTTCATTTTATCCGCTTATATAGTATGAAACATTTCCTGTTGGTTTTTCTGATTTCAGGATATATCCCGGCTTTAGCCCAACCCTGGTTATACCGGGATAATAGTCCGGAATTGGATAGCCTGAGCTTTTTTTTCTTCGGAGACGTCATGCAACACGAACCTCAGATCAGCGGGGCCTGGAATGCAGAGACAGCTGATTACGACTATCTGCCCTGTTTTCAGTACATCACTCCTTATTGGCAAAAAGCCGATTATGTCATCGCCAATCTGGAAACGACTTTATCCGACAGGGGGTATAGTGGTTATCCTCAATTTTGTGCTCCCTGGCAACTTGCCCGTGATTTAAAAGCATGTGGAGTCGACATCCTGACCACCAATAACAATCATTCCTGCGACAAAGGACATCGCGGTATAGCTAAAACCATATACTATCTGGATTCCCTGCAATTCCCCCATACCGGTACCTTTACCGATACAACGGCTTGGCTTACCCGTTCTCCCCTTTATATTCGCCAGGGAAAATTCAAGATTGCCCTGATCAGTTATACTTATGGGACTAACGGTATTCCGGTAACCCACGGCCAGGTCGTTTCCATGATCGATACCTTTCATATGGCCCGCCAAATCGAAAAGGCCCTTTTAGACACGGTTACCAATATCATTGCAGTCATGCACTGGGGTGAAGAGTATTTTACAGCTCCGAATGCAACTCAAAAAAAACTTTCTTCCTGGTTGCACGAACGGGGAGCCGACATCGTCATCGGTTCACACCCACACGTCATCCAACCGATAAGCTATATTCAACACGAACAGGATACACTGGGTGTTACTGTCTTCTCTTTAGGAAATTTTGTATCCAATCAAAGTAAACGATATACAAACGGAGGCTTGGGAGTTCACCTCACTCTTTACCGCCAAAACGGGAAAACCCGTTACCGGATGCAAACCCTCAGTAACTATGTCTATCGTCCGCTGGAAGATGGGAAAAGACGTTATTATGTCATCCCCGAACCGGAAGCCCACCGAATCCTCGCCAGCCAGGACTCTTTGCTCTATACCCGATTTTTTCAGGATACCGATTCGATTATCGGTCATATAGCACCGAAATTCCAATTAGAATAGGTGCTCACCGAAATCGACTCCGCAAATATTTTTACCGGAAGGACTTATTTTATGTAATAAAATTTGTAATTTCGTAGAGTTAAAAAATAATAACTTTTAAATTATGAAAATTGCAGTAATTGCACATGATGGAAAAAAAGCCGAAATGGTAGCTTTCCTGAACAGACACATGGACTTTCTGAAATCCGTAGGTACAGAAATCGTAGCTACCGGAACTACAGGGAAACATGCACAGGATGCAGGTTTGGAAGTTGAACGCTTACTATCAGGGCCGTTGGGAGGTGATGCTCAGATTGCCGCATTGGTAGCTGAACACCAAATTGCGATGGTAATTTTCTTTCGGGATCCGCTGGGTAAACACCCACACGAACCGGATGTACAAATGTTAATGCGGGTATGTGACGTTCACAACGTACCTATCGCGACCAATCCAGCCAGCGCTGAAATGATGATTCGGGGATTCCTCGATATGCATCAGAAGTAAAGCCCGGACCCCGGACTTTACTAATGGAAACGTCTTTATCAATCGGCAGATAAAGCCGTTATTCAGAGAAATCTATGAAAACCTTTGCACAAACCATTCTCATCTATTATATTTGTGCAAAATATAAGATTCGGATGATCAGGAAATTTACAGCAATAACGCTTCTTTCTATGGCCAGCATAGTGATGCTTGCTTTTGTTGTATTTCCACATCATCATCACAACGAATATATCTGTTTCGCAACCGCTCACTGCCAGGATGAAGGAGAAAACGAAGAGCACAGTCATGACACAGGCAGTAGCAATCATCGGTGTGTAAAAAATCTTTTTCAAACCCAGATCAACCGGGGCCAAAATGTAGAACATCAGAGCGAAGAAGGAGCCTATCATCATTTTAGCCTCTCGTTGTTTCTTGTTTCCAATATTCTTGAATTCTTATCTTCTGAAGCAGAGCAACAATGTGATTCCGATAGTTATTATCAGGAAAAACTTCATACAGCCTGTTATATATCAGCCTTGGCCGGCCGAGCCTCTCCTTTTACAGTATAGTTTTCTAAATATCAGGGAGATACCCTTCTGATAAACCGGACAGAATTTTATCGTACCGATAAAGCTTAGTTCATAAAATTTATAAAGTCGATACCCCTGCGGGCGTTTTATTTACGGCCGCAGAACGATCGTTAGAAATGAGGTTTGGTATAATCCTCCGAAGAATACGATCCACTTTATAAACTTCAGACAGTGAAAACACAACTTTATCAGCTTTACCAATAAGAATTAACCGAATTAAATATCCATAAATAAAACGATATGAGACTATTTATTATAGCCCTAACTATTTTATCGATGTGTTTTTACGGATGTAAAAATACTCAAAAATCCTCTCATGAACACGAGACAGCCGAGGAGCATGCAGCTCATAACCACGACCATGAACACGAAAATCACGACCATGAACACGAAGGTCACAACCATGAAGAAGAGGAACATGAGAACGGCGAAGGACATAGTGATGAGATTATCTTCACAAAAGCACAGGCAGCCAAAACAGATTTTGAAGTGAAAGAAATACAGCCCGGAACCTTCCACCAGATTATCAAAACGACAGGTCAGGTGCTTCCGGCTCCCGGAGATGAATCGATCATCGTAGCCACCAACAACGGGGTTATTTCCTATGCTAACAATAACCAGGCGGAAGGAAGTATGGTAAAACAAGGACAACCTCTTTTTTACATTACTTCGAAGCACATGGGCGAAGGAGATTATTATACCCGTATCCATGCCAATTACGAAAAAGCCAAAGCCGAATACGAACGAGCTGAAAAATTAGTAAAAGATCAGATTGTTTCTCAAAAAGAATTTGAAAATGCCCGCTTAAATTATCAGAACGCCAAAACCGCTTATGAAGCTATTTCGGGTAAACAATCGGCCAAAGGTGTCGGGATCACCACTCCATTAACCGGTTATCTCAAAAACATCTCTGTCAAAGACGGCGAATATGTTACAGCAGGTCAGGCTATAGCCACTGTATCGCAAAATAAAAAACTGGTTTTACGTGCAGACGTATCTGAAAAATACTATAACTCGCTGAATTCCATCAATAATGCCAACTTTAAAACTCCTTACGATAATCGCGTATATGCTTTACCTGATTTATCCGGGAAATTACTATCCGTCGGTAAGGCTGCCGGAACAAATTCATTTTTTATCCCGGTAACCTTCGAATTCGACAACCGTGGTGATATCATTCCGGGTTCATTCGTCGAAATATACCTGCTCTCTTATCCCATGGAGAATGTACTGAGCCTTCCGGTATCGGCCTTAACGAACGAAATGGGTAATTTTTATGTATACCGCCAACTCGATGAAGAAGGTTACCAAAAGCAAGAAGTCACACTCGGAGCCAACAATGGCAAGGAAGTTCAGGTATTATCAGGCTTAACTCCGGGAGACCGGATCGTTACCCGTGGAGCTTATCAGGTGAAAATGGCTTCAGCCTCTGCTGCTATTCCGGGTCATACCCACGAACATTAAAATGGAGTAACTATGCTAAATAAAATCATACAATATTCATTACACAACCGTTTGTTGGTAATGATCGCAGCAGTAGCCCTGCTGATTTGGGGAAGCATTACAGCCCACAACATGGAAGTGGATGTTTTTCCAGACCTGAATGCTCCGACCGTAGTGGTGATGACCGAAGCTCAAGGGATGGCACCGGAAGAAGTAGAACGGCTGGTGACCTTCCCGGTGGAAACCGCTGTCAACGGAGCCACCGACGTCAGACGTGTACGTTCGTCTTCTACCACAGGTTTCTCGGTCGTATGGGTTGAATTCGAATGGGGTACGAATATTTATACAGCCCGGCAGATTGTATCGGAAAAGCTGGCAACCCTGGGAGAAGCACTTCCTGATAATGTCGGTACTCCCACCCTGGGCCCCCAATCTTCGATCCTGGGTGAAATGATGATTATCGGTCTGACTGCCGACAGTACTTCTTTACAGGATTTACGTACAATAGCCGATTGGACCATCCGACCGCGCTTACTCTCGACCGGAGGAGTTGCCCAAGTGGCCGTTATCGGAGGCGACATCAAAGAGTATCAGATATTGCTCGATCCGGCCCTTATGAAGTATTACAATATCGGATTGGACGAGGTCCTGCCGGTAGTAGAAAATATGAACCAAAATGCCACCGGAGGTATCCTTTACGAATACGGAAATGAATATATCATACAGGGAGTTATGGCAACCACCCGGGTCGAGGAAATAGGTAAAGCCGTCATTAAAACCGTCGACGATTTTCCTATCACATTGGCTGATATTGCAAACGTTCAGATCGGAGCTAAAACACCTAAATTAGGAGTTGCTTCAGAAAAAGGTAAACCGGCAGTGCTGGTTACCGTCACCAAACAACCCGGCACCAACACCCTCGAACTAACCGACAAACTGGATGCCTCTATCCAGGAACTTCGTAAAACTTTACCGGAAGACGTCGAGGTTTCGACAGACATTTTCAGGCAATCCCGTTTTATCAACAGTTCGATCCACAACATCCAGGAAGCTTTACTGGAAGGAGCTGTTTTTGTGATTGTGGTGTTGTTCTTTTTCCTGATGAATTTCCGGACCACGATCATTTCCCTCGTCGCTCTTCCTTTGTCTATGTTGATGGCAATCCTGGTGATGCATGCTTTGGGGTTGACAATCAATACTATGAGTTTAGGAGGTTTGGCTATTGCTATCGGCTCGTTGGTCGACGATGCGATTGTGGATGTGGAAAATGTATATAAACGCTTACGCGAAAACCGATTCAAACCCGCCACAGAACGACGCCCGACCATCGAAATTGTTTTCGAAGGTTCGAAAGAAGTCCGGATGCCTATCCTGAACTCTACGTTGATCATCGTGGCTTGTTTTCTTCCTTTATTTTTCCTTTCGGGCATGGAAGGCAGAATGCTGATACCGCTGGGTATTGCTTTCGTTGTCGCCCTGTTTGCTTCGACCGTCATCGCTTTGACACTGACTCCGGTATTATGTAGTTATATGCTGACTACCGAAAAAGCATTGAAAAAAAGCGAAAAGGAGCCATTTATCTCCCGCAGCTTAAAAAAGGTATACCGAAAATCGTTAAACTGGGCACTGCATTACAAAAAAATAGTGATCGGTACAGCTGCCACCCTACTGGTTTTATCGCTGATCATCCTATTCAGTTTAGGACGTAGCTTCTTGCCTCCTTTCAACGAAGGTTCGCTGACCATCAATATCAGTACCATGCCGGGTATCTCACTTGAAGAGTCGGACCGTATGGGTGGATTAGCCGAAAAGATTCTCCTGGGGATTCCGGAAATTCAAACTGTGGCACGTAAGACAGGACGTGCCGAGCTAGATGAACATGCACTGGGAGTAAATACCTCCGAAATCGAAGCACCTTTCGAGTTACAAGACCGGGACAGAGATGAATTTCTGGCTGATGTACGAAAACAATTGGGTGAACTGAAAGGGGCCAATATCGAAATCGGTCAACCGATCTCCCACCGTATCGACGCCATGCTTTCCGGAACGAAAGCCAACATTGCGATCAAACTATTCGGTAATGACCTGAATAAACTGTATAGCTTGGGAAGTGAAATCAAAAATTCTATACAAGGAATCGACGGTATTGCGGACCTGACTCTGGAACAACAGATCGAACGTCCTCAGTTACAGATTCTTCCTAAACGGGACATGTTGGCCAGGTATGGTATTACTCTACCGGAATTTTCCGAATTTATCAATGTCGCTCTGGCCGGGAAAGTAGTTTCACAAGTGAATGAAGGTGGAAAAATCTTCGACCTGACCATTAAAGTAGCCGACCATGACCGGGATAGCATGGAAGAAATCGGTGAACTCATGCTGGATGCCGATGGACGTAAAGTGCCCCTGCATTATGTAGCGGAAGTACTTCCCCTATCCGGGCCCAACACCATCAGCCGGGAGAATGTACAACGTAAGATCGTCGTTTCTGCCAATGTTGCCGGCAGGGATTTGAAAGGCGTAGTCAACGATATCCAAAAAACAGTAGACGAACAAATCTCTCTACCGGAAGGTTATCACATCGAGTATGGCGGACAGTTCGAAAGTGAAGCAGCTGCTTCCCGAACTTTATTCCTGACTTCCCTGATCTCCATCCTACTGATATTCTTGATTTTGTATCATGAATTCCGGAGTTTACCTTTATCCGGTATCATCATGTTGAATCTGCCCTTAGCCATCATCGGAGGAGTGATCAGTATCTGGTTTACCTCAGGGGTAATCAGTATCCCTTCTATCATCGGATTCATTTCCCTATTCGGTATCGCTACCCGTAACGGAATACTACTGGTATCCCACTACAATCATTTACGGGAAGAAGGTCTGAATCTGAGGGAAAGTATTATTCAAGGTTCTTTGGACCGGCTCAATCCGATTCTGATGACAGCCTTAACCTCTGCACTGGCTTTAATTCCGCTGGCTGTGGGTGGGGATCTTCCGGGAAATGAAATCCAAAGCCCTATGGCACAGGTGATATTAGGAGGATTATTAAGCTCCACTCTGCTAAACGGATTTGTAGTCCCTATCGTATATTTTCTGTTGAACCGGAAAAAAGAAGCATCAATAGTAACCCCTCAGGAGATACAAGCCGATTTATAAATTTACAATTCATCATTATGAAAAAATACATATACATCCTTTGCCTGTCTCTGATCGTCACTCTCCCTGTATTTTCCCAATCGGGAATCAAGGAAGTGCTTAAAAATATCGAGGTAAACAATCCCACCTTACAAGCAGGCATGCAACTAAACCAAGCACAAAAGCTGGAAGCACGGACGGGGATTTTTTTACCCAACCCGACAGTCGAATTAAATCAATTGTGGGCCGACCGTAGTGTAGGCGGAAATGCCAACGAATTAGCCGTCGTACAGAGTTTCGACTTCCCTACGGTCTATGCCAATAAAAACAAATTGGCCAAATTGAAATCTGCAACTTCCGATCTCCAATATGCAGCCACCCGTCAGGAGATCTTACTGACAGCACAACAGACCTGCCAGGAGATCATATACTTACGCAAACAAAAACAGTTATTGGACCAACGGCTGAAAAATGCGGAAAAACTAGCAGAATTGTATCGTCAACGTTTTGCGAATGGTGATGCCAACCGATTAGAATACAACAAAATTCAATTAGAAAAGATTAATGCCAATAATGCCAGCCGACTCAATAACTCGGCTTTGCGGGCTCAATTGGAGAAATTACAGGCACTGAACGGTGGCCACCCCCTCGATTTCGAAGTAACGGACTACCCACAGACTCAGGTTCTACCGGACTATTCCAGTCTGGAATCGGAGTATCTGGCCGCTGATCCCACATTAAAAAGTCTACGCAGCGAATCCGAATCCGCCCGACGGGAGATCAAAGTAAACCGGGCCCTGACTTTACCTAAATTCGATCTGGGTTACCGTCGTAACGGGGGGAGTGAATCAAAGATGAACGGTTTCAAAATCGGCCTTTCGATTCCGCTTTGGGAAAATAGAAACACGGTTAAACAAGCAAAAGCACAAGCCGAATATACGGTTACCAATATCTTAGCCAATCAACAGACCCTGAAAGCTACCCTCCGGGAACTATACCTGCAAGCCGAAGCTTTGGCAAACTCCCGGAATGAATATGCAGAGGCTCTTTCCAGCCAACGGACCGACGAATTACTCAATAAGGCTCTCGAAACCGGGCAGATATCCATGATCGATTATTTTGTAGAGATTACTCTGCTTTACGATAGTATGCAAAACTATTTGGATGTAGAAAAAGAATATCAGAATGCAGTGGCCCAACTATTACAATATCAATTGTAATAAGTTTTAAAGTCCCCCAACCTGCCGGCGCGTTTTTACAGCCACGAGTGCTGC
>ENA-ORTP01001066-ORTP01001066.1-human-gut-metagenome-genome-assembly--contig:-NODE-1066-length-30454-cov-4.390079_pt1 | contig 30454 bp, 27 predicted proteins | sample MGYA00241913_ERZ509190 | MGnify/ENA primary metagenome ERZ509190 (study PRJEB26280, sample SAMEA2338839) | human gut metagenome | biome: human gut; feature: human-associated habitat; material: faeces...
AGCAACCATCATAACCGACACCCACCAGCAACTACAACAGAGTGCGGTCAAAGCCGTAAACCAATGCCAAACCGTGCGTAACTGGTTAATGGGATTTTATATCGTGGAGTTCGAGCAGAACGGGGAAGACCGTGCTGTGTATGGCGATTTGTTATTAAAGAATTTGGAAAAACGAATAAACCAGCAAGGTTTAAATGTCACCTTGTTTCAATGGGCAAGGAAATTCTATCTTACTTACCCGACTTTTGCAAGACTGATAGATAATTTATTCCATCAGATTTATGCGACAATGTCGCATAAATCTTTGCAAAATGGTGGGGAACAAATTTATGCGACACTGTCGCATAAATTACAATCACCTGATAAAGAGAATGATAACAAAGAAATATCAGCAGAAAAATTAATCTCTTCAATATCATTTTCTCACTTTATCGAACTGATGAAGATAGATAATCCGGTCAAGCGCATGTATTACGAAATGCTCACCATCCAGACCGGGCTTTCTGTCCGTGAACTAAGGCGACAAATCGGAGCATTGAGTTACGAGCGTGTCGGCTTGTCCGGTGATATGGAATATGCGCTTACCGCTATCCGGCAAAAGATACATCCGCAAACCGTAACCGATGTTGTCAAAGATGATTATTTCTTTGAGTTTCTGAACATACCGCAACAACGGGCTTTACTCATGAAAGAGAACGAACTCGAAACCCGGTTGCTCGACCATTTGCGCGACTTCATTATTGAATTAGGGAACGGCTTTTGTTTCGAGGCAAGACAAAAGCGCATCCTTATCGGCGACGAGTATTTTTTTATTGATATGGTCTTTTACCACCGTATTCTTAAGGCTCATATTTTGCTGGAAGTCAAAATTTCTCCATTCGACCACGCTCATGTATCGCAGCTTTATTCTTACCTGAACTACTACAAAGCCGAAGTCATGGAACCGGACGACAACCCGCCGATAGGTATTTTATTGGTAACGGACAAGAACGATGCACTGGTGCAATATACCACTGCCGGACTGGACGAGCAAATATTTGTTTCCAAATACAAACTGCAACTTCCAACCGAGCAGCAACTCAAAGACTTAATACTAAAGACCATTCATCAATAATCTATAACGATAAATGCGCAACCGCCTGTTGCGCATTTGTCTTTTCCCAATTTGGCAACCGCCCGTTGCCAAATTACGAAACGGGCGGTTTCGTAATTACACCCTTCCGTACACCGTCCGTACCTTCTCGCCATCCAGCACCCTGCAAGACCGCACCACCCATGCTGCACCGTCACCCGTAATATGCCGCAAAGCCTTCTCGCCACTACCTTCAACCTTCGGTACGGTAATCACCACGATTTCATCCGCCAGCCCGTTATTCAGCAGCACAGCCGCAATATCTTCACCGTAGGCGACCATCACCCCGTCACTCGCAGCTTTCATCCGTGAGAGTTCCGCTACGACATCCCCCGTGATGAACCGCACTCTTTCTTTCCCTGTCAGGTTACACTCTGCCTGCGCCACGACAAAAGTGTCCTTTTGCGTGAGCGGCCAGCCGAGGTGATTCATAAATATTTCCAGATAAGTTTCTCCGTCCAGGAGCAGGCAATCGGCGTTTCCGATAGCCTCTTCCACCTGCTTGTCGGCACGGGCGGGACATCCGTCGATGGATTGGTACACATACAAGGTAATCTGTTTCATAACACTTTTCTTTATCGGTTATGCCCGCCTTGCGCCATAAAAAAACAGCGTGAATTACACCATTCCGGTACGAGGTACTGGCATACCTAAGAAACGAAACAGGCAAGACACGCTGTATGTGCATACAACATGTGCATTGCGCCGTAATCCCGTTTCTTGTGAAAAGTGCCAGTTTTCGTACCGAGACGTTCAGCGAACGTACAATCTATATAATCAAAACCCGCTTGCGTTCAAGCCGGATGATGAATTTTCAAATTCTCATGCAAATATAACCAAACTTGCCGGATTACAAAAGAATAGCCCCGCCTTATCTCACGACAAAGCAGGGCAACCGTTCATTCTTCACTTACGCCTAAGTAAATTGTGAACGTGGGGTAATGGTCTGTTGATACTTTTATCCGCTTGCTTTTTTTCCCGGATTTTTTCTCTCCGTCACCGCATCGAAACGGTTACGGATGAACTCCTGCACATCCTTCGCACGGTAGAATACCTTCCCGCTGATCGTGAAGTATGGCAACGCCCCGATAGCCCGGTATCGCTGCAATGTCCGTATGCCTACTTTCAGCAGCAGGCACAAGTCCTGATTATCCAGCAGTTCCTCACCGTCCAGCAGGCTGTTCTTTTTCAGCATCCGTTCCAGCAGTTTTTCCGTCAGGTCGAACCGTTCCATAATCCGCTGCATCCAACTTTCAAACTCTTCCCGGTCTGTGTACATAATAGTCGCCCTCCTTTTCGATGATTTCCTTTTCCCGCATATAGCGGATATAACCCTTTGCCGTCCGTTCCTTCACTTCCAGCATTTCCTGTATCAGTTCGCACAGTTCGATGTAACCGTACTTCTCCTGCCGGGTGAACGCCTCCCGTGCCATTTCCGCCAGTTCCTTCTCCTTGCGCTTCTCCTTCTCCGCACGGGGCTTTTCGCCCACGTACATGGGCATCCCGGCTTGCTTGTCCCACTTGAACTGCATCAGCGGGACATCCAGCGGGCTGCCGTCCCGTACTTTCAACGCTTTCACCACCGATATTTCCGGGTTCTCGTCCTTCTCGACGGAAAGGATAGCCGCCGACTTGCGCTGCAACTCGCTGCCCAAGTGTCCCCGAAGCTTCAATCCGTTCGGGATAAAATGCACCACGGCGGCGATGCACGTGCGGTAAATCCCCGCCAGCCGGTAAATTTCGTCTATAAGTGCCACGCTTTCTCCCTCGTCGTTGGCACAGCGTATCAGGTCGGCAACCCCGTCGATCACCACTAAATGAATCCCCCCGTGCAGGTAATGGTACTTGTCCATGCTTTGCATGATGGCGGTCAGTCGTTCGCCCCTCGACATTCCCGTCAGGCAATACACGTGCAGGAACTCCGGCATCCGTTCCCGTCCGGCACGCCGTAGCAGCCGCCCCGTGTTCTTGTACAGTTGTTGCTCGCTCTGCTCCGTGTCGTACAGCAGCACCGCACGTCCTTTCCGGTTCGGTTCAACCCGCACGCCCAGCAGGTCGGTGTCCGTTTCCTTTTCCTGAATCGCCCCGGCTACCAGTGCAGCCGTGTAGTTACTTTTTCCCGTACCTTCCCCGCCTGTGATACAGAGTATATTTTCTTCCGTGCCTAATGGTACGTCCCCGGCGGTAATGATGCTGACCGCCGCCAGTGGCGGGTGGTCGTAGTCGATCTCGCACGATTTCAGTACCGCCATAGTATCACTGTACAGGCTGTCCAGCAGTTTAAGGAACAGCTTCACGAACTCTTCCCGTGTCCGTCCCGCCTTGAAGAAGTCCGACACGTCCTTGTCCGTCTTTTCTCCCGTCAGTGGCAGCACCAGCCGTTTCACCCCGTACTCCGTGAGTTGTTGACGGTGCTTCTCCGAACTTTCCAGCCCCGTTTTATCCACATCGTACAGCAGCACGATATGTTTGAAACGGTACACTAACTTGCGGATAATCTTCGTCGGTATCACCGACGTTTCCGAATTGAAACAGATGGCGTGGAATCCGTGCGCCGCCAGCGTCAGCACGTCCTTCTCGCCACCCGTCAGGAACAGCGTGTCGCCCTTCGGTGGCAGCTCTTCCAGCCCGAAGCAGTAGTTATCTCCCGTATGCCCGCCGTACACGAAACGGATGTCCGATTTCGGGCGGTACACCTTCACACCCCATTTCCCCGCATACCCGAACATCGGCTCTACGGGCGTGGACGTGAAACCGAACGCTTTTCCTTCCGCCGTTTCGCTCCGGTACTCCTTTAGCGACTGTACCCCGTAGCGGTTCAGCACCTCTTCCGTAATCCCATACCCGTTCCAGTACTCCAATTCCTTTTCCGTGAACGCTTGCGGTATAATCCGGTAAGGTTTTGCTTTCCGTTCCGGCTCCCTTCGTCCTTCTGTTTCGTCCGGCTCGCCCTTTCCGGCATCCTCCCTTGCCGGGACAATACGTATCATTGCCCGGCGTTCCTGAACCGTTTCCGGCGGTGCATCCTCACCGATACCCAGACACAACTCACGGTCTATCGTTTCCAGCACTTCCACGAAGTCGGCGGCGTTCCGGCAGTCCAGTCCCTTCACTTTCGCCACGAGGAAGAAACAGTCCCCCGAAAAGTCCCCGTTCCCGAAGTCCTTCATCTTGTAAGTTCCGCTCCGGCGGTCATAGTACACGTTGCACGACGCCTTGCTGTCCTCGTACAGCGGATTCAGGAAATTCCTGCCTACCCGCCATTTCACGGGCAGGTAGTGGCGGAACACGTCCAGCCCGTTACTCGTTCGTGCCAGTATTTCCTCTTTTCTTACCATACAGCTTGTTTTTGCGTTCGTGTAAAGGGTGTTGTTCCGCCATCCGGTCAATCAGCGTGTCGGGTGTTTCCCGCATCCAGCGTTCCCGAAACTGCTCCACGTCCGTGCGGCGATAGCGGATCTTCTTGCCGCAGATGGAGAACGGGAGAATCCGGTTCGTGCGGTAGCGTTGCAGCGTGCGGGGGCTGATTTCGAGGTACTCGCACACCTCCGCATTCTGCATCCACTTGTCCGTTTTCCGGCGGTTCTTCTCATCCTGTCCCTGTTCTTGTTCCGTCTCCCTTTGTCGGGATTCCTGCACGTATGCCGCTATCCCGTCTATCTTTTCCACGAGGACGGCAAAGGCTTTGCTTTCGATAGTCATTACTTCCATAATCTGTTGATATTTAGATTTCTGGTCGCAAATGTCCCTCTATTCGTCGGCTTTTCTTTTCAGGTTCGTTGCAGGCTGATAAAGATTTTTTTGCATGGAAAAAGCCGCCCGAAGGTCTTCAATCCAACCTTCGGACGGCTTCTTTCCGTCCTTTCCTCCTTGTTTTTCCGGATTTATCAGCTTGTTGTCAACTTGATAAACATGGCACTGTCTTACAGCGGTTTATCGTCCGTCTCGTCCATCCGTTTGATAATCTGTTCCTTCAAATAGTCCAGGTAGGCTGTCCGGCTGTTTTTCCGTTCCCTCATGTGGATAAATATCCGGTACACGTCGCCCAAGTCCACATGAAAGACGATTTCAAACAGGTTCGCAAGTTCGATGATGTCTATCTTCCCGTTGTCGATACTTCCGGCTGCATGGATGGCGTATATCAGTTCCACAGCCGCTGCTTTCTTGTCCGTCCAGTGATGTTCTTTCACCAGGCAAGGCATTGCTTGTGCCGTTTCAGCTTCCTGTGTGAGCATCCGCCTGCGTGAAGTCAGGTAGGCGTACAGCATTTCCATAGCGATGATCCGGGCGACCAGCCTGTCATAACCCGTCGAGAACTCCGGTTCTTCATCAAAGAGGAACAATTCCGTCTCCGGGCTTATTTCCTGCCTTTCACGCAGGAAATAATAAGAATCACGGTAGGTTGCGCCGCTTCGGTAATATTGGTAAAATCCCACTGTCCGGTCAAAGAACAACTTTTGTTCTTCCTGCTGTTTCTGGTAATAGTCATCCGCCAGTTCCGCACAGGGCGGGCAGTTGCTTTCTATGTGCAGCACTTTGTAAAAGTACATCAGCCTTCCCAGCAGCATGGGCTTGCGGTACTTGAAAAAATAGATTTCTTCCGTTTCGTCTTTAAAAGGTTCTGACAGGACGGCTACTTTCATTTCCACTAACTTCTCTTTCAGGAACGATATGATTTCCTTGCAATCTTCAATAATATTCTTCCCGTTCAGGTCGATGGCAGCCGTCCGCTTCTCCACCTCCTGCATCATTTCCTCATATTTTATCTGCATCCGAATTATTGTTATTTATTTTCGGGCACAAAGTTACAACCGCTTTACAAATAGTCTGTTATCGAAAATTAGCAGTCTGTTATCATTTTTGGACAGGTGTGTCGTTTTCCGCCGCTTCGGTGTACCCCTTCCGTAGTTCGGTGGGCGTATCTCCCAGATTATCCTTGCAGAACCGGTTGAATTGCTGTGGGGAGGAGAAATGGAACTCTTCGATGATGTCGGCAAAAGGTATGTACGGTAACGAAAGCCGGTGCCGGATATGTTCAGCCCTCTTCATCGTCAGCCATCTATGTGCCGACATACCGAACTCTTTTTTAAATATCCTGCGGAACGTGTGCAACGGATAGCCGCACATCTCCGCCAGTACGTCGGTATATTCCGCTTTGTGGTAGTGGGCGAGTACCAGACTTTTAAAGGGCACATCTTCATCGGTCATCGGATGGAAGAACAGCCGCAATTCTTCGGGCGTATAGTATTTGGTGAAGAGCCATATCAGTTCCTTATGTTTCAGTCCCCACAGGGCGGGTTCGTGTTTCTCATCATGGAGGTAACCGCCCACGCCATCCATCAGGTGCGACAGTTGCCCGCAGGCGGTCAGCTTGCTGTAAAAGTATGCTTTGCCCGGTTGATGTTCAACAGGCGTATGGCTGTACAGGAACGAGAGCAGGCAGTTCTCCACGTGGCACACCACATTGCTGAAATAGTGTACCAGCAGTACGGCATCGCTCAATGCCACGCCGTGGTAATCGCTGCCACGGGGTACGAACAGGATTTCTCCGGCACACAGAAATTCTTCCTTGAACAAATTGCTTGTTATGCGGATATGTCCTGATTGGCAAAACAACAGCACATGTTGTTCCAGTCCGTAGCTTGTCCGTTCGGCTCCCTTTTCGTAGTAGCTGAACCGAAAGAAGCAGCCCGAAGGATTTTCGGAGCAGATCGAACCATTTTGACGTTGCCGGGTATCCATAAGTTTTACAATTAATATTATCCGTTTAGAAGGTTGTCCCGGTGACATTTTTTTGTCACCGGGCATACCAAAGAGATTAGGATTCATTTTCCTCGCTGTCTGCTTCTGCCAGCAGGGAAGCCTTTTTTAAAATGTACTTTCAAAATCCTCGAATAACCCATTCAGTGTATGGGTTATATCTCTTTCCCTTTTATTCAAAACTCTCCACCCAAATACTCATCAGTATATTTTTTCAATCCTCCGTCATTACTACTCAGATCGGCAGTCTTCCCGTAAGAGAGAGAGAGTTTCAGTTTGCATTTACCGTCAACTTCCACCAGTTCCAGATCAATTACATTCAGATAGCGTTCATATATGGATATAGCGCAGAGATATCCTTTCCATTCGGTCGGCTTGTTCTTGTCGAGATGCAAGATTTCGGACGACATCTCTTCCTTGTGGGTATGACCGAAAAAGGCGCGGTTTGGCAAATTATAATTTCCCATCACATTATCGTATGCAACCCGTGCCTCCTGTGACCACCACCGATAATAGTGGGAGGGGTCTTTATCCATCCGTTCGCTTTCGTAATTGATATGGAAAAATAGTAAAACGATAACCTCATCGTTATAATATGAACGGGGTAAACGGGAAAGGCGACTTTCCAGATAATTCAGTGAATCGTAGGACCAGGTGCCTTTCGGATGCTTATCATCAAAGGGATCATCTTCGTTCACTTTACCGGGTACGTTATTGAGCATAATACATACGACACGTTTCTCATACTTCTTGCCCTCTATGTGTTTATGCAGTATTACTTCCCATGAGTAATGATACCCGTCGTTCTTGTTCTTCTTCCGGTTATCACTATCGTCGTATCCGAAAGCCCCTTTCCATGCTTTCTGCCTGTCTTTATTCCGATCTTTGACATGCCCTTTTACATTTATCGCCCCGGCACCTTCCCATAGGTCGTGGTTTCCGAATCCGTCGGCCACGGGGATATTCTTCAGTTCCAGCGGATTGATAAAGTCTTTCCAGATATCGTTGCCATCGTGTTCTGTCGGATTGTGCAGCAGATCGCCTGGCATCACTACAAATGAGGGACGGTTTCGCAGCAGGTTTATCTGCTCGACCACATCTGTTTGTGGGCCTTTATTGTCGTGATGATTATCATCCGTATATCCATGATGATAATCGGTTATCACGGCGATACGACGTTTAGAATAGCGGAAAATTTCAAACCGGTAACAGCCTCGTTTATGCTCCATTTTATCTCCGTTGAGCGAATCCAATCCCCGACCATATGTGATCAGAATAAGACAATCGTCAATAACCGAGGAGTAATAGCTCCATTTTCGCGTACCGCTGGTTGCATCGTTTAGATCGAATACCCGCGAATTGAAATTTTCGCTCTTTCCGTTGATGGTGATAGTCATCCGGAAATGTCCATGTACAAATCCACTCGACATCTCAAGATGGAGGCTGTACTTATATTCTTTCGGGGTCAGCGTCGGGCAATTCCAGGGAGAAGGGTTATTATGTTCCCACTCTTTATTATCGATATACTCGACTTTTGCTTCGACTTTATCAAATGCTCTGTTAGCAACTTCTATATAGGCTCCTTGACTCATAATTTCTTCATTTTAATTATTGATAATTCTTTTTGTGTAGCTGCCCCGTTTTCATACCTCCTTTCCTGTTGACGGGTTTTAAGATTAATAAATTGTTTATTGCGTAACATTCGTGTACGTTTATCCCCCGAAAAGGCATAAACGACACGTATGCAATGTTCTTCTTTATGACCTGCCGCCGTCGGTCTTCATGTCAGATAGGTTATGTCGATTCGCAGTACATGTTGCCCACATTCGACTTCGGTTGTAACGGGTTTATTCGTTGCAACGGAGCTTTCGAGCGTTTCAGACAAGCTTATTTTAAGCACCTTCTCCATTACTCCTTTTTCAAGATGGGCGCGTTCCAGTTCTCTGGATAAACGATCCTGCTCGCGAAGCTGCTTTACTATATTCATGTTATATCCCCGCCTTACCCGCCGGAAATGCAGGCAGATAAGGAGTATGGCTATCAGCGAACAGCAGGCAATCGCTGAAACGGTAATAAGAAGTGCATAATCATTCATGATTTTATCTTTTTAATGGAGAAAAGCATCCCGGTGGCTCCGTTACCGTATGCCACCGGAAAAGCAGTTTTTTATCGTACCTTGAAAGACGGCACGGACGTATTATTCCGCATAAACCGGACCTTGGTGAGGCACCGGATTCCATCCCACGATCGTTCCGGTAACCTTCACGCCGGAACGGGTAATCTTTACCTCATAAATGTATTCATTGCCTGCTTTAAAAGTCATGGCGTCCACGTTCCAGGTGTATATCTCCGAGTTTATATCGAAATCTACCGTCACCGTTCCGCCACTGTAGACGGCGGGCAGGATGATGGCGTCGTAGGTGGCGTCGAAGCCCGTGGCGGGGGTGGCGAGCTTGCGCGGGGTAATATCCGCGGGTGTTTCCGGCGTGCCGTTCTGTTCACCCGTCTTCAGGTCGAAGGTGCTCGCGGTGTTCATGCTGTGAATCGTGACTTTGGCACCGTCGAGGTTGGCGGCTCCCACGCTGCCATCCAGCTTGCAGTTCATCGTCAGTTTAGAAAGGCAGTGACCGAAGGTGAAGGCGACGGTGGCGTTTAGTAACTTGTTATATCCTTTGCCGCTGTTGGTCGCCTTTGCCCACATCAGGTCGAAGCCGGGTTGCGTGGCATCGGTCTGGGCGGTTCCTATCGTGACGGGGAACGGTGTGTCGAGGGCGGCTCCGTCCGTGTAGGGATAGTAGGAGATAAAGTCCACCGTGCTGTTATCCATCGGATAGTAGATTTCCTGACCTATGACGGGTGAAAAGTTGCTATTACCGGTCGTGGTGCGGAACTGTCGATTGGAGCATTTCTCGGCGATATTCTCCGTGCCGTGTTTGACCATAAAGATGCCGATGTTGTCGTTCGGCCCCCAAGCGGTGCCCGAGGCGCGGGTTCCGGGGGTTGCCACTACCGCCTCGTTGCCGATGGCGGCGGTGAAGCGCGCTTGTCCGTCGTTATTCACATTCATTTCGTCGTCGTTGCTGCACGAGGCGAGGCACACTGCACTGGCGAGCGCGCACATTGTCATTAAGTTTTTCATTACATTCATAGTCATAATTTTTTTTATTTTGTTTGAATCTGTTAATTTATTCTTTTTCTGTTATCGGATCGCTCGTTTCGCTCAAGGCCCCGATAAATTACGGGCAGCGGAACTAAGGGACGACCACCACGCGGAACCCGACGGCGGAGTTAGCGTAGTCGGGATTGGAGTTGTTGCGATACGCGGAGCAGCAGCCCCGGGCGCTACTGTTCCAGCCGCCGCCGCGCAACACGCGGACAGAGCCCGCATCAGGCCCCGTAGGGTCGGTCTCGGGAGAGTTGTTGTATTCGTCATGCCAATCCGAGCACCATTCGTACACATTGCCGTGCATATCGTACAAACCCCACGGATTAGGCAGCTTAGTACCGACCTTCTTAGTTTCAGTACTATTGTCTGTATACCACATGTAGTCCCCGTCTGCCGCATCGCCATAGCTGTAAGCCGTAGTCGTACCCGCACGGCAAGCATATTCCCACTGTGCTTCTGTCGGAAGACGGTAACCGTAATAATCCGCATAAGCCTTCGCCCCGTACCAGGTAACATATATCACGGGGTGATTCTCGTAACCGGAAATCGGTGCCCAGGTTCCATTGGCACTGTTGCGGGTTATTCCCCATTTTGAAAGATTGTTGCAATCCCGAACCAAAGGCTCGTCGGGGCTTCCCGTGAGGTAAGCGGCATCGTTATAATTGCCGGCCATACCATATTTCAAAACTCCTTCAGCATGCTTCGCATTCAGAAAAGCGGCGTACTGGGCATTCGTTACCTGATATTTGCTCATGTAAAAATTCTTACTCAAAGTTACCCAGTGCTGCTTTTCGCTCGAAAGACGCCCGGGCTCGTCCTCCGGGCTGCCCATCAGGAAAGTCCCCGCCGGAATCCTCACGAAGTCCTTCAACTCCACCGCCGTACCCGTGCCGTGGTCGTTCGTCTGCCAATCGGCGATGATGGGCGTACCGGCGTCGATGCCCGTTTTCCGGATCGTCAGCGGGTAGATGTAATTCTGTCCGGATGCAAAGGTAACGGCCGGGACGCTCCACGTGTAGATGTCCGAGCCGAGCCGGAATTCTACCGTCACCTCGTCGTCAGCGTAAGTGGCAGGCGGGATGAGGGCGTCGTAGGTGGCAAAGCAGCCGTCGGCAGGGGTATCCCATGTGCGGGGGATGATGTTACTCTTTATCCCTGAACTTGTCTGACCAGTTTTGGGGTTTACGTAAGCTATAATGTTTATATCCTTGATGGTGACCGTCATATCGGCAGGGTCGAAGGTGCCTACGCTGCCGTCCGCCTTGCATTGTATGGTCAGCTTGACGAGGCAGTGGCGGAAGGTGAAGGCGACGGCGGCTTTTTCGGCCTTGCTGTAGCCCGCACCGCCCTTGTCGGCTTTCGCCCAGAGTACGTCGCACAAGGTTTGGCTATCGGCGGTCTGCTCTATCAGTTTAATACTGAGAATATCCTCTAATTGGAGATCTTTTTCGTAGGAACAGGCAATAAAGTCCACCCGGGCGTTGTCCTGCGGGTAAAAGATTACGTCTTCAGGCGTGGCGGGAGAGAAGCTGACGTTGGCACCGTCAGCGGAAGTGATGTATTGCCGGTTTTCTGCTCCATCGACGATCTCCTGGGTGTTGTGGTCGACCATGAAGATGCCCACGGCTTCGCCCTTTACCCAGCTATTGCCACCGGTGGTCGCGGTACGGGTTTGCGGCATGGTTGCCGCAGAGGGTGCGGGCGTTGCCTCGCCTATTCCCGCCGTGAATGTTACGGCAAGCGGTGCGCTGTCGGTTACGGGCGCGTCCTCTTCACTGCACGCCGCGAGCAGCAGGACGGGAAGTGCTGCCAGCAGGTATTTTCCTATAGTGATGATATTCTGTTTCATATTTTTGGGGGTTAATTATTGATTATTGAAGAGTATGCGGAAGCCACAGTCGAACTCAGCTTTAGTTGGCCAACTAAAGTCCCGGATTGCGGATCTGATAGTTTCGGGGGGATTATTCCATGCTCCGCCACGTCGCACGCGTGTGTTGGATGAAGCGGGACCGGCAGGATCAGTCCCTGCTGATGACGTACTGTAATAATCCTTATCGTACCAATCCGCACACCACTCCCATACATTCCCGTGCATGTCGTAAAGTCCCCAAACATTAGGCAGCTTTGTCCCGACGGGATGCGTGTTGGTCATCCCAGCACTCCACACATACCACGCGTAATCTCCTACATGCTCGTCCGTATCACCGAATGACCACGCCGTTGTTGTCCCGGCACGGCAGGCATATTCCCACTGCGCTTCCGTGGGTAGCGCACCGCCCGCCCAATCCGCGTAAGCCTTGGCGCCGTACCATGTGACGTAGATTACCGGATGGTTGGCGTAGCCTTCCTCCGGAACCCATTTCGTGCCGTTCCATGTCACTCCCCAATGATTATATTGTTGTTTCGAAGAGTCATGGATCAGCGTTTGCTTTCCTTGCTCTCCCGGTACACTGCCTTCACCGTTTTCGCCTATATTTTTAGCGTTCAGGAACGTGGCGAACTGTGCGTTCGTGACCTCATAGCGGCTCATCCGGAAGCCTTTCGTCAGCGTTACCTGATGCTGTTGTTCATCAGCATTGCGATTCGGCTCGCCCTCCGGGCTGCCCATCAGGAATGTGCCCTCCTTGATATCCACCGTGTGCATGTAGAACGGGAGCGTCTCTGTGAATAGTTCCGCTTGTCCGGCTTTCATAGTGAAAGCGCTTCGTTGCGAGCTGTTGAGCACCAGCTTATTGTTGGTAATCCGGAAAAGGCTGCCTCCGGATGTGGTTGTCACTGTCTGCACGGGAACCACCGCGCGGAAGGTGTATGCCGTGCGGTAGTCGGCATCGTCCGGTTGTTCGAGGCGGTGCATGGTGATCGTTACCGCGTCGTTGTCCGTCGGGGCGGTTGTCACCCCGGTGCCCGGTGCCGCGCCGTTGATGGCATTAAGGTTGAGGGCGGCTTTTGCCTTTACTCCCTGCAACAGGACGACCACTTCCTCGTTCGGGTCGATGGCTCCCTTTGAATCGTCCAGCGTCACCTGCACCATTGCCAACGGATGAGAGAATGAGAGGGTAACAGTTTCGCCCTTGCCGTAACCGGTGTTGCCGTTCGTTGCCTTTGCCGTCAGCAGGTCGGAAAGATTGTAGTTGCTTTTCCCTGAAGTCTCGTCGTTCTGGTCGATCTTAACATTGAACGCTATCGCCGTCGGGTCGGCAGCCGAAGCGTCGTAGGGATAGTAGGCATAAAAATCGAGAGCCGTAATATTTTGTGCGGCCGTCGGCCAATACAGCGGCTCGGCCTGCGTCCAAGTGCCTGCCGTTTTATTATAGGTCAGCTTTACATTGTTTATATAATTACTGCCGTCCGTGGCAAGCGTACCGCCGTTGGAGCAGGCGAAAACGCCTATCTCGTCCCCGTCGTCCCATGTGCTTTTAAACTGGCTGTCGGTGGTGACCCGTGTCTGTGGTAAATCTGCTCCCGCCGTTGCCGCCGGGGTGTCGAAGCCTATCTCGAAGCGGATGTCTCCGCCGGGTGATTCGTTGGTGCCGGGATAATCCCCGGTGTCGTTGTCCTTGCTGCACGCCGTGAGTAGCACAGCCGGAACCGCTGCCGCGAGCAGCCATCGTGTGATTGGGTATCTGTTCTTCATATTCTGTTATTTTTAATTTGTTTCAATGATTAATCAGCGGTAACAGGACCACCCGTTACCTGCTTCCAGTCGGTTATTGTCGCGGTAAATTCTGCTCCCGTAGGCGTTTCCGCCACCGTTCCGCCCAGTGTCAGGGGCTTCGGTTTGTCGGTATTGAACGCGGCGAGCTCCGTGGTGAGGTCGCTGGTGAGCGTCACGGGCTGCGGGCTGTTGCCGGTGAAACGGATTTGCGCCGTCAGTTGCTGCACCTTACCTGCCACACCCAGCAGGCGCACCGTTGCCGACCATTTACCGGCATCCGCCCCGGAGGTGATTTTCGTGAACGTCAGTGTCACGTTGGAGGGTGTGCCATGCGTGCCGTTATCCATGTCGAGCGTGGCGGCGACTCCCGAAAGGTAACCTTCAACGCCTTCTACCCGGTCGGTTGTGCCGCCCATCGGTTCGACGACAAGCGTAAGCTGCCTCACCTGCTGCTGCATGGCGGCGGTCAGTTCGTACTCGGTGTCTTTCTCAATTGTCACATCCATCGCACAGGTGAACAGCCAACCGGGAGAGGCAGCCACGAACGCGCCCACGCCGTCCCAATTACCGGAAGCCGCGGCAACGGTAGCGGTTGTGCCGCTTACCGTGACATGCTCCGGCGTGTTATAGATATAGGTACGGTATGCGCCCGGCTCGAACAGGTGGTCTATGCGGTTTGTCGTGCCGCCGAGCGTGGTCGAGTAGTCGCCCGCCTGCACCGTGTAGGATGCAGGGATGTCAATGCCCGTGCCCCGCCGCGACCAGTCGGCGGTAAGGGTTACCGTGCCGTGGTCGGGGTGCGGTGTGTTGTAGATCGGGTCTTTGACGTCGCAACTTGCCAGGAGCAGCACCGATCCTAAGAATAATACAATTTTTTTCATATTCTGCGTTTTTATTGTTTTTCTACTTGTTGTTTCCTAATATCCATACAAGGCTGATACCCGCCTGCGTGGGGCCGAAGAAGTTCTTGGTCTTGCCACGCTCCTTCGATACCCTCACGCCGTCCGTCATGCCGAAGCTGTCGTACTTCGAGCGGGTATATCCCAGTCCGAGGTTGAAATCCACCGAGAAATGGCGGGAGAGGCAAAGCTGGTAGCCTACCGTTACACCCGCGCTCCACAGCGTGCCTTGATAGCCGGCGTCCTTCGAGAAAAGATTGCCGAGAGGATACTTATATATATTGTATTCCCCGTAACTGCCCGACGCGCCCACGTAGAAACGGCGGTCACGCAACAGATACCGGCGTACTTCCGGGTTCAGGAGCCATATCTTTTGCACCTTATCGCTGTTACTGCCCCACCAACTCAGGCTGCCGTCCAGCTTGACGCCCCAGTCGCGGTTTACCCGCCATTCCACGCCGAGCGTGGGAAGCAGCATGGCATCGTAGAGAAGATTGGTGCGCAGGGCGAAGCGGTAGGTTTCCGGTTGGGACACCACCGGGAGAATCTCCGACGACGGCTGTTCCGGCTGTTGCTGCACGGCAGTCTGCCTGTCGGGTTCTTTCTTTTCGGTTTCCCGTGCCGGAGTTATCGTGACGGATTCTTCCGTTTGTGTGGGTAAGGTTTCCTTTACTGTCGTCTTTGCCGGAATACGGAGGGCTACGGTCACGATGTCCTCTTGTCCCTCATAAGCCTCCGCATGATTGCGGGTGACAAAGCAATCCTCTTTCAGTGCTGCCCGCAGAATCAGTTCCGACTTCACCCGGTTGCTGCGCGTGGCAGCCGTTCGGAGATTCGTTTTCCGGTCGGGGCATGAGGTGCACCAGCCATCCACTGTCACCGGAATCTGCCCGGCAAGGATGTCGTCACGATGTGCTGTTACCGTTTCCACGAGCCTTGCCAGTTCGCTGTCATTCCCTCTCCAGGGGATATAAAACATATCATTCTCCGCCACGAAGCGGAAAACGTAGAGGCTGTCCGTACCGGGTGCGGTAGCCGGGGATTTCTGCTCTCCTGCTGTCACCAGCGTTGCACACAGCAGGAATAATAATACCGGAATCATTCTTTTCATGTCTTCTTTATTTTTATTGTTTGATCGGGTTATTTATCTCTTCTAACTCACTTTTTTTCTGCCCGCTTTCTTCCTCTTCTTTTCTTTTCATCCGTTCTTTCGCTTCTTTATAGCGGTAATACAGGCGGCAACCTGCAACGACCAGTGCGATAGTCACTATCCAAATCAGAAACCAAAGCACCGAAAACCAGCGGGTATTATAAATTTCGGAACAACTTGGATAATAGTCTTCAGAAATCATATCGGTTGTAGCCGGGATACCGGTTGCCCCTATTTGCATCGTCCTCATAAAATGCGAAACGGGAAATACGCATATATATAAGGTATAAGGGAAATGATATGTCTTTTTTGCTTTGTTCATATACTTTCTAAGCATTAAAAAAATCATTACTATTCGTTGTTCCGGCATTCTTTTGAATGAGTCCGACCCGGATTTCAGGGTTGAATTTCACTGTCTCCCGAATGACACATGTAAAAATATGGAATGAATTTCGCTTTTGGTGACCGGAAGGTAAAAAAAAGCTATATCAAAAAATAAAAATGCGACTTTTTAGTCCGGCTGCTTGCATTTTAGTCCGTCTGGTTGCAAAATTCTTGTACGGCTGGTTGCAAACCTGTTATTTTGTGGTATTTTCACGATAAAATGGTTATATTCTAATAAAAAGCCGTCTTATTTTATTATATTTGCAAAAAGCGAAACAGCCTATGAAAAACCAAGCATTGCTTTTACTTTTTGCTTCATTGGTACCCCTTTTCACAGCTTTGGTAGGTACGATTATAGAGATTATATCTTTACAAGACAGTGTTACCGTCCGTGAAAAACAGGTCAAGCGAATGTTGATGTGTTATTTTGCCGTGTTTATCCTTATCGGTAGCGGAGTGTCCACAGGGTTGGCACTTCCGGTTGTTTCGGTATGGCTATGGCCTGCCACGGTCTTCTCTCTTTATATGGCTCCGGTGCTTTACTACCGTTTTATTGTTTTGCTGACCCGGACCGGACGAAAGGATAGCCCCCGTTACAGCGGGCATTACCTGCTGCCGTTTGTGCTTGCTGCCGGGTGCATCGCGCTTTATTTTATCGTGCCGTTTGATGTACGCCTGCAATTGGTGAAAGGAGAACCTATCGCTGTCTTTCCGGTAACGGCTTTTATCTATTTCTCCATTCCAGCCGTTCAATTTATATTCACGATTGTATATATGACGCTTGCCTACCGGAAATTGTCGGCTTGTTACCGGCAGCACGGAGATAAAAGCCCGCGGTGGAGAGAATGGTTCCGCCTTTCCCAAGGGTTGTGTGTACTCTCCCTGCTGTGGTCGGGAGCCTTTTTCTTGACTGCTTGGCGTGTGACGGTTCTTTGGGCATTGCCTTTAGCGGTCGTTTCAGCATGGATGCAAGCTATTTTTCTCTGCTGTGATTCGTTCAACCGCCGTTCGTTGCTTTTCCTTCCTTTGACAATCGCGCCTGTCCCGTTGAAAATTCCTTTCGGGGAACGTCCGTCCGGACACAAAGCCCCCGGTGGAAATTCCCGTACTTATCAGCGTTGGACTCCCACGGGTGATCCCATTGAAGTGGAGCCGGTTCCCTTGAACCGGAAGATGTTCGAGCGGCAGGTGGTTGGGAAGAAGCTGTTCCTGAACCCCCAACTCCGGTTATCGGATCTGATGGAGTTGTTCCGGACGAACCGTACCTATCTGTCCGGTTTTATCAACCGTGAATACGGGTATAGTTTTAATGGCTATATCAACCGCCTCCGGTTGGCTGAATTGGAGCGACTGATGCGCCTGCCCCGCAACCAAGGCAAATCGGTGAATAAACTTTATTCCAAAGCCGGATTCCCTAATTACCAGATGTATATGCGGATAAGCAGGGAGGTAAAAGCCCAGCGTTCATCCCCGATAAGTACGAATCCTGAAAATACGACCCCATGATAACGAAAGAATTTTTGCTGTACACCGGTTTCTGTGCTCCGGTCATATCCTCGTTAAGCTGTGCCGTGATGCTTGCCATCTATCGGCATCGTCATGGCAAACAGGATGAAAATATCCTCTACCGCCTCCTGATTGCCTATTTTCTGGCAATCAGCCTGCTTTGGGCAATTTCACTGTTGTACGTGTATTTCCCCATGTTGTATGTCCGCATCAACATTCTTTATTATCTCGGTCTGTTTTGGGGACAGGTGGTGTTTTACCAGTTTATCTACACGCTTACCCGTTTGCCGGGTGAGAAGCGTTTTTCCCCTGTCCACTATATCATCCCGCTTGTTATCGTGGGAGTGTTTGCCGTCTGGTCGGCTTTTGTGCCTTTCGATGTGCAGGAGCAACTGGTAGTTTCACGGGGAGAACCGGTTCCGGGCTACGAGGCCTATTCCCGGTTGTTTACTTCCCGGCTGGCGTTCCGTGGCGTGTGGAATATCGTTTATACGGCACTTGCTTGGTGGCGGCTGCTTGCTTACCGCCGCACCATAGCGGACTACTCTTCCAATGCCGATCGTTCGTCTTTGGCGTGGGTGGCACTTCTGCTGCTGATTTCGTTCAGCCTTGTCCCGCCCTCCCTGCTTTCTGCCGTCTATTCCAAGAAAGTGCTGATTTCCTCTATTTTGCTGCTGCTCCCACAATTGTTGCTGGTGGTGCAGCACGCCATTATCTGTTATAATATGGCGGTAGGCAATTTTGTTGTCATCCGCTATCCCGAGGAAGAGGAAGACTATCCCGTGTTACCGGAAACAACGGCAATAACGGAAGAGGAAAGGGCTGCCCGGCGCAAGAAGTTTGAGAAGTACATGAACGAGCACCGTCCTTATCTCAACCCTGAATTGCAGATTTCGGATTTGGCCCTCATTTGCCGTACCAACCGCACGTATCTCTCACGCTTTATCAACCGGGAATACGGTATGAACTTTTCCCGTTATATCAACCTGCTGCGTTTTCAGGAGATGGAAAGGCTGCGTAGTGATTTGACGTGTGCGCATCTGGCGGAGGAAGAACGCGCCTGCATGGCAGGCTTCGGCAATTTCCGGGGATACACGAAGATGAAAAAACTAATGAAGGAGGAAGAGAGAATGAATGAAAGACAGCGAAATAAACCGGTTGAATAACCGAAAAAAATAGAAGAATATGGATATAACCAGTTATTATGGTGATTTGGGTATCTTTTTATACTTTGCCCCAATCGTGAGTTCGTTTACAGCGGCATTTGCCCTGCTTATCAACCGGCAACGTACCTACCCGCAAGGGTGGCTGGCGGTGGTCTTTATTACTATAGGTGCAGGAATGACATGCAGTTTCGTATTTGACCGCTACCTGACTGCCAATCATACCGAGATATTCCGTTCCATCAATTTTATCACTTCGGCAGCCATAGCGGTGGGTGTTCTGTTTTACTATGTTTCGTTGATGCGTCCCCGGCTCTTGAACCGGAAGTTCATTCTCTCTTTTTGCGGAGGCTGGCTTTTGTTTGCCCTTGTAACGGCTTTACCCGATATGTTGTCGTCCCATTTCCATCCGCTTTCGGGGATTTACCGGTTGACTGACCTTTCTTCTCCGGCGGTGGCCTTCCGCCTGCTGATAGATGTTTGCCTGATTGCCTTCGAAGTGTGGCTGGGCGTGTTTATTATCCGTATGTACCGTAAGCATTGCAAGTTGATCGGGGAAGTCTATTCGTTCACGGAAGGCATCAATCTTTCGTGGGTGAGCATCACGATGGCTTTGTTCATCTTGCTGGGGATTTTGGACATACTTTGGATGGTCAACTCTACCGCTGGGTATAAGATGCTTTTCAATGTCGTGTCGTTCGCGGTAATCTGGGTGCTTTTCTGGTATGGTTTCCGGCAAGGAGAAATCCCGCTTCCCCGGACAGAAGGAGATCACTTAGCGGCGACAGGAAGTGAAACAACTTCGCCAAGTGATGAAAAAGCGATGGAATTAAAAGCGGATTTGCTTCGTTATTTCCAGACGAAGAAACCTTACCTGAACCCTGAATTATCGCTGAAAGATGTGGCTCTTGCCGTAGGAGTGAGCCATTACGTACTCTCCCGGTTTATCAATAAAGAGTTTCAGATGAATTTTTATACGCTGGTTTCCGGGTATCGTATAGAGTATGTGCTACACCTGATTGAACTGAACAAGAATACGCTGAACGGCGATACGCTTTTTGCCGCTTCGGGCTTCAAGAGCCGTACTGTGTTTTTCCAGCAATTCAAGGAAAAGACCGGGTTCACGCCCCAGGAATATATCGAGAAGCAGCAAAAGGCGGAAGAACAGAAGAAACGCAAGAAGAGAATGCAGAAACAGCAGGAGTGGTAGGGAAACCGCCCACAATCTGTAAAGCTATTTTAGAACAAGTCGCAAGGCAGGTGCAAGGTGCAGCTATATCTATATATATAGCTGCACCTTGCACCTGTAAAATACACTCTGAAAATCAACAACTTACAAACCACAAAAAAGCAGTAGTGCAACCTCATTTTCTGCACCCCTCATTTCCATTCCATCCGTTCCCCTTCAAAAATCCCCCTAATAAAAAAATCCCCTTATTTATTTCCTGTTTTCAGTCCAATTTTGTACATTTGTACCAAGTTATCAGAGCAGAGCGAAGAAACGCAAAGAACCCCGCACCGTTACTAATTCGTTACCTGTCACCTAACTTTCTACTCTTTACGTCTTGACAATTAGTTAATTAAACTTTTCCCGCAGTTTTTATCAGATAAAATAAAGAGACTGCACCGAAACAACACGATTCTTCAAAAAGAAATGATCTTTTGCTTGGCTTCGACCGGGGAAAAGGCTATATTTGTAGCTGTAATCATAAAGTAGTTTCAGGCAGACTACACAAGTAGGAGAAAGCAGAAGTTTTCTCCTTTTTTTATATTCTCCCGGTTCATAAAGTCTCTCAACAGCATGCTTACGACACTTCAGAACGGTACTTATGGAAAATAACACGGCATGTCACGATGAATACCAAGTAATGTTGCGATGCATTTCATTATTTGTTGCAGTGCAAATACCGGCATGTGGAGATGTAACAGAACATTCAGTAAGAAAAGTTTCCTTTTCAGTTAAGAATACGTAAATCTGCTCTTGACAAAAAAGGTTTATTTCTCCAGTGGAGTCAGTTCCAAAAACATGGTCACAGTCAACAACACTCCCAGCGCAATGCAGACAGAGACAAGCAACAGGTTGATCAATTTTGCCTTAGGTTCGGTATCCTTGTGCAGATTATTGAGAAAGTATTCCTTGAAGAATAGATATAATGCAGGCACGGAAGCGCTGGCCAACAGAAAATCTTCCGGGATATGAAAAAAATACGTTTTAGACAATCCGATAAGTGACCAATGACAGAGAAACAGCACCAGAAACATATTCACTTTACGGGCAAACAGCAACAGAAGTCCGATAGTAAATACTACCACCGAACAAGGCATCACAGGAGAGGTAATACCCGGAAAAGTCAGTCCGCGCGCCAACGAAAGCAACGGATAAACGAAAGGCATGGCCAACAGGATATAAGCTAAAACATCATACTTCCGACTACGCTCCAGCGTGGTATAGCCTGTTACCGTATCCCATATCCATATAACAGCCATCGTTCCCCAAAAAAGAGCCATTGTACCGTTATAACTACGCTCTGCACAATAAATATAATAATATACTACTGCAATCCACAGATATAGAAACAGAAGATAAAGTTTCATTGCAAGTTTCACCCGGGGCGTCGGTTTCTTCAACAGTAATCCTGTCAGGAAAACACCGGCAATGACAATAATTAACTGCAAGAACCAGGTAGAAGAATTATACCCTGCAATCGTACTCCAAAAGATATCCATAATTTCTTATTTTCTCCGTGCGTTAAAACCGGGCGCAAAAGTATAAAAATCTATCAACACAGCCAAACCGACACCCACCGTATAGCAGACCATATCCGACCAAAGGAAACCATGCCCCAGAACCAATGCTCCCAAAGTAGTCCCTCTGATGGCATTTATCCAACCGGCCTGATAGAGCTGGCTTATCTCAATGCAATAAGAAAACAGCAAAGCAGCCAATGCTTTCCGTAATAAACGGACGGAAGGAAACAGAAAGCCAATGCCAAAATAAACCATCGCAGCCCAAAGGGTATCTCCTGCATACTCCGCCACAAAAGTGGGCAAATGGCTACCAAACGAACGTGAGCCCAACCCCAAAGCCACCATAAATATCCACAATATCAGATAACAAAGCCTGCGTTTCATACAAATGCATTATATAAAAATAATCCCGAAGCGCACTTAATGCACACTTCGGGGTATTTATCCATATATTAATAAGGTGTAAATCCTTTTATTACTTCTTCAACGGAATAGAAAAACTGAATGTAGACCCCTCGCCTTTTACAGACGTAAACCACAACTTACCTCCATTCTTTATCACGAAATCCTGGCAAAGAAGCAACCCCAGTCCGGACCCCTCTTCATTATTGGTTCCGAATGTACTGAAATGAGTATCTGTATGCAATAGTTTCTTCTGGTTCTCTTCATCGATACCACAACCGCTATCCTTCACACTAACCACAGCCATATCATCTTGTTCCTGGACAATCACCAATATCTCCGTCCCTTCGTTACTGAACTTAATGGCATTACTGATCAAATTACGGATGACGGTTTTAATCATATCAATATCGGCATACACTCCCAAACGTTCGGGAGCTTCCAGACGAATTCCTATTTTCTTCAGTCCTGCTACCATAGAGAAAATTTCGATTACCCCTTCCGTAACCTCCACCATATCTACATCCTGATAAACCACCTTCAACTTACCGATCTGACTCTTAGTCCATTTCAGCAAATTGTCGAGCAAAGAAAACACATCTTCTGTTGTCTGATTGGCCATTGTGAGCAACTCATACATCTCTTCTCCGATGCTTTCGCTCGGCAGATTGAGTATAAGCATATTCAATACCATCTTAATAGATCCCATCGGCGAGCGGAGATCATGAGCTATCACCGAATAAAGCTTGTCACGCCCAGTGATTGTTTTCCGCAACTCTTCGGTTTGTGCCACAATAATTCGTTTGGCAGCAATCAGCGAAATCTGGTGAGTAACACGAATGATAAGCTCTTCCTTGTTAAAAGGCTTCGAGATAAAATCATTGCCTCCTACTTGAAAGCCTTTCACAATATCGGCTGTACTGTTCAAGGCAGTCAGAAAGATGATAGGAATCTCCGAAGTTTCCGGATTGGCTTTCAGTTGCTGAGAAACCTCAAACCCGCTCATATCAGGCATCATCACATCCAATAAAACAAGGTCGGGTTTTTCCTTTTCTACCTGATCTATCGCCTGGCGGCCATTACTGGCTGTGGCAATCTGAAACTTCTCATTGGTAAGAAGCACCTTCAGCAACAATACATTCGACATTACATCATCCACAATGAGAATTTTATATTCTGAAGGGTTTATTTCCATGTTCATCTTTATATGCTTTATCTGGTTTTATATTTTATAATCTTTAAAATACTCGATCATATGCCTAAGCCCCTCATCAAGTTCTATCGTAGGAGCCCAACCGAGTTTCTCTTTAGCCAAAGTTATATCCGGCTGACGTTGTTTGGGATCATCGTGCGGCAAAGGCTTAAATACAATCTTAGATTTCGAACCGGACATTGCGATTACCTTCTCCGCCAGTTCAAGGATAGAAAATTCATTAGGGTTTCCAAGATTTATCGGTCCGGTAAAGTCATCATCCGTATCCATCATCCGGATCATCCCTTCAATCAAATCGTCTACATATTGAAAACTTCGTGACTGTTCACCCGAACCATAAATAGTAAGATCATTGTTTTGTAAAGCCTGCACAACGAAATTGGAAACAACACGTCCGTCATTAGGAAGCATATGCGGCCCGTATGTATTGAAGATACGGATGATCTTTATGCGAACATTATTCTGGCGGTGATAGTCCATGAAGAGAGTTTCTGCACATCGTTTTCCTTCATCATAGCAAGAACGGAATCCGATAGGATTCACATTTCCCCAATAAGTTTCCGGCTGCGGATGTACTATCGGATCACCGTACACCTCACTGGTAGAGGCTTGCATAATCTTGGCATTCACCCTCATTGCCAATCCCAGCATATTCATAGCCCCCATCACAGATGTTTTCATCGTCTGAATGGCATCGTGCTGATAGTGTATGGGAGACGCAGGACAAGCCAAATTATAAATCTCATCAACCTCCGCATAATAAGGAAGGGTTATGTCGTGACGAACAAATTCAAAATGATGATTATTCATCAGATGCAGGATATTATTCTTAGATCCGGTAAAAAGATTGTCCAGGCAAATAACGTCGTGCCCTTCATTAATTAACCGAGTACAAAGATGTGATCCGATGAACCCGGCACCTCCACTAACCAATATTCTTTTCATATATTATTAAGTTCCGCTTTATATTCTGACAAAAGTATGCGATTTACCTAAATTATGCAAATATATATACATATTATTTTTAATGAATAATCCGGTAGCATTTCACACGTAATCAAAACTATTGCAGATAAGATTATGGCTCCAAATTTATTCCTTACTTTCACTTGGCACACTAAATGAAAATCACCTCCCTAAACAAGTAAATATCCACCTTTAAGCAATCTTGAAAATGAAAATAGTTGCGATTTCAGAAACATCCCCCCTCTTTTATTTGTTTATATAAGAAAAAGGACATGATTATGATAACAAACGAATTAAATACAGGTCTCATAGAAGCCATTAAAGAGAAAATACCGGCAAACAGCAATTTAGCAAACGTGCTAATAGATATTTTGTTCATCGGAAGAGAAGCAGTATACCGGCGATTGCGCGGAGAAGTACCATTCACATTGACAGAAGCCGCAATTATCTCCAGAAAATTGGGAGTATCACTCGATAAGATAGTAGGTATCAGTTTCAAAGACAATGCAGTATTCGACATGAATGTAGTACACCATGACGATCCATTCGAAACATATTACGAGATTATCAACAAATACATCGGTTTATTGAAAAACATGGGAGACGACGTGACATCCGAACTGGCTACATCTTCTAACATGCTTCCTCAAACATTATATCTGAAACATGACATATTATCAAAATTCCGTTTATTCAAATGGATGTATCAGAACGAGAACATTAAATGCAAACATTTTGATGAACTGGAAATTCCTGCCAAACTTCAAGATATTCAAAAAGAATTCGTGAATGCCGCAGAGCACATCCATACCACAAGCTATATATGGGATAACCGTATTTTTGCACATATGGTGAACGATGTGGAGTATTTCTCAAGTATCCATCTCTTAACCGATGAAGACAAACAAAAAATCAAAGAAGATCTGCTACTCCTACTGAACGAATTGGAATCATTGGCCAGAAAAGGTAAATTCGATAGTGGAAATAAAGTCAATATATACATCTCTAATATTAATTTTGAGACAACATACAGCTATATTGAAAGCAGTAATCTCCAATTGAGCATGATCAGAATTTATGCTATCAATTCCATCACATCCCAGGATGTGGAAATGCACAAAAGTCTGAAAGAATGGATTCAGTCGTTGAAAAAGTTCTCTACCCTGATTTCTGAAAGTGGAGAAATGCAACGCATACAATTTTTCAAAGAACAAAGAGAGATTATCGACACATTATAATATACAGTAAATCAATGATTTTTAAAAGGTCCGGTATGTGTATTTGCAGAAAACGAAAACTTCAAATATACCTATCGGATTTATTTCATTTTCAACAAATAACATTTCCATAAACCACTGAATCAGAAATAAATCACTACTCCATTACATTGCATACCGTACTAAATTCTTGATAGGAAGCTTTATATTTGCATAAAATAATAGATCACTCTATATTTTATACTACAAACGTAATATAACGAATAAGAAAGGAACACATGAAGAACAGTATAGTAACGGAACTCATCAATGAAATGAGAGAGCGTATCGCTCCCAAAGAAACACTTGCCAATTTCTTGACCAACACACTATGTATGGGAAAAGAAGCCGTATATCGCAGGCTTCGCGGAGAAGTCGCCTTCACTTTTGACGAAGTAGCATTGATTTCTCATAAATTAGGCATATCCATTGACCAGATAGTAGGTAACCATTTATCCAACCGGGCAACATTCGATTTGAATCTACAGAATTCACCGGATCCGATAGATAGTTATTACGAAATACTGGAACGCTATCTGAGAATTTTCAATTATGTAAAAAACGATGACAGTACCAACATATATACGGCCGCTAATGTTATTCCTTTCACTCTTTATTCTTCATATGAACATCTGTCCAAGTTCCGCTTATGCCGATGGGTATATCAAAACGGGAAAATAAAAACGCCCCATTCCTTGGCCGAAATGCAAGTTCCGGAAAAAGTGGTAACCGTACACAAGAAGTTGAATGAAACAGTAAAACAGTGTAAAAAGACTTGTTTCATATGGGATAGCAACATATTTTCTTCTTTTATAAAAGAAATAAGATACTTTGCCGGGCTAAATTTGATTTCTGCAGACGATGTAAAAGAATTAAAGAACGAGCTTCTCTCACTGCTTCACGAATTTGAGCAAATGTCGGTAAAAGGTGAGTTTAGCAACGGCAATAAGGTAGCCATCTATCTGTCGAATATCAATTTTGAAGCAACATATACTTACATTGAAAAAGGAGATTTCCAAATCAGTCTATTTAGAGTATATTCAATCAACTCAATGGACTCGCAAAATTCACAAATATGTACTTTGCAAAAAAACTGGATACAATCGCTAAAACGACATTCAACCCTTATCTCCGAAAGCGGAGAAGTACAGCGTATCACGTTCATGGAAGAACAAAAAAATATTATTGAACAATTATAATTCTCCGTAATTCTCTATTCAGTGATGTAGGAAGAGAGGTGCAGTGATGCAACTCTCTTCCTCTTTTTTTTCATACCCTCTCCAATTCGTGTGTAAATTTTATCCGATATTATTATATTACATATGTGTGGTATAAACAACAAAATCCACAGACTATATTAATTTTTCTATCAAAATCCATATAGCCTGCGGAATCTGCATCTAAAACAAAACAGCATCAAACGACTGTCTCATACCTTTGCCGATCAGAATACAAAACCTCTGTCGGGCCTCTATATAACTATTAACTGGTTGTCTATAATCAATATGCCCATAACACTCAAAACAGCACACTTGTTTAGGACATTCGTGTTTCTTTATGTTACTAATATTTATGTATTACAAATATCGAATATTCCGTTGAACTTTAAAACCTGTTCTTGTTCTTTCATCGAGGAAAAACGAGAAAGTGATGCGCTAATTACGAACAAAAAACAGAATTCAATGATAAAAAGCAGCACACAGATAAAAAAAACAATATCAAATTTCATTATTCAAAACAAAGCCCCGCATTTTTGACAATACAGGGCTCCGCTCAAACTATTATTTATACGAAATCCTACACAACCGTAGTTGCCTTGGCATCAACTGGCGATTCCTTTTCCGGAATACTAAATTCGCGATTCGCAAATAAATCCGCTAATCCCGAAATCTGTTTCAGACGCAACAATTCATCCCTATCCATCCCTATATTCTTCATTATCCATTGATCGGACATACCGGCCTTATCTAATTCAGCAACAATATGGCACATCAATTCAATGTTGTGGGTTCCACGCGCACGGTTGTGACGGATAGTGGAGCTCATTCGGTTGGACAAATCTTTATCAATAACTACAATTGGCAATAAGCCATTTTCACGCTGATAAATACGCTTGGAAGTTTTCAATACCGAATACCGGTGAAAACCGTCCACCAAGATATACAAATCTTTCTCCTTATCATAATAGCACACGCAAGGCATCGTAAATCCATCTTCCCAAATTGACAACTCCAACAATTTCATTTCAGGAGGAGCAACTATATTTGGATTATAATCATTGGCCACCACCTTCTCTACAGGTACAGCCTTCACATCGTACACCGGACTCTTTTTATTACTCATTGCAGAATATTTTTATATTGTTCCATTATTTGACTCCTCTTACTTATCTCTTCCTTCGTCGGCGAAAATCCCATATACTTGCACGCATGATCATTTTTAAGAATACAAATGCACATACGCTTATAAGTCGGTATTTCTTTAAATTCAGCAATATTGATATCATCCTGATACTCCATACGCACAGGCTTCTTCGATGTTTTATAATTGCTATTATCCATCACAATTATAGGTACCTTTGCAGCAATCAGTTTCTGTATTGTATTATCATTTAAACAACCGCCTTTCGTCCGCCAGAAGTTAACACTGACAGACAATTTTCTAAGATATCCTTTCCGCGCACGTTCCGGTAATGTAGATAACAGGAAATACATGAACTCTCTCCAAGTGTATCCTTCAGGCAATTTAATAGATTGCCAGCCCATAGCATGCGTTCCACCATACATACCTGTAAAGTTAACTCCATTTACACGTCCTACCATCTTCCCCCAAGTATTAGGATCGATAGCCCGGTAAAGAGATAAACTTTCGATGGCCTCCCCAATAAAAGGGCTCGCTACACGCTGACGTTCCAAATTTACGCCCGCCCTGTAATACAGATCATACAATATATTGTAATCCCAACGGAATTTGCCATTAGCTGTCCATACATCCGTTGTTTTCCAATCAAAAATGGGATAAGCATTATAAACATCGTTTGCCACCTTTGAAGTCCATCGATAGGTATGGTACATCTGATATTTACGATTCAGATAAATACACCTCCAACGGTTAAAACTTTCCTGAGTTCGTATGCCGATAAGACAACAAGTACGTACTGCGTCTTTCTTATCGTGTATCCATTTGGCAAAACGCATCTGAAATTCATAATCCCACATTTGAGCATTATAAAAAGGAAAATGTTCTTCAGTCATAGCATCTTTGGGCATAGGACGTACCCAAAGATTTTTCTTTCCCTTCTCCCATGGACGCCAAAAAGATTGGTACATGGAGGTACAAGTTGCCACACGGAAAGGAACGCACACACGATACACATCAAGAATATCCTTATTGGCTTCAAGCATGCGGTCTACATAGTCGATAGTCATCTTATACTGTATCTCATAATCCATATGAAACACACCTAAGCGTATATTCAAATTATTACGCCTTATATAGTCAATACATAAATTCAAAAGTACACCGCTATCCTTTCCTCCCGAAAAAGAAATATACACATTATCGAATTCATTAAAAATCATACGCAAACGCTCTTGCGCCAAGTCATACACATTTTTAGTAACAATTTCCTTTTTCATTCATCCCTCCACATCTTTACATAGCGTTTCCAAACTTTCTCAACAGTGAATCCCTGTTTCTCAAACGTCTCTTGGTGCTCGGTCTGAACAACAGCCGCAAGGGACTTTTCACCGGCAAAAGCAGAAACCACATCGATAAGTAAAAAAGAAAAAGCCTCTTCCTGGTCTTTATCTATATAATAATTATTGATTATAGCAACATTTCCTCTTTGTTCTATCGGAATAAAACCAACCACTTTTTTCCCGCTTACAGCAACAAACGAGACAAACTTATCCGTTGTTTTAAAAGGATAATTATTATTCATTTTCAGTACTTCCGGATCCATAACCAACGGGGCTACAAGCTTATACAATTGCTTATCCGTTCCGTTCAACTTCATTATTTGTATCATAATTGTGCATTTATTTAATTATTTTACAGTCTTATACTCAGACTTGAAAGTATTCAGCCAAGCAGAAAGCTCATCCAACATTAAATTTTTGTATAGAAAACTCTCTCGTATTCCCCATCCATGACCACCGGAAGGATATACATGCAATGTAGTTGGCACACCGTTCGCATTCAAAGCCAAATAATAATTCACTCCGTTTGCCGGAGGCACTGACTTATCATCATCACTATATACAATAAATGCCCGTGGCGTATCCTTTGTTACCTGTTTTTCATTAGAATATCGTTCTTCCAGCTCAGCAGAAGCATCGCTTCCTAAAAGGTTATTATGCGAGCCCATATGGGTATACTTTTTATCCATCGTAATAACCGGATAAAATAAAATCTGGAAATTAGGACGTACGTCAAACGCAGAATGCGTTGCTATAGTGGAAGCAAGATGTCCACCGGCAGAAAATCCCATTATACCAACATCATTCGGATTTATATTCCAGATGCCAGCACTATCCCTTACTACCCTTAAAGCTTCCTCAGCATCAGAAAAAGGTACTTCTTTATATCCGCCTTTCGGCATACGGTATTTCAAAACTACTAAAGCGATACCTTGCTTATTAAAATAAGGTGCCCAATCGTAACCTTCATGATGATATGCAAGACCACTGTATCCCCCACCCGGACAAACTACAATCACACGACCGGTAGATAATTCCGGAGCAGGAAGAAATACACGAATCGACGGTTTAAAATTGCCTTTCGATTCGTCAAAAGGCGCACTGTCCCTACCGTTAGTATTAGGCATTCCTCCTTGCCATAAATCAACATCAAAAGGTTTATGCGCATTTTGAGCATGCATACCTCCTCCCATCAATAAAAACGATAAAAGAGAAAAGCAAAGACGTAAATTCTTTTTCATGGTTTATACAAATAATAGTTTAGAATGTTACTAAAATTAATCAAGACAGGCAAAAGTAGTTAAAAACTACAATAAAAAAAAGGAAAAAGAAAGTATATGCTTTTGTATCATA
>ENA-ORTP01001070-ORTP01001070.1-human-gut-metagenome-genome-assembly--contig:-NODE-1070-length-30392-cov-6.997099_pt1 | contig 30392 bp, 26 predicted proteins | sample MGYA00241913_ERZ509190 | MGnify/ENA primary metagenome ERZ509190 (study PRJEB26280, sample SAMEA2338839) | human gut metagenome | biome: human gut; feature: human-associated habitat; material: faeces...
AAACAACTTTAGTTTTAACATTTAAAACTGTCAACCAATTTCAGTACACGTCAGGTACAAGTACCAAAGGAAAAATCGATCATTCTTTAAAAGAGATTCCAGAGAAATATACTGGTTATCATTTTTATTTTGTGCCAATAGTTATCGACGCAAAAAAGCAACGAAAGTATAAATACAACCCACCTCATGAGGTTGTGTTTAATCCGGAAACAGATATTTTGGATATTCATTTCATTGCGGATAGAATAAAAGAAATGCCAGATATTGAGGACATCAGAACAATAGCAATGTTCATAAAAAACAACATTAAAAATGATGTTCCCGATACGACTCAGTTAACTTCTGGGCTGAACTACATCATTAGTCAGTTAGCAGAAGATGATTTAAACGAATGTGATTTTGATATGACAGAATTTGAAATAGAGGCAAAAATAAGTTTTAACAACTTGTCTATATATGCAAAAGACGCCATAGACCAATATAAAATTTATTATATCAATGTACAGGAAATCTACAGAGAATATGCTATACAAGGAAAAACCAAAAGTATAGCTGTGCTGCAGAAATTGCATAGAATATATGTAAGTTTGAAATCACAGGCAAGTGGCGATGCTTTATTCATTGCAATTAAAAATGAAATCATCAATCAAATATGTAATAAAAATAATAATTTATCACAAGAACAATTGGAAATGTGTGTTGAAATATTGATAGTGCACGCATTTATGGAATGTAAAATATTTGAAAAGCCGATATAGTTATGCTTCTACCAGATAATATGAGACCAGAAGATTGCATCTATTACAAAGGTGCTATTGTACTAAAGGTGCTGCAGATAGAAAAGAAAATTTCTGTCGTGGACTTGTATTGTCGTCTTCGAGAACAGTATAGAATGAGTTTTGCTATCTTGCAACTCTGTATAGATTGGCTTTACTTAATAGATTGTGTCATTGTTAAAAATGGGGAGGTTGAGCTATGTTCATAAAATCACTTATCATAGAATCAAAAGAAGGTCTTATCAGAAGGTTAGACTTTCATCAAGGTCTTAATTTGATAGTTGACGAAACCCCAGACTCTAATACTGAGACTGGAAATAACGTTGGCAAAACAACCATACTCAGACTTATTGACATATGTTTGGGTAAGGAAGCGCGAACGATATATATAAGTCCAGAAGACAGACGTGTCGTCAATGAAGAAGTAAAGACATTCTTGATAGAGAATGAAGTGGTGATAACTTTAATTTTGGTTAGCGACTGGACTACCACAGCCCAAAAAGTTCGCATAAGAAGAAACTTTCTCTCACGCAAGAACGCTATTCAAGAAATAAACGGAGAGAATTATTCAAACGAAAATGAATTTAAGAAAGCTCTTCAGTATGCTATCATGGGCGTGGAGACCAACAAGCCAACATTTAGACAATTGGTTGCACGTAATGTAAGATATACAAATGCTGCAGTCAATCACACCTTGCATTGGCTTGAAGGAACAACTTCTGATGCTGTTTATGAAACTCTGCACCTATATATGTTGGGGTTGAACTATACTGATGCGGAAGAACGTCAACAATTACTTCAGAAGCAGAAAACAGAAGAAAGTTTCAGAAAGAAACTCGTAAAAGAAAAAAGTCGTAATGCTTTAGCTTCAGAATTAGGTATTGTCAAATCAGAAATAGAAGAATTGGAGCATATCAAGAAACAGATGCACTTAAACCCTGACTTTGACAACGATATGGCTGAGTTATCTGACTTGAAATATAAAATAACAGTGCTTTCTTCTCAACTTAGTTCATTGAAGTTGCGCCATGATATAATGGAAGAAGCCAAAGAGGAGATTCTTAGCAACAAGTCGAATATCGATGCAGACACATTAAAAATAGTATATAATCAGGCAAAGAAATTTGTTCCAATCCTGCATCACACTTTCGAAGATTTGCTTAAGCACCATAATAGTATGCTTGTGAAAAAAGCAGATTTTATAGCAAGTGAGTTGCCTGAGTTAAAGAAGAAGATAGAAGCATTGGATTCAGAGATTAGAACTTTGCATGCATCGGAAAAAACACTTAGTGACAAATTGTTGCAATCATCGTACTATACAGACTATGAAAGTCTGATAGCAGATCTTACTCAAAAGCATGAGAGATTGGGTGCATTAAAGCAGCAGATTGATCAAATCGATAAAGTAGAAGAGAGGATAGATTCTCTAAACAAACAGATTGAAAGTATAGACAATTCTCTGTTTAGTGATGGGTTCAAGCAAAAGGTACAAGCTCAATTGGATAAACTGAACAACTATCTTGCCAAAATATCACAGCTGCTTTATGCGGAACAATATGGTATGGTATACGAAACAGAAACAAAGAATAAAAATGAAATCTATAAATTCAATATAGAAAGATTTGATGCCGACACCATAAATTTCAGCTCAGGAAAGAAGCAAGGAGAAATTGTTTGTTTTGATATGGCATATATCTTATTCGCAGACAAGGAACATATACCATGTTTGCATTTTGGATTGTATGACAAAAAAGAATTGGTACATGGCAACCAGCTATTGGGTACAGCAAAATTCGTTGAGGAAAATCACAACTTGCAGTTCGTCGCCTCTATTTTGTCCGACAAACTCCCCAAAGAGTTGAAAGACGATAGATATATAGTAGTGAAACTAAGCCAAAACGATAAACTTTTTAAGTTTTAGCAAGTGAGTTTGGCTATGAAACAGACCGATGTGAACAAGAGTTCATGTCGGTCTGTTTTTTGTTTATGTATGTTTCTTCGTAGAAGGATAGAACAGATGGTCTTTGTCCAAAAATACAGGATAGAATACAGATTCTATGATGTAACCTGCAAGCCTTGGCTTTTGACCGCCGATTTTCCGAATCGTCCCCCAAGAAACCTTGCCTTTGATATGCGGAGGAATTTTGAAGTGCTGTTTTCTGGGAAATCACCATATACCTTCAAGAGTCCCTGCTGTACAGCTTCTTGCCTTGTAAAAGAGCATACTTCTACAAATCGCCCTACAAGTTTATCAAGTATTTTCTCTTCTTGCCATTTTTCAAGAGTCTGTCCTGGAGGGCATTGGTTGAAATCGAGATCCTTGAAGTTGAAAGATAACTTGGACTGTTCATCTTTCACCTTACGCTCATCTCTTACATTGGCAGTACGGCTTTCGGAAGTCGCAGTGCTTCTGAACTTATTCTCAAACTTACTCTTCTTTTTTGCTGCCATACTCCATAATGAATTTATCAATGTTGCCGAAATAAGGAATAGCACCATAGCGTCCCAGCAGATAATCCTTGGAGAAAGACGCATCGTTACGGACGCTATTAGCCTGATTGATTTTGTATTCCACTAGAGAGTACAAATCAGATGCACCCTCAGAAGATTTCTCAGCGAACCATATCTGATCACGACGAAGCAAATCCTTACGCAAGAGGTTTGTATCGTGAGTTGTTATAATCAACTGTGCCCCCAAGGTATTCATCATACTATAGAATAGTTTGAGTAATTCTACTGACAACTGTGTATGAAGACTTGCGCCAAACTCGTCAATCGCAAGCACACCACCATTTTGGATGGTGTCGAAGAATGGTCCAAGAAGAGCAAACAGTTTGGTTGTACCCAAGGACTCAAATTTGAAATTCAACTGCTCCTTACCAATTACCGCCCCATTGTCATACAGATCATGGGTTGAAAGAATTTCCAACTCATGTTGCTCTATCCGTTGGTTGGAATCTGTAGGGAAATGGATGCCCAAACGAGACAATATTTCAAAAGGAGTATCTTGCGTGTCAACTTCCTTGACATTCTCTTTAACGTTCATATCCTTGATGCAATTATCCACAATGCCAATCATGTTGAGGATTTGCTCACGAATCAAAGGATTGTGTATAAAAGTCCTTGCAGTATAAGCCAAGGTATTATCGTCTAAACCTGAAAGAATATTGAAACGCTTACGAAACCATTCTTTTACCTTCATTGCCACTTCCACATTGAATTGAGCTGCTGTGGAAAGGTATAGGGCATTACTTCTGGTTTTTGTGTCAACTCCTCTTGCACCCTTTACCACTTTTGAGTTGACCTTGATATTTTGTCCTTCACGCTTAAAACAATAGCTCTCTTTTGTACTTCCTTCAAGTAACACGAAGAGCCATTCGGTCAGCACTTTGTTCTGACTGACCTCAAATCCATATCTGTATCTTTCTCCATTGCAGATGAATATCATTTGCATAGAAATAGGCTCTTTTGTACTTTCCACATCAAAACGATAGTGAAGAAGAGAGAGATGCTTAACGATGCTCTCATCGACAAATGACCGTAGCACCATAGACTTGAAAATATCCATGGCTGCAATTACAGAACTCTTACCCGAACCATTTGCACCATAGATGGCGGCAGACCTTAAATAACGCTTGCCGTTATCCATGATGGAAACATTCGAGTAACCATCATAGCTCTCGCACTCCTTGACAGTAGTGCTAGCAACCATACTAAGCGAAACCTCATCCCTATATGATATAAAGTTTCTTATCGTAAATTCTATCAGCATTTGTTCATACGTTCTTGTTTGTTACGGATGCAAAAATACAAATAAATTCCCATATAACCATAAAAATTGAGATTATTTCACAAAAATCACAATAATACGTACAAGAAAACTACTTTTGGTGACTTTTGATGTAACAAAAAAGAATTTTAGGATCGAAAATAATTCCTTTATGTTTGGTTACGATATGCAGATGCTCGCCTGTAGCACGTCCTGTGGAGCCGGATCTACCAATGACGGTGCCGGCAAAAACAGGAGTTCCTGGGGCGATATGAACTTTAGATAAATGACAATAGCTGATGGTGAAGTCGGCATGACATTTGGATGCCTAAAATTTATCCCCACTAAAAATCTACTGACCCGTGAATAGAATAGATACGTTGTTCCCAAAAGAAGAAAGGGGTATTGTGAACTGGTTCAATAAAGGACTTGCAAGCAACATAGACAAAGAAAAAGCCCTCCGTTTCATCAAGGCTCTCCCGAACCATCCAGGAACCATAACGAAAGAAGAGCTTTTGTCTGCCACAAAGGAAGTGAAAAATTTTGAATTTTCAAAATCTTCCGATGTCGACAGACTTGTTGGCGCATTGAAAGACAAGACCGACTTTGAGTTGTACAACCGTCTTGCAGGCGAGGTGGAAGCGCGCAACACCGAGAAGCGCATAGGGATGACCGAGGAGGAGCGCAGGGCGAGCCTCGCATCGGAGACTGAGGATGTGGCACGTGAAGACCAGATACTGCTGCGGCAAGGCCTTGACGGCATTGACATTATGCGGTCGGAGGCAGCCGCCACTCCGCTGAAAGGAGACGAGGCATTGACTGCTTTGGATAGTATATTTGGAGAGAATGAGGGTTCTGCTATACCACCGAAAATATCTTCCTTTGCCAAGTTCAAAAACTTGTTTAAAAAACCGGTCAGAACGTTCTTGGGAGAACTGGTTCAAGTAAAAGACGAAGTGTGGAACAAGATTTTGCGCAACAACCGACAAGATATTACAGGAACAGTGTTGCCTACGATAGAGAATGCAGATTTTGCGATACGAGACACAGACGGAAGCACTTTGTATGTGAAACGATTCAAGGGTGATGGACAGGAGCGGATGTACAATGTCGTGGTGGTCAACAAACACGGCGAGGTGGAGGATTACATCAGTTCCGTCCACATCAAGAGAGACAACAATCTGCGCAACAAAATAAAGAAAGGTGCTGAATTGTTCCTACCGAATGCTCGGACTACCGACGGGACAATGTCCCGAAACAATTCAACACCTGGTGCAAAGGTAGCGAATTACTCTGAAACCGCCAAACCACGCTACAGCAGGAAGCCGGGCGAGAGCATCTTCGACTATGCGTCACGTGTGTCGGAGGGTGTTGATAGAAGCGTGAGAGAAAGAGTAAGCGCGCGGGACGAATATGAGAAGAAGGTCAAGAGCAAAGGCTTCCAAACGAAGGAGGCGTTGCAGAACAGTATGCTCGGACTGCAGGAGTTTATGTCCGCAATAGACCACGCTTCGGGCAACAAGCGGTACATAGAGGACATCCCCGACTTTGAGAATCCGATACTCGGAGAGAACCGCCTGTCGTCGGTGAACAAGGAGGAATCACATTCAAGATTGGACGCAGTACACTCGCCGACGCCAACAAAAGGCGTCAGGAAGCCATATTTGAGGTCATATACCATGATTTATATGCCTCTTGCCGACATATTCTTTCCCCGAATGTATCAGGCTCCTGACGGTTTTATGGCGGTCAGGATAACACTGATGTACTACGTCGATTTCTACAGCCTGTTCAACAACCCCGAAAAGGAATGGGATATCATTCTTTCCAAGGCTTTCGATGCACCTTCTGAACCATCTCTTTTTGATTAAGGTGGGCTTAATAAACAAAAAGTATGACTCGAACGCCGTAAAATTAGCTTTCGAGTCATACTTTATTGCGTTTTCCAGAGTTTTATCGGGCAGCAATAATTCATTTTATTCTGTAACGACTTCGTTTGTAAGAGCCAGGTCAAGAACATCTTTGATTGTTGAGACATAATGGAATGTCAGACCGTTCAAATATAACGGTTTAATCTCCAGAATGTCTTTCTTATTTTCCTTCGACAGAATAATATCTGTAATCCCTGCACGTTTGGCCGCAAGAATTTTTTCTTTGATGCCGCCTACAGGAAGCACTTTCCCGCGCAGTGTAATCTCTCCGGTCATCGCAATGTGGTCCTTAACTTTTCTTTTTGTGAAAGAAGATGCCAAAGATGTCGCCATGGTGACACCGGCTGATGGCCCGTCCTTAGGAATTGCGCCCTCTGGAACGTGAATGTGCACATTGTAACTGTCGAATATGTCAGGCGATATGCCGAATTTGTTGCAATTGGCTTTCAAATATTGTAGGGCAATAACCGCCGATTCCTTCATCACGTCTCCGAGGTTTCCGGTAAGAGTCAGCTTCTCGCCTTTGCCTTTTGACAGAGATGACTCGATAAACAAAATCTCTCCTCCGACAGCAGTCCACGCAAGACCGGTCACAACTCCGATTTGATCGTTTCCCTCGTAGCGGTCAGGGCTGAATTCCTCCTGTCCTAGATACTCTTTAAGGCCGTCGATAGAAACAGTCTTTTCAAAAGGCTTTCCGCTCGCTTTCTGCAATGCGATGCGGCGCATCACTTTTGCTATTTTCTTTTCCAATTGTCTGACTCCAGATTCTCGTGTGTAGGATTCCACAATTTTCACAAGGACCTTTTTAGGGAAAGAAATCTCCTTTTCCTCGAATCCGTGTTCTTTCAACTGTTTCGGAACCAAGAATTTCTTTGCGATTTCAACCTTCTCTTCCAAAATGTAACCTGACACATCTATCAGCTCCATACGGTCAAGCAATGGCTGAGAAAGGGTTGATAGGGTATTGGCGGTGGCGATAAACATCACACGCGACAGGTCGTAGTCAACGTCCACATAGTTGTCGTGGAAATGGCAGTTCTGTTCAGGATCCAATGCCTCCAGTAATGCCGACGACGGGTCGCCCTTGAAATCTTGACCAAGTTTGTCAATCTCGTCCAAAACAAATACCGGATTCGATGACTTGCTCTTAATCAAACCTTGTATGATTCGTCCCGGCATAGCACCTATATATGTCTTGCGATGGCCTCGGATTTCCGCTTCGTCATGCAGTCCGCCAAGCGACATTCTCACATATTTGCGATGCAAGGCTTCCGCTATCGACTTGCCAAGAGAGGTTTTGCCGACTCCCGGAGGACCATATAGACATAAGATTGGGGCTCTCATGTCGCCTCGCAGCTTAAGCACTGCCAAATGCTCAAGAATGCGCTCTTTTACCTTGTCCAGTCCGAAATGGTCTTTGTCGAGCTGTTTTTCTGCATTGGGAATATCGAAATTGTCTTCTGTATATTCATTCCAGGGCAAGTCGAGAAGTGTCTCCAAATAGTTGTACTGCACAGAATAGTCTGGAGTTTGTGGTTGTAGACGTTCAAGTTTGCGCATCTCTTTTTTGAATGTGTTCTTGACATCCTCATTCCACAGTTTCTGCTCGGCTCTTTGATAAAGCTCGTCAATATCGTGCTCGTCGGTGTCTCCAAGCTCATCCTGAATTGTGCGGATTTGCTGCTGAAGGAAATGTGCCCGTTGTTGCTCGGAAATATCTTTCTGTGTTCTTGACTCAATGTCTGCGCGGATGTCAACCAGTTGAGACTCTCTGTTGAGATACATAAACAGGGAATATGCCCGTTGCTTTATTGAAAGGTTGGACAGCAACCGCTGTTTGACATTGGGTTCCAAAGGGGAGTTCGCGCACAAGAAATCAATCAGATGAACTGGATTGTCGATGTTTTTTATGGCAAAAGTCAATTCGTTCATCTTGTTACCCAACTTGTCGAGCATCTTCAATGTGATTTCACGAAGACTTGTCACCAGTACGTTGAACTCCTTGTCGTCTGACAATGGGTATTCTTCTTCAAGTGGCGTGATGTTAGCCCTCAAGAAAGGCTTGGTGCTTGTCACACTGTCGAGTTGGAATGGGTATTTACCTTGGATGATGACGTTTGTGGAATTGTCTGGAAATTCCAACACTCGTATAATTTCTGCGACTACGCCTATTTGGTATAGACCATCCTGACCGGGGTCCTCGTCTTTTGCGTCTTTTTGGCAGATTACGCCGATTGGCGTTTTCGTTTTTTGTGCCGCTTCAATTAGTGCCAAAGATTTGTCGCGGCCAACCGCTACTGGAATTGCGACATTGGGAAACAACACCATATTCCGAAGCGCCAAGATAGGAACATCGGACGTAAATGACTGTGGGTCTATATCGTTGTCAGTATTTTCGTTGGCTTTTACATCTGTGAAGATTTGGCATATTTGTGGGCTTCCATCTTCTTCGACCAACTTGCTGTCTGTAAAATCAATCATTGTCAAAATTTATTTTATATATCCTATAGCAAAAAAAATGCCAAACAATTTCTTAATAAAAAGCCGGAACAATTTTTCAATTGTTCCGGCATGTGTGGTTATTGACAAAAATATTTAGTCAACTGTCGCTGCGTCGGATTGATGGCAAGAATCTTCCCGTCTTTATCAAGAAGATAGCTGTTCATTCCGCTCTTTAGACGATACCGTTTGTACACTTCGGATTCCATACCGTCTTTTTCGTAAAATTGCGATACTTCTGATAGCCGATCTGTTCTGACAAGCTCTTTGAACATATTGTCGCTGTCGTCGAAATTAACAGAAATAAAACTCAAATTTTTTCCGATGGATTTGAAAAATCTGTCGTAATGAATGTTTCTGATGCGAGCTTCCGCATCGTCCGACGTCCAAAAATTGACTATCACATAATTGCCTCTCGTTTCGCTTAGTTTGAAATGATTCCCTAATTTGCTTATTTCAAAGTTTGGGGCGAAAGAGTTGATATCAACACTTACATCATAGCTGTTGTAAGAAGATGTAAATACCAACAATATGGCAATTGTCGCAATTGCTGTAAATGTTCTCCTCATTCATTTAAATTATAGTTCACACTAAAGGCTTTCTTGGGAGTCCACCTGAGAAAAGCCCCTGCCGATTTTCGGCAATGGAGAGATCTCTTTCTCTCGTTTTTTTTAATTTCGCAGACAAAGGTATAAAAAAATATCGTTGATACAAAGCATTTTAACCTTTTTGTCGACTTTAAACCAATTACAAAAGGTTATTTGCATCGCTGGCAAATAGCACTACATACGGCTTTACAAGCCATTCCCGCTGATGTGGAGCGACACGAATATGGACTTGCTAATAAAACATTTTTTAACACAGCAGAGCTACCATGCTTCACTCCTTGAATTGCTCAAAACGGTTCGGACCGATAGACATTCATGAATTCTTGAAGATATTCAAGGCTATTTGCTGAACTTGAATCCTTGCTGCTCAATAAAATCAAAAAATATTTTAGAGAAAGTCTCGTTGTTTTCTTTAGAATATCTGACATCCGTAAACACCTGAGCCAATGAATCCTTTCCATTTTCCTTGACAAAATTGATGTTTGCCGGCAACTCTTCCTTTTCTTTGTAAAGATTGGAGATGTCGGTTGTGGAATAATCAGCATATCGCTCCTTGTGTATGATTCCTTGCAATGGAATTCGCTCCGATTTGGCTGAATCATCATCGGGAATGCCGACAGACAGAGTCACGATAGGGACAACGTATTGTGGAAGATTAAGCGTTTTGGCAATTTGTGGGGCATTGTATGTTGTCGTGCCGAGGTAGCAGCATCCAAGTCCGTTCATCTCGGCTATGGTGCAGAATTGCTGGGCGAATATTGTGGCGTCGAGGAATGCGGCGACAAATGATTGGAAATTGTCGAATCCTGGCTTGGCATTGCTCAGCTCGCACCATTTTATAAAACGGTTGAAGTCGGCGCAGAAAGTTAATAGCATTGGTGCTCCGGTTGCCGCCGGTTGGTTGAAATGACTTTTTGCCAATTCTTCTTTTATGTCGGTGTCAGTTGTTATGACAACACTGTAAAGTTGCATTCCTCCAGTTGTCGGGGATTGAGCCGCAGCATCAAGCATGCGCTCAATGGTGTCGCTGGGAATGGCTTCTGATTTGTATTTTCTTATGGTTTTACGATTAAAGAAGAAATCCATATTCATAATTTATTGTTTTTATTGCAAAGATAGTCAATAAATCCGGAATGTCGCAAAAAGCAACAAACACCCAAGAGCATAAAATAGTCTGAATATATTTTGAGAATACTGGAAATTTTGCAATCTTTGCATTGATGAATGAAAAGCATCAGTAACTATTATTAAATCAAACACTGTTGTGGAGATAAACATATATTCTTACGAAGAGGCTTTCAATGCCTCATGTGACTATTTTAACGGCGATGAACTCGCTGCTCGCGTCTGGGTCAACAAATACGCTTTGAAGGACTCATACGGAAACATTTATGAAAAGACGCCGGACGATATGCACCATCGATTGGCATCGGAATTGGCACGGATTGAAAGTAAATACAAGAATCCTTTGTCGGAAACGGATATTTTCAACTTGATGAAGGATTTCAAATACATTGTGCCGCAAGGAAGCCCGATGGCGGGAATCGGAAACAATTATCAAGTAGGGTCGTTGTCAAACTGTTTCGTAATCGGTCTTGACGGCGCTCCGGACTCTTATGGAGGCATCATCAAAATCGACGAGGAACAAGTGCAGCTGATGAAGCGCAGAGGCGGCGTGGGGCACGACCTCTCACATGTGCGCCCAAAGGGTTCGCCTGTGAAAAATTCAGCTCTTACGTCAACGGGATTGGTGCCGTTTATGGAACGCTACTCAAATTCCACAAGAGAAGTTGCGCAAGATGGACGTCGCGGAGCGTTGATGCTGTCGGTTTCAATAAAGCATCCCGACAGCGAGGCATTCATCGATGCGAAAATGACAGAAGGCAAAGTTACGGGTGCCAATGTGTCGGTACGCGTCGACGACGAGTTCATGCGGGCGGCAGAAACCGATGCGGAATATGAACAGAAATTCCCGGTTGACAGCGAGCATCCATATGTGTCAAAAAAAATAAATGCAAACGCCCTTTGGCGAAAGATTGTGCATAATGCGTGGAAGAGCGCTGAACCAGGTGTGCTTTTCTGGGATACGATAACGCGAGAGTCTATCCCTGATTGTTACGCTGACTTAGGGTTTAAAACGATATCCACAAATCCTTGTGGCGAAATTCCGTTGTGCCCGTATGACAGCTGCCGGCTTATTGCTGTAAACCTGTATTCATACGTAAAAAATCCTTTCACAGCCGAAGCAGAATTTGACTTTGACCTTTTCCGACAGCACATCAGATGTGCTCAGCGACTGATGGACGACATCATCGATCTGGAAATGGAAAAAATTGATAAAATCATTGCCAAAATAGAGTCCGATCCAGAAACGGAAGAAGTTAAAGCCACAGAATTGAATCTGTGGAAGAAAATCCGCAACAAGACTTTGGCTGGACGACGTACTGGACTTGGAACAACAGCGGAAGGAGATATGCTTGCCGCAATGGGCTTCCGTTATGGAACTCCAGAGGCTACGGCTTTCTCTGTGTCAGTACACAAGACGTTGGCACTTGCGGCCTACTGGTCTTCGGTCGAGATGGCAAAGGAGCGTGGCGCATTCTCTTTGTACGACGCCAAGAGGGAAGAGGCAAATCCTTACATAAACCGATTGAAGGACGCTGACCCTTCTTTGTATGATGAGATGATAAAATACGGGCGACGCAACATTGCATGCTTGACAATCGCCCCGACGGGAACTACAAGCTTGATGACACAAACCACATCCGGCATAGAGCCGGTCTTTATGCCTGTATATAAGCGCCGTCGCAAGGTTAACCCGAATGAGCCGGGCGTACATGTGGATTATGTAGACGAAACTGGTGATGCGTTTGAAGAATATGTAGTTTATCACCATAAGTTTATATCCTGGATGGATGCGAATGGCATCAAACGCAAAGAAAAGTTCTCACAAGAGGAGTTGGATGAATTGGTGGCGAAATCTCCGTACAACAAAGCCACAGCAAACGACATTGACTGGCATGAGAAGGTTAAGATGCAGGGAGAAATCCAAAAATGGGTTGACCATTCAATAAGTGTTACAATCAACTTGCCGTCGGATGTGACCGAAGATCTGATAAACGAACTGTATATGGAGGCATGGAAGGCTGGATGCAAGGGATGCACCGTGTATCGTGACGGTTCTCGCTCAGGAGTTCTTGTGTCGACTCAGAAGGAAAAAAAGAAGGTGGAGGCTCCTGTCCACACAGGTTTTGAGGAGCGCCATGTGCTTAAACGTCCGATTGAATTGGAGGCGGATGTTGTCAGGTTCCAGAACAACAAAGAGAAATGGATTGCGTTTGTCGGACTTATCGATGGCAGACCTTATGAAATATTTACTGGTCTTGCAGATGATGAAGATGGCATCTTCTGTCCGAAATCTGTGAGCAAAGGAAAAATCATCAAGGCTATTGACGAGAATGGCAACAAGCGCTACGATTTTCAGTTCATCAATAAGCGTGGATACAAGACGACAATAGAGGGCCTCTCTGACAAGTTCAATCCTGAGTATTGGAATTATGCCAAATTGATATCAGGCGTGTTGCGCTATGGCATGCCGATTGACCAAGTGATGAAGCTGGTTGGTGGACTCGAGCTCAACAGCGAATCTATCAACACCTGGAAAATGGGCGTTGAGCGGGCTTTGAAGAAGTATTTGCCGGAAGGCACCAAAGCCAAAGGCCAGAAATGTCCTAATTGCGGACAAGAAACATTGATATACCAAGAGGGCTGTTTGATTTGCACTTCGTGCGGCACATCAAGATGCGGATAGAGAAACTAACCTATGGAATATTCATTAAGTAAATATATTAACCTATGAAATTGTTATTTAGAATTGGCTACAACACTGCCTGGGGGGAAAGCTTATATCTTTTGGGCAGTGTTAAGGAATTGGGCGAATGGAATGAGTCCAAGGCGTTGGAAATGACCTACGAGGACGGCATTTGGTCTACAGAGGTGGATATTAAGCGCAATGTCAAATCGTTTGAGTATTGCTATATTGTCCGAAACGACAATGGCGCAGTTCGCAAGGAGTGGGGCAAGCCTCACTTGTTCACGTTTGGAAAAGAAATCAAGGTCTATGAAATCTTGGATTCTTGGAATGACCAGCCCTATGACAAATCTTTCTACTCGTCGATGTTTGTCAATTCCATATTCCATCGTGAAAACAAAAACGATGCGCTGCCTCATCAACGTGGTGGCGTCACGTTGGAAATTTTTGCTCCGTCGGTAAGACCTGACGAGGACTTGTTTGTGACAGGCAATTGCGATGTGCTTGGAAATTGGCACCCGGAGAACGCGTTGGCGCTTACCGATTGCAATTATCCGATATGGTCGGTTGCTTTCCAATTTCCTGAAAAAGAGGAACAGGTGGAGTATAAATTCTTCAAGAGAAACAGACACTCCGGCACTGAATCGTGGGAAGGGTGCAATAACCGGGTGCTTGACATATCGGCTCCAGACAAAAACGGATGTATTGTTGTCGCAGGCTTGAGATTCAACGATTCCGCTGCGCTATGGAAGGGCGCAGGTACAGCTATTCCGGTGTTCTCAATCCGCACCGACGAGGATTTCGGCGCCGGCGACTTCCTCAGCATAAAGAAAATGGTTGATTGGCTGGCGGCGACAGGGCAGCGTGTCTTGCAGATTCTACCTATCAACGACACTACAATGACTCACACATGGGTGGATTCCTATCCATATAAAGCTAATTCGACTTATGCACTGCATCCGATGTATCTAAACATTATGGCATTGGGCAAGCTGAAGGACAATCAGCGTCAGGAATATTTCAATAATCTGGCCGTGGAGTTGAATGCTCTTCCGCAAGTCGACTATGAGCGTGTCAATGCGGGCAAGCTGGAATATGTGAGAGAAATCTTTGCCGAATCAGGAGCCAAGACCTTGAAGACGGAGAACTTTAAATCGTTCTTTGCAAAAAATGAGTATTGGCTGAAGAATTATGCAGCATTCTGCTTGTTGCGTGACAAATTTGGAACTGCCGACTTTACCAAATGGGGTAAGTATTCAAAATTCGACGAAAGTCTTGTCGCCGAGTTGTGCAAAGACAATGCTGATGAAATCAACCTGACATATTACATCCAATACAATCTTGACAAACAACTGAAAGATAGTTGTGATTATGCACACAAGCACGGTGTTGTGTTGAAAGGTGACATACCTATCGGTATCAGCCGCGCAAGTGCGGATGCTTGGGTTGACCCAGATTTGTTTAATCTGAACAGCCAAGCGGGAGCGCCGCCTGATGACTTCTCAGTGCTTGGTCAGAATTGGGGATTACCGACATATAATTGGGAGCGTATGAGTCAGGACGGCTTCAAATGGTGGAAAAACAGGATGCGCAAGATGTCGGAATATTTCGACCTGTATCGAATAGACCATATCCTTGGCTTCTTCCGAATCTGGCAAATCCCCATGTCGGCGGTGCATGGCCTGTTGGGTGTGTTCAACCCGGCGTTACCATATACACCAGATGAAATGCGCAACAATTATGACTTCTGGATAAATCCGGATCTCCAATGCAAACCATATATTATGGACTACTTCCTTGCCGATTTCTTTGGAGAATATACCGAAGAGGCAAAATCGCTATATCTGGAATCGATAGGAGGGGGACGCTACAAACTGAAAACTGAAGTTGATACGCAACAGAAAGTTGCGGAGTTGTTTGCGTCGTATGAGAAAAACGACAAGAACAATAAATTGGAAAACGCCCTGTGCGGCTTGCTTGATGAAGTGCTTTTCATCGAGGACCCAGAAGAACATGGCAAATACCATCCTCGAATCTCAGCACAATTCACCTACATCTATCGGGTGTTGAATGATTATGAGAAGTGGTGCTTCAACAGAATGTATAACGACTTCTATTACCATCGTCACAATGATTTCTGGTATGGAAAGGCTATGTGGAAACTTCCGGCTTTGGTAAACTCAACAGATATGCTTGTGTGCGGCGAGGATTTGGGAATGATCCCAGACTGTGTGCCGGCGGTGATGAAGCAACTTCAGATTCTGTCGCTGGAAATACAAAGGATGCCCAAAAATCCAGAAGACGAGTTTGGCAATCCATATCAATATCCATATTTGTCGGTATGCACTACATCGACCCATGATATGGGTGGAATCAGACAATGGTGGGAGGAAAACCACGACAAAACCCAGCGATTCTACAACACTATGTTGCACCAGGAGGGGGACGCGCCATTTTATGCAGAGCCATGGCTTTGCGATATTGTTGTGAGCCAGTATCTTGAGTCGCCATCAATGCTGACTGTGCTTCCCTGGCAGGACTGGATGTCGATTGACGGAAAATTGCGTAGGGAGAATCCAAATGATGAACAAATCAATGTTCCTGCGATTGCAAAGCATTATTGGCGCTATAGAATGCACATCTCGGTTGAATCATTAATGAAGGAATCGGTATTTAACGAAAACATTAAAAACAAGATTACGCGAACTGGACGGAATTGATCGTTTTGATTTTTATAAATTAAAATCGAGTAGGTGGTAAACTCCTCCTACTCGATTTTCTTTACCGAGATTCAATAACGAAGTGCAAAATTTTCGTACTGAATAGCCACCACATTTTTGACGCACGAGACTTAATGGCGGATTGGGGATGGGGCTTCACAAACCCACAGCCCCTCCCCAATCCGATATTAAGTCGCGCAAAAGGTAACTTTCAACTTGCAATACAAAAAAAGGAGACCGAAGTCTCCCTGAGATTAACTAATTTTGTGTTGCATATGTATAAACAATTAACCTCGGAGCAAAGGTCGCAAATTTTCGTCTTGCTCCAAAAGAAAATCAAGAGAAAAGAAATCGCCCTTCTTGTAGGGTGCAGTCAGTCAACGCTCAGCCGTGAGATCAGGCGTAATTCAACAGATAAGGGCAACTATCTGTGGGATAAGGCTCACGCAAAGGCAATGGATCGCCGTAAGCGTACCACAGCCAACCATGCAAAATATCCCGCAATCGTTTGGGAAGCCCTGGATCTGCTGAAGGAGGATTACTGGTCGCCCGAACAGATATCGGCGGATATGAAAAGCCGTGGCAAGAATATATCCCACGAGCTGATATATCGTCATATCCGTGCCGACCAAAGCGGAGAACTCGCCTCTTACTGTAGGCACAAGATGAAATACAACCGTCATGTACGACCCAACAGGACTACCAAAGTAAAGAATATCCCTGACCGCGTAAGCATCCAACAACGCCCGGCAGAAGCCGACGGGACACGTTTCGGAGACTGGGAGATGGACACCATAGTTGGCAAGGACGGCAAGGGGGCCATCTTGACACTTACCGAGAGAAGCACCAACATGATACTCATGGAGAGGCTGCCCGAAGGCAAGCATCCCGAGCCGCTGGCTAAAGTGATGGTCAGGCTGCGGTTCCCTTATAGAAAAACCATACGCTCCATAACAACCGACAACGGTTCTGAGTTCTGTGCGCATAAGCTGATCTCCAAGGGATTGGCGCCAAAGGGCGCGAAGGATCCGAACCTCGTGTTCTTTGCCGATTCATATTGTTCATGGCAGAAAGGTTCAATTGAGAATGCAAATAAACTTATACGGCAGTACATTCCAAAAGGCACTGACTTTTCAACCCTGACGGATGCCTTTATTCGCAAGATTCAGCACAAAATCAACCGCAGGCCACGTAAAAAACTAAATTTTGAAACCCCAAAGGATGTTTTCTTCCGACAAATTAATAATTTTGCAGTTGCCGGTTGAGAGTAGGCTCGATTTTCTTTAGGCGTTGTCACCATTTTTGTGCAAAATGGTGACAACGTCTTATAGATATGACTTTAGCAATGCGCTTTTTTCCCCTTTCAATTTGCGGATTGCCTTCTCTTTGATTTGGCGCACTCGTTCCCGCGTCAAATTGAACTTGTCACCAATCTCCTCCAATGTCATCTCTCTGCAGCCAATGCCGAAACACAGCCTTAAAATCTCCCTCTCTTTACCTTGCAATTGATTCAATGCTCGGTCAACTTCCTTCGACAGTGATTCTTGCGTCAGCGTGGCGTCAGTGCTTGGCACGTCATCGTTGGCAAGCGTGTCGGCCATACATTTGTCATCTCCGTCAGCGACAGGCTCGTCGACCGACACAGTGCGGTAGAAGGCTTTTAGGGCACTTGCCACCTTTTCCAATGGCATATCAAGGCGCTGCGCAAGTTCTTCCGCTGACGGGCGGCGTTGATTTTCCTGCTCAAATTTGGAGATCTCCTTGCTTATTCTATTGTTTAAACCTACTTGATTCAACGGCAGTCTGATTTCCCGCGACTGGTCCGCCAATGCCTGCAAAATCGATTGGCGAATCCACCAAACTGCGTATGAGATGAATTTGAAACCTCTGGTCTCATCAAACTTTTTAGCTGCTTTTATCAAGCCTAAATTACCCTCGTCAATCAGATCTGGCAGACTCAATCCTTGGTTCTGATACTGCTTTGCTACAGAAACAACAAATCTAAGATTTGCGCGCGTCAATTTATCCAATGCCTTTTGGTCGCCTTGTCTGATTCGCTGAGCCAACTCAACTTCCTCATCTGTTGAAACGAGGTCCTCTTTGCCAATTTCCTGTAGATACTTTTCGAGTGATTGACTGTTGCGATTGGTGATTGATTTTGAAATCTTTAACTGTCTCATACAAATTAATCTATTAGCTTCTTGTTGTTATTCACGGATAAGTTTTGTTCAAGAAACAACGATTCGGCCGAGATGGTTCACGGGGACAAATGTTTTTTAGTTATAAAATGCAACAAATCCCGACTGAAATAGCCGGGATTCGTTGCATTTTATAATTGTTCTTAACTATAAATACGATTTTAAGAGTCTGCTCTTTTGTCCTTTCAATTTACGGATTGCTTTCTCTTTAATTTGGCGCACACGCTCTCGTGTCAAATCGAATTTGTCACCAATCTCTTCCAAAGTCATTTCTTGACAACCTATGCCAAAAAACATTTTTAAGATTTCGCGTTCGCGGTCATGCAATTGGTTCAATGCTCGGTCAACCTCCTTCGACAGCGACTCTTGATTGAGCGAAGAGTCTGCCATGGGGGAGTCGTCGTTGGTCAACACATCAAGCATACAGTTGTCCTCTCCTTCGGCAAATGGTGCGTCTACAGAGATGGAACGACCGGAAACACTGATTGTACTTGAGATTTTCTCTACCGGAATGTCGAGTCGGTTGGCAAGTTCCTCTGCTGAAGGACGACGCTGGTTTTCTTGTTCGAATTTAGAAAGCTCTTTGCTAATTTTGTTTAGCGAACCAACTTGATTCAAAGGTAGTCGGACAATTCTTGATTGCTCTGCCAATGCCTGCAAAATCGATTGGCGAATCCACCAAACTGCATATGAGATAAATTTGAAACCGCGTGTTTCATCGAATTTCTGAGCGGCTTTAATCAAGCCCAAATTACCCTCGTTGATCAAGTCTGGCAGACTCAATCCCTGGTTCTGGTACTGTTTTGCTACAGAAACAACAAATCTAAGATTTGCGCGCGTCAATTTATCCAATGCCCGCTGATCGCCGTTTCGAATACGTTGAGCCAACTCAACTTCTTCTTCTACAGAGATAAGGTCTTCTCGTCCAATTTCTTGAAGATACTTATCAAGCGATGCGCTTTCACGATTGGTGATTGATTTTGAAATCTTTAATTGTCTCATTCAGATGTTGTTATTTAAAATCGGATTTTACGCGCAAAGATAATAAAAATTTATCACATAATTGTGGCTTATCCTCCAAAATAAATTTAGTTACAGCAAAAAAAAGTTATAGAAAAAGTCATCGGACACACAATGCTATTGATGTATCCGATGACTGTAGTGTTGAGAGTGATGTTTTCTATTCCTTGACCGCTGCAATCAGAGCATTGAAAGCGTCGTGCAACCCATCAGCATTTTTACCACCTGCTTGTGCGAATCCAGGTTGGCCACCGCCACCACCTTTGATTGCCTTTGCTGCCTCTCGTACAATTGACGCAGCGTTAAGTCCTTCTTTCACAAGGTCGTCTGTAAGCATTACGGTAAGCATAGGTTTCTTCTCCGGACTTACGGTTGCTGCTACAAATGCTGTTTTTGTAGGGGAGGCCTCACGTATGGCAAATGCCACTCCTTTGACAATGTCTGGAATGCGCATACCGCCCAATGATGTCAATTGGATGCCGTTTGGTAGTGTTTCTTTCTTCCCAAGAAGTTGAGAACTAAGGTTCTTGATGCGTTCGATTGCCATGTCTTCAGCATCTTTCCGCAATTCGGCATTTTCAGAGATTGTTTTCTTGACAGCCTTCTTTATATCCGATGAGTTGAGCAGTGAACCAACATATTTTATCGTGTTCTGCAACTCGTGGATTGCGTTTTCCACATTTTCGCCAGTTATTGCCTCAATGCGTCGTATGCCGGCGGCGATACTTCCTTCTGAAATAATCTTTATAATTCCAATGTTGCCAGTATTTGGCACGTGCGTACCTCCGCAGAGCTCAACAGAGTCTCCGTATTTGATAACGCGGACTTCTTCCCCATATTTCTCTCCGAACAATGCCATGGCACCCATCGCTTTAGCTTCCGCAATAGGGACATTGCGATGCTCGTCAAGAGCGATGGCGTTACGTACTTTCTTGTTTGCAAGTCGCTCAACAGCTTCTATTTCCTCATCTGTCATCTTCTGGAAATGCGAGAAGTCAAAGCGGAGTTCTGTAGGCGATACATATGAGCCTTTTTGCTCCACGTGTGTGCCGAGCACTTCTCTCAGCGCTTCGTGCAACAGGTGAGTCGCCGTGTGGTTGCATGACGTAGCCAAGCGTTTGTCGGTGTCTATTTTTGCGATTATTGCAGCCTGAGGATTTGACGGCATCTTTGTTGTCAAATGAATAGGCAGGTTGTTTTCGCGTTTTGTATCGAATACTTCGATCTTCTCATCGCCTGAAATCAGCCAACCAGTATCGCCGACCTGTCCACCCATTTCTGCGTAGAACGGTGTCTCTTTCAGCACAATCTGATAGAACTCTTTGTTTTTCTGTTTTACCTTGCGGTATCGGAGAATGGATGTCTCACATTCAAATTTGTCATATCCGACAAACTCCGATTCCCCGGCATTTAGTTCAACCCAGTCGGAAGCCTCTATTGCGGCAGCATTGCGCGCACGTTGCTTTTGCTTCGCCATTTCTTCGTCAAACTCTTTGTGGTTGACGGTGAAACCATGCTCTTTCAGAATGAGTTCTGTAAGATCAAGAGGGAATCCATAAGTGTCATACAGTACAAACGCTTCCGTTCCGCTCACTTCTTTTCTGCCATCTGCCTTGGCCTCGTTGACAACCTTGTCGAGAAGTTTGATTCCTGTCTCCAATGTGCGGAGGAATGTGTCTTCTTCCTCTTTAATTACCGTCTTTATCAAATCAGGTTGTTGCTTGAGCTCTGGGTAGGCATCACCCATAGACTCTATCAGTGTGTCCACAAGACGGTATATGAATGCTTGACGCTGGTCAAGGAATGTGTATGCATACCGAACAGCACGGCGCAGGATGCGTCGAATCACATAACCTGCCTTGGCGTTAGATGGAAGTTGAGCTTCGGCAATAGAGAAGGCGATTGTACGTACATGGTCGGCGATTACGCGCATTGCTACGTCAACCTTCTCGTCTTTGCCATAACTTTTTCCTGACAATTGTGAGATTTTCTGAATCAACGGTTGGAAAACGTCTGTGTCGTAATTTGAGTGTTTTCCCTGCAATGCGCGCACAAGACGCTCGAATCCCATTCCTGTATCGATGACATGCATAGGAAGCGGTTCGAGGCTGCCGTCTGCCTTGCGGTTGTATTGCATAAATACGATGTTCCAGATTTCAATAACCTGGGGGTCGTCTTTATTGACCAATTCGCGGCCAGGCGTTTTGGCTTTCTCCTCAGGTGTGCGCGAGTCAAGATGAATCTCGGAGCATGGACCGCAAGGACCGGTTTCACCCATTTCCCAAAAGTTGTCGTGTTTATTGCCGTTAATGATGTGGTCGGCGGATACATGCTTCAGCCAATATCCGGCAGCTTCATCGTCGCGTGAAAGGCCTTCTTCTGGAGCTCCCTCAAACACAGTCACATATAAATCGTCCGGATTGAGATGCAATACGTCCACAAGATATTCCCACGCATAATCAATGGCTCCTTCTTTGAAATAGTCACCAAACGACCAATTGCCAAGCATCTCAAACATCGTGTGGTGATATGTGTCAAGTCCCACTTCTTCCAAGTCGTTATGTTTACCGCTTACGCGCAAGCATTTTTGAGAGTCTGTGGCTCGTTTGTATTTCGGCGGGACGTTGCCCAATATGATGTCCTTGAACTGGTTCATTCCGGCATTTGTAAACATCAATGTCGGATCGTCTTTGATGACCATCGGTGCAGAAGGCACAATCTGATGGCCTTTGCTGTGGAAGAAATCTTTAAAAGATTCTCTAATTTCTTTTGCTGAATACATATCGTAATATAAACTTTCGTTTGAAATCAAGTTTTTTGAACGAGAATTAACTCTCATTTTATCTTGCAAAAGTAATCATTTTATTACTTTTGTAAAAGAAGAATCCACCCTAATGCGTAGCACTGAGAAAAAATATTATAAAATCAAAGAAGTTTCGGAAATGCTTGACATCCCCATCTCGACATTGCATTTCTGGGAACGGCAGTTTACGGTATTGTCTCCTCGACGGTCGAGAGGCAATGATAGGCTGTATACGACCGACGATATTGAAAAAATCAAGATGGTGCATTATCTTGTAAAGGTGCGCGGCATGAAGCTTGCCGCCGCCCAAGAACAGATTCTGCACAACCGCAAAAATGTGTCAAAAAGACAAGAGGTGGCGGAACGTCTTGAGGTAATAAAAACCGAACTGCAATCGTTGGCTGACGCACTGGACGCCATTTGGAAACGAGGCCGTGAAAACAGCCCTGTCTCCGAATAGCTATCTGTCAGTCATCAAAACGCTTTAGGATGTTTTGATAAGCGTCGATGCGTCGATCACGCAGAAACGGCCACCAGCGTCTCACCTGTTCGCTTCTTGTCAAATCTATTGCAACAATTTTCTCCGCCTCGCTGTCGGTAGCGGCTTCATCAATCAGCTCGCCTTGAGGTCCCGCTACAAAGCTTGTGCCCCAGAATTGGATTCCGTTGGTTGCATTCGACGGGTCGGGTTCGTGTCCAACTCTGTTTACTGCGACAACAGGCAGCCCGTTGGCTACAGCATGTCCCCTCATAGACAACATCCATGCTTGTCGCTGACGCATTTTTTCCGCTTCGTCGTCTGAGCTTTCCCATCCGATGGCGGTGGGGTATATCAATAATTCTGCGCCTTTCAATGCCATCAATCGAGCCGCTTCCGGATACCACTGGTCCCAACAAACCAATACACCAAGTTTTCCGACAGATGTCTGGATTGGTTCAAAACCTATATCCCCGGGCGTAAAGTAGAATTTCTCATAATATGCCGGATCGTCAGGAATATGCATCTTGCGATATTTCCCGGCAACGGATCCGTCTTTTTCAAAAACAACGGCGGTGTTGTGATATAACCCTGGCGCTCTGCGCTCAAACAGCGATGTCACAAGCACTATGCCGCATTCTTTTGCCACGTTGGAATAAACGCCTGTTTCTTCGCCGTTAATGTCTATCGCCAAGTCAAAATTGTCGACGCTCTCCGTTTGGCAGAAATACAAGCTGTCGTGCAATTCTTGCAGCACCACAAGTTGCGCGCCGTCGTTTGCCAAGCGTTTTATTTTTGCGACAAGGTTTTCTCTATTCTTGCTTATGCAGGCGCTGTTGGCTTGCTGAATGTATCCTAATTTGATGATTCTGCTCATATATTCAATGAATTTTTAGGGAACTGCATGGTAACGCAATGGAGCGATCCGTGCTGTTTTATCAATGCTCGGCAGTCAACGCCGAGAACCTTTCTGTCTGGAAATGCAGAGGATATTATGCTCATGGCTTCGCTGTCGTTGCTTTCCTGGCCGTAAATAGGGACAAGAACGAATCCATTTCCAATAAGAAAATTGGCATATGTTGCTGGCAGCCGCTCCCCGTCGGCAAAGATAGGGGTGGGTAACGGCAATGGGAGCAACTTATACTTTGCTCCGTCTGCGGTTGTGAAACTTTGGAGCTGACATTCCATAGCTTTCAACTCTGTGAAATGCTCGTCACGTTCATCATCGGTTGAAACATACAGAATGGTGTCGTTTGGCGCCAATCGCGCCAAGGTGTCTATGTGGCTGTCGGTGTCGTCGCCACTAAGGTAGCCATGGTCAAGCCACAACACTCTGCTTATGCCGAAGACCTTTTCCAAATACGCTTGTATTTCCTCTTTGGATGATTGGCCATTTCTATTCTTGGAAAGCAGGCATTCGCGTGTGGTGAGCAGCGTTCCTTTGCCGTCGCTCTCGATGGAGCCTCCCTCAAGGACAAAATTCAAGTTGTTTGAATATTCCCCCTTAAACATTCCGGAATCGAAAAGACGGGATGTTATAAGATTGTCTTTGTCGGCGGCAAATTTCAGACCCCAACCGTTGAACTTGAAATCGTTGACCACGGGGCGGTTTCCGCGAAGCGTGGTTATGGAACAAGTGTCGCGTGCCCAAGTGTCATTTGTCGGACATTTGACCACGGATATCAACTCGTTGCTGAATGATATGTCGCTGCTGTCGTCAGGGTCTGCTATGACGATGACTCTTTCGCCTTGGTCAGCAATGGCGTTGACTATCTCTTTGTAGCAAGAGACAACTTCTTCCAGCATATATGACCAATCTGTTCCGGCATGTGGCCACGCAAGCATTATGGCGTCTTGTTCTGCCCATTCAGCGGGAAGGATTGCGCGTTCGTTGTTATTCGTCATATTCTGTAAGGGAATCAAATGCAGATTCGTGATTGTCCAAGTATTCGTGACAATAATCAACAAACGCTGTGCGCTCGCGGTATCCCATATCGTCACACCATTCCTTAAAATAAGCCTTAAGCGCCTCGTCCTCAAAAATCAGACGTTTAAACTCGCTCTCGGCAATGTCTATACTCCCAAACCTGACCAGTAGTTCCTGAATCATTGATGAAATATCAGTCATAGTTTCAATAGTTTTATACGTTTCCCAAAAATAGCCATATTTCCTCTAACTTCCAAACTTTATAAAAAAATAAGCACACGTAATTGAGCGTGCGCTTATTTTTATTTTGATGTAAGTTGTGTCTTATTCAGAAACCACCTCGAAAGGAATTTCTACAGAAACTTCTTTGTGGAGTTTCAAGAGAGCCTTGTAGCTTCCAACTTCCTTCACAGCCTCTTTGAGAACGATAAGTTTGCGGTCTACGTTGAAACCCAACTTCTCGAGAGCCTCTGCGATTTGAATATTGTTTACTGAACCAAAGATTGTGCCGGTAGAGCTTGTCTTTGCTCCGATAGTCAAAGCAACGTCCTTCAAAGACTCTGCCAATGCCTCAGCGTCGGCTTTGATTTTAGCCAGCTTGTGGGCTCTTTGCTTCTGGTTTTCTGCCAAAACTTTAAGTGCCGATTCGGTAGCGATAACAGCTTTGCACATCGGGATAAGGTAGTTTCGACCGTAACCGCTCTTAACTTCTACAACATCGTCCTTGTAGCCAAGATTTGCGATATCTTCTTTTAATATGATCTTCATAATTGTAATCCTTCTTTTAATGTTATTTCATCAAGTCAGTCACGTAAGGAAGAAGTGCAAGATGACGGGCGCGTTTTACGGCCTGTGCCACTCTTCTCTGGAATTTGAGTGAAGTTCCCGTGATGCGACGAGGAAGGATTTTGCCTTGCTCGTTCAAGAATTTCTTGAGGAATTCAGGATCTTTGTAGTCGATATACTTAATGCCACTCTTTTTGAAACGGCAATATTTTTTCTTTTTGACATCTACTGAAAGCGGAGTCAAGTATCTGATTTCTGATTGTGGTTGTGCCATGATTAATCCTCCTTTGTTTCGTTGTTGTTAGACTTAGCTGCGCGAAGACTTCTGCGTTTTTCAGCGTATTCTGCAGCATACTTGTCAAGACGGAATGTCAAGAAACGGATAACTTTCTCGTCGCGACGATAAGCTGTCTCAAGTTTCTTCACAACCTGCGGTTCTGCATTGAACTCAACAAGGCAATAGAAGCCTGTGCTTTTTTTCTGAATAGGGTATGCCAACTTGCGGAGGCCCCAGTTCTCTTCATTTACTATTTCTGCACCATTTTTAGTGAGAACAGCAGTGAATTTTTCTACCGCTTCCTTCATCTGAGCATCAGACAAAACGGGAGTTAAAATGAAAACGGTTTCGTACTTGTTCATAATTAATTGATTAGTTTTTAAAATTTGCGGCACAAAGGTATGAATTTTTCGCTGTTTACGCAAACACTTTTTGTGAAGATGCAATAAAAAAATGAAAATTTAACAATAAATGGTCGTTTTGATGGATTTTGAGCTACATGTCACTGATTTCCGCATGAAGTTTTGACGGGATTCTAAAAAAATAACTAAATTTGCACATTTGTAAAGCGAAAAATCTATTAAATGGAAATAACAGCAACGCAATTAGCGACTATTATAAGAGGTGAAATCGAGGGCGACGGCTCTGTGAAGATATCCTCTTATTCTAAAATCGAGGAGGCTCAAGAGGGTTCTTTGTCATTCTTGGCCAATCCTAAATACACGCATTTTGTATATACGACAAAGGCATCTGTTTTGTTGGTGCGCAAAGATTTTGTACCTGAGCAGCCTATAAAAGCGACACTGATAAAGGTGGACGACCCGTATGCCACTTTGGCGGAGTTGCTCAATTTGGTGCAAGCATCGGCTCCTGTGAAATCCGGAGTGGAGCAGCCCGTATATGTTTCGGATGGCATTGATTTGCCAAAATCAATTTATCTTGGTGCATTCTCTTATATCGGCAAAGATGCCAAAATAGGAGAGAACGTAAAAATATACCCTCAGTGCTATATTGGCGACGGTGTTGTTATCGGAAACAACACGACTCTTTACGCAGGTGTTAAAATATACCAGGGGTGCGTTGTCGGCGAGAATTGCATTCTCCATTCGGGAGTTGTTGTGGGAAGCGACGGCTTTGGATTTGCCCCTGAAAAGGACGGCAGTTATCTGAAGATTGCCCAGATCGGCAATGTGGTAATTGAAGACAATGTAGAAATAGGCGCCAACACCACTGTCGACAGGGCTACGATGGGCTCGACAAAAATCCATAAAGGCGTGAAGTTGGACAATCTTATACAAGTTGCGCATAATGTTGAAATCGGCGACAACACAGTTATTGCTGCGCAGACAGGCATTGCGGGTTCGGCTAAGATTGGCAAACAAAATATGATTGGAGGCCAAGTTGGCATCGCCGGTCACATCACAATCGGTGACCGGAACCAAATTGGGGCACAGTCTGGCATCCATACAAGAACAGGCGACGACAAGGTGCTGCTGGGGTATCCTGCGGTTGACGCAAGAGATTTTATGCGCGAAGCTGCATATCGTCGCCGGTTGGGCGACATAATCGCCGACTTGAACACTATAAAAAAAGACTTAAACAAAAAAGACAACAAATAAAAAAGATAATATGAAACAATGTACGTTGAAATCTGCTTTTACCATAAAAGGTAAGGGCTTGCATACGGGCAGGGAAATTGAAGCGACATTCAAGCCTGCTCCAGACAATTTTGGGCGGAAATTCCTTCGCATTGATGTTGAAGGAGCAGCGCCTATCGAAGCTGTGGCTGAGAATGTCGTGGAGACATGCCGCGGAACGGTTATTGCTTCTGGCGACTTGAAAATCTCCACTATTGAGCACGCCATGGCTGCGTTGTATGCTTCCAATGTCGACAACTGCCTCGTGGAGCTGAATGGCCCTGAAGTGCCAATCCTTGACGGCAGTGCAAAAATATTTATGAACAAGATTGAGGAAGTCGGAGTTGTTGAGCAGACGGAAGACGCAGCGGTGTATGTTGTAAGAAACCGCACAACGGTTAAGGACAGCGAGACCGAAGCCTCAATTTGCGTTATTCCCGACAGCGATTTTTGCGTGGATGTAATGATTGAGTTCAACTCGGTTGTACTCTCCAATCAGTTCGCCACTCTTGACTCTTTGGATGATTTCAAGACACAGATTGCTGCAAGCCGTACATTCGTTTTCGTAAGAGAAATTGAAGAGTTGGTCAAACACGACTTGATAAAAGGCGGCGACCTGGACAATGCCATCGTTATTTACGACACTCCGGTGGCGCAGTCGGAGCTTGACAGAATCGCCGATATGATGAACGTGCCAAGAAAGAAAGTGTCAGAATTCGGATTCATCAACAACGACGAGCTGGTGTTTAAAAACGAGCCGGCACGCCACAAACTTCTTGATGTGGTTGGCGACGTGGCTTTGATTGGCAGACGTGTGCAGGGCCGTATTATCGCCACTTGCCCAGGTCATACAATCAACACTACATTTGCGAAAAAGGTGAGACGCGAATTAAAGCGTCAGGAGGTTCAGGCCCCGGTCTACAATCCAAACGAGACCCCGATTATGGACGTAAACCGTATCAGAGAGTTGCTTCCACACAGATATCCGTTCTTGTTGGTTGACAAGATTATCGACAAATCCGACAAATATATTGTTGGAGTAAAGAACGTGTCGGGCAACGAACCATTCTTCCAAGGCCACTTCCCTACAGAGCCAGTGATGCCTGGTGTGCTTCAAGTTGAAGCCATGGCTCAAACTGCCGGATTGCTTGTCTTAGGCTCTGTTGATAATCCAGAAAGCTATTCTACTTATTTTATGAAGATCGACAACGTAAAATTCCGACAGAAAGTAGTCCCTGGCGACACTTTAGTTTTCCACGTGTCACTTTTGACTGAATTGAGAAGAGGTTGTGCCAATATGAAGGGCTATGCTTTTGTTGGCGATAAAATCGTTTCCGAGGTTGAATTCATGGCGCAAATAATCAAAAATAAATAATATGAAGCAACCATTAGCATACATACATCCGGATGCCAAGATAGACCCAAGCGTGGTCATCGACCCGTTTGTGACAATTGACAGAAACGTGGAAATCGGAGCGGGAACACGCATTGCCAGCAACGTTACAATCATGGATGGTACAAGGATTGGCAAGAACTGCACGATTTACCCGGGCGCTGTTATTGGTGCGATTCCTCAAGATCTTAAATTTATGGGAGAAAACACGTTGGCTATCGTTGGCGACAACACAACCATTCGTGAATGCGTGACCATAAACAGGGGCACCGCGTCGAAGGGCAAGACTGTTGTTGGCAGCAATTGCCTTATTATGGCTTATTCTCACATCGCCCATGACTGCGTGATTGGGGACAATATCATTATTGCAAACGCTTCGCAGATTGCTGGAGAGGTACAAATCGACAATTTTGCGGTAGTTGGAGGAGGAACATTGATTCATCAATTTTGCCATATAGGTTCTCATGTGATGATACAAGGCGGGGCTTTGGTCAACAAAGACATTCCCCCATATGTAAAAGCTGCCCGTGAACCGATATCGTATGCTGGCGTGAACTCAATAGGCTTGCGTAGACGCGGTTTCACAAATGAGCAGATTCGTGACATCCAGGACATATATCGTTATCTATATCTTTCTGGATACAACAATAGCGATGCTGTGGAGCATATCGAGGCGGAACTTCCTGCCACGAAAGAGCGTGACGAAATCATCTTGTTTGTGCGCAACTCGAAGCGAGGCATTATCAAAGGCTACGTATAGCAATAAGCCTTAACCGAAGACTTTCGAGAGGGTCGATCTGACAATGTGTTGGGTCGACCCTTTCGCATTGGTATTTTTTCGAGGCGCAGAGAAGAGGCTGAAGGCGGCAATGGCACTGAAGAGACGCCGGAAGAGTTGTTGCAATCGATAAAAGAGAACGAGAAGGCGGAGGAAAAAAGGAAAGCCGCTGAGGAGCGTGAACGTGCTGAGAAAGAGGAGAAGGCTCGCATTGAGGCAGAGAAGAAAGAGGCGGAGAGGATTGCTGCAGAAAAGGCGGAGGAAGAAGCTCGTGTTGAAGCAGAAAGGAAGGCAGAAGAGGAGCGCATTGCTAAGCAGAAGTCTGAGGAGAAGACTGCGGAGGCGGAATCCGACAAGGAGGAAGCGGAGAAGCGAATGGACGATGAAGAACCAAAGCCCGTAGGGAGTGGTGTGTTTGGAAACATCTACAACCAATTCAAGGGCAAGGTGAAGGAAGCCTTCGATTTCTTGATGAAGCATAAAGGCGGCGACTTGCTCGGTGTGTTCCACAGGAAAGATGTCGGTGACATTGATTTGGTGTGGGGTGACCACGGAGGGGGATTGGCGCATATTATTCGCCGACACATCATTGAACAAAATGACTTCAAAAATGTGGATGAGATACAAAAAGTCATTGAGGATGTTATACGTAATGGTTTGATTGTTCGAAAAAACAAAGACAAAATCAACATCGAATATAATGGATATAGGGTTAGCATAAAAAAGACGATTCGTGATTCAAAAGGGAATGTCGTTGAAAACAAGAACTGGATTGTTACAGTGTTTGATAAAAGCATGCCTAAACACGAAAAAGGAATCCATCGTCAAGCGAAACCTTAACAACTCCTTCCGCAAACCAAAAGGCTGATGGTGTGACTTTACCATCAAACGAGGATTCCATCGACAAAGGTAGTAAAAAGGCAGAGAAGAAGCAAAAGAAGCAGAGCGTTTTTGACAAGGCTAAGGAGATTGCCGACA
>ENA-ORTP01001073-ORTP01001073.1-human-gut-metagenome-genome-assembly--contig:-NODE-1073-length-30328-cov-4.378720_pt1 | contig 30328 bp, 29 predicted proteins | sample MGYA00241913_ERZ509190 | MGnify/ENA primary metagenome ERZ509190 (study PRJEB26280, sample SAMEA2338839) | human gut metagenome | biome: human gut; feature: human-associated habitat; material: faeces...
TCAAGCGTAACGCACTTCTTGAGAACGTAACACTTGATGAAAATGGAAAGATTGACGGACTATTCTAATTTAATTGAAAGTAAAAAAATTAATAATAAAATATAATTGCAGGGGGCACGATGAATTATCGTATTTATGTTGAAAAGAAAGCTGGATTTGATTTAGAAGCTAAGAGATTAGAAAATGAATTAAAAGAAAGTTTTCAAGATCTAAAACTTTCAAAAGTAAGACTTCTTAATTGTTATGATGTATTTAATATTGAAGCAGCTGAATTAGCAGAAGCTAAAAAGCTTATATTCTCAGAAATAGTTACTGATACTGTAACTGAAACTCTTGATACTAAAGGAGCAAAATATTTTGCAGTAGAATTTTTACCAGGACAGTTTGACCAGAGAGCTGACTCAGCTATGCAGTGTTTGAATCTGATATCTGATAAAAATCAAAATGTATCTGTTACTAGTGGAAGAGTTATTATCCTTGAAGGAGAAATAACAGAAGCAGATGTAGAAAAAATTGAAAAGTATTACATCAACCCAGTTGAGATGAGAGAAAAAGATCTTACTAAATTAGAGATAGAAGAAGGAGAAAAGGCACAGGATGTACCTGTTTTCACTGGATTCATAAACTACAACATGGATGAATTAAAATCTTTCAGAGAAGAGCTTGGACTGGCTATGACATTAGCTGACGTAGCTTTTGTTCAGGAATACTTTAAAAATACTGAAAAAAGAGACCCTACAGAAACAGAAATAAAAGTGTTGGATACTTACTGGTCTGACCATTGCAGACATACTACATTTGAAACAAAAATAAAAGATATAGTATTCCCAAAAACTTCTTTTGGAGATACACTTCAAAAAGCTTTTGATGAATATTTAAAAGCAAGAGAGTTTGTACATGGAGAGAGACTTGAAAAGAAATATATCTCTCTTATGGATATGGCAACTATCTGTGGAAAAGAAATGAGAAAAAGCGGAAAACTTAATGACTTAGAAGTATCTGATGAAATCAATGCCTGCTCTGTATATATTGACGTAGATGTAGATGGACAAATGGAAAAATGGCTTCTTATGTTTAAGAACGAAACTCATAACCATCCTACAGAGATTGAACCATTTGGAGGAGCTTCCACTTGTCTTGGTGGAGCTATAAGAGATCCATTATCAGGAAGATCATATGTTTATCAGGCTATAAGAGTAACTGGTTCCGGTAATCCATTGGAAAAACTTGAAGATACACTTCAAGGAAAACTTCCTCAAAAGAAAATAACTACTGGAGCAGCAAGTGGATATGCAGCTTATGGTAACCAGATTGGACTTACAACTGGACATGTATGTGAAATATATCATGATGGATATAAAGCAAAAAGAATGGAAGTTGGAGCAGTAGTTGGTGCTGTACCAGCTGACTGGGTAAGAAGAGAAAACGCTTCTAAAGGAGATATAGTTATCCTGTTAGGAGGAAAAACTGGAAGAGACGGCTGCGGAGGAGCAACTGGATCATCTAAAGAACATACAGGAGATTCATTGAGATTATGTGGTGCAGAAGTTCAAAAAGGAAATGCACCAGAAGAGAGAAAAATTCAAAGATTATTCAGAAATCCAGAAGTTACTAGACTTATAAAAAAATGTAATGACTTTGGTGCTGGAGGAGTATCAGTAGCTATTGGAGAATTAGCTCCAGGGCTTGATATAAATCTTGATGTAGTTCCTACTAAATATTTTGGACTTAGCGGTACTGAGCTTGCAATCTCTGAATCACAAGAGAGAATGGCAGTAGTAATCGAAGCTAAAGACAAAGAAAAATTTATGGAACTTGCAGGAAAAGAAAATCTTTTAGCAACAGAAGTTGCAGTGGTAACAGATGACAATAGACTTGTTCTTAATTTTAAAGGAAAGAAAATAGTAGATATTTCAAGAGACTTCCTTGATACTAACGGAGTTACTCAAGAAACTACTGTAGAAGTTGAAGATATAAAAGAAAATACTCCATTGAATGCAGCTAATTTTGAAGGAGCAGATATTAAAGACAGATGGATGAATATGCTTTCTTCTTTAAATGTAGCTTCTCAAAAAGGACTTATGGAGATATTTGATGCTACAATAGGAGCAACAACAGTACTTATGCCTTTTGGTGGAAAATATCAAATGACACCTACTGATGTAAGTGTACAAAAAATACCTCTATTAAAAGGAGAAACTGATACAGCTTCTGCTATTACTTGGGGATATGACCCAGTGCTTTCATCTTGGTCGCAATTCCATGGAGGAGCTTATGCAGTAGTTGAATCTCTTGCTAAATTAGTTGCAGTGGGAGCAGACTACAAGACTGTAAGACTTTCATTCCAAGAATACTTCCAAAAACTTGGACAAAATCCAATGAACTGGGGAAAACCATTCTCAGCATTGTTAGGAACTATAGAAGCACAAAGAGGATTTGGAATTCCAGCTATTGGTGGAAAAGACTCAATGAGTGGAACATTTAATGATATTCATGTACCACCTACACTTATATCTTTTGCAGTAACTCCTGTAAAAGCAAGTGTTGTTATATCGCCAGAATTTAAAGCTGCTGGAAATAAAATATACTTAGTAAGACATCATATGCTTGATAATTATATGTCGAATATAGATGAGCTTAAAGAAAACTTTGAGTTTGTATATGAAAACATTAAAAATGGAACTATCCTGTCAGCAATGACTTTAAAAAGAGGAGGAATAGCTGAAGCTGTAAGCAAAATGACTCTAGGAAACAGAGTTGGAGCTAAGATAGCTGATCTTGGAGAAGAGCTGTTCAAACTTGGATATGGAACATTTGTAGTAGAAACTTCTAAAGAGCTTACAGGTAAAAACGTAGAGTTATTAGGAGAAACAATAAAAGAGTACAAGATAGTAGTTGGAGATAAAGAGATCTGTATGACTGAAGGAGAAAAGGTATGGTTAGATAAACTATTCCCAGTATTCCCTCACAAAACAATAGAAAAAGTAGAAAACTACATTTGGACACCATATGAGAAAAAAGAAATAATAGTATGTAAAAATAAAATTGTTAAACCAAGAGTATTAGTACCAGCATTCCCAGGGACTAACTGTGAATATGATTCAGCTAGAGTATTTGAAAAAGCTGGAGCAGAAGCTAATATACTTTTATTCAGAAATATAACTCAAGACTATATCAATGATTCAATAGAAAAAATGGTAAAAGAGATAAATAATTCACAGATCCTTATGTTCCCAGGTGGATTCAGCTCTGGAGACGAGCCAGATGGATCAGGAAAATTCATTGCAACTGTACTTACAAATCCTAAGATAGCAGAAGCAATAGCTAAATTCCTAGAAAGAGATGGATTGATACTAGGTATCTGTAACGGATTCCAAGCTCTTGTAAAATCAGGACTTCTACCATATGGAGAGATTGGAAAAGTTACTGAAAATTCTCCTACTCTTACATTCAACAAGATAGGTAGACATGTTTCTCAAATGGTAAAAACAAAAGTTACTTCAAATAAATCACCATGGTTGGCAGGAATAGAAACTGGAGAAGAATTTGAAATAGCTGTATCACATGGAGAGGGAAGATTCTTCGCCAATGATGATGTTATCAAAAAACTATTTGAAAATGGACAGGTTGCAACTCAATATGTAAATCTTGATGGAATTCCTACTAATGAGTTTAGATTTAATCCTAATGCTTCTACTTGTGCTATTGAAGGAATCACTTCACTAGATGGTAAAGTATTTGGTAAAATGGGACACTCTGAAAGATCAGGAAAGAATATTTTCAAAAATATTACTGGAAACAAAGAGCAGAAAATATTTGAAAATGGAGTTAAATACTTTAAATAGAATTTAAATATTTTAAATAATAGATATTCTCAGGAGGATAATAAAAGATGAAAGTTGCCATAATATTTGGTAGTAAATCAGATACAGATAAAATGAAGGGAGCAGCTAACTGTTTAAAAGAGTTTGGAATTGAGTACTCAGCTCATGTTCTTTCTGCTCACAGAGTGCCAGAAAAATTAGAAGAGACATTAGAAAAATTAGAAAAAGATGGATATGAAGTAATAATAGCAGGAGCTGGGCTGGCTGCCCACCTTCCTGGTGTTATAGCATCTAAAACTGTACTTCCTGTAATAGGGGTGCCAATCGAGGCAGCTTTTAACGGTATGGATGCACTTCTTTCAATAGTGCAGATGCCTAAATCTATTCCAGTAGCAACTGTAGGAGTAAATAATTCATACAATGCTGGAATGCTTGCTGTACAAATGCTTTCTTTAAAATGTCCTGAATTAAAAGAGAAACTTGTAAAATTCAGAAAAGACATGAAAGCAAAATTTATAGCTGATAATGAAACTGGAGTAGAGCTATAAGATAATCTAGTCAAAAATTTTTAATTTTTAATACATTAACTATTTCTAGGAGGAAAAAAAGAAATGTCTGCACAAAAAAAAGAATTTATCTATGAAGGAAAAGCTAAACAAGTATATTCAACTGATGACGAGAATCTAGTTGTTATCCATTACAAAGATGATGCAACAGCAGGTAACGGAGCTAAAAAAGGAACTATCGAAAACAAAGGAATAATGAATAACAAAATAACTGCTATGTTGTTTGAAATGCTTGAAAAAAATGGAATAAAAACTCACTTGGTAGAAGTACTTAATGACAGAGATCAACTTTGTCAAAAAGTAAAAATATTCCCATTAGAAGTAATAGTAAGAAACGTTATAGCTGGATCAATGGCTAAAAGAGTAGGGGTAGAAGAGGGAACTAAACCTGTAAATACTATATTTGAAATCTGCTATAAAAATGATGCTTATGGAGATCCATTAATCAACGATCACCATGCAGTTGCATTAGGACTTGCTACTTATGAAGAATTAGCTGAAATCTACAGAATAACTGGAGAGATCAACAACTTACTAAAAACTTCTTTTGATAAAATTGGAATTACTTTAGTTGACTTCAAAATAGAATTTGGTAAAAACAGCAAAGGAGAGATTCTTCTTGCAGATGAAATCACTCCAGATACTTGCAGATTATGGGATAAAGAAACTGGTATGAAATTAGATAAAGATAGATTCAGAAGAGATTTAGGCGGAATCGAAGAAGCGTATATTGAAGTCTTAAAAAGATTGGGGGCTGAATAATGAACTGCACAGAAATGATGTTAGCAAAGGACAAAATGGAAGAGGAATGTGGAGTTTTCGGAGTATATAGTAAAACTCAAAAAGAAGTTTCACAATTAACTTACTATGCCCTATATGCTCTTCAACACAGAGGACAGGAAAGTGCAGGAATAACTGTCTCAAATAATGGAGAATTAGTAACATATAAGGGGATGGGACTTACAGCTGATGTATTTACTCAAGAAACTTTGAATAATCTTCAAGGGAACGCAGCAATAGGACATGTAAGATATTCTACTACTGGTGAAAGCAAAATAGAAAATGCACAGCCTTTAGAAAGTAGATTTAAACTTGGTCAGATAGCAGTTGCTCACAATGGAAATCTGACAAATACAAGAGTAATAAGAGAATTATTAGAAGATGGTGGAGCTACATTCACTTCAACTACTGACTCAGAAGTAATAATCAAAATGGTAGCAAGAAAAGCTGTAAATGGTTTTGAAGAAGCTATCAGAAGTACAGTTGGAGCGATAAAAGGAGCTTATGCTCTAGTAATACTAGCAGACAACAAACTTATAGGAGTAAGAGATCCATATGGAATCAGACCTCTATGCCTTGGAATGAATGAAGAGGGAGATTACTTCCTTGCTTCTGAATCATGTGCTATAGATTCTATAGGTGGACACTTAGTAAGAGATGTAGAAGCTGGAGAAATGGTAATCATAGATGAAACAGGAGTTAAATCAATCAGATATGCTGAAAATAATAAAGTAGCACCTTGTTCATTTGAGCACATTTACTTTGCTAGACCTGACAGTATCATAGATGGGATAAATGTATATGAAGCTAGAGTAAGAGCTGGAAGACTTCTGGCTAAACAGATGAAAATAGAAGCTGACATTGTTATTGGAGTGCCAGATTCTGGAATACCAGCAGCTATTGGATATGCTGAAGAAAGTGGAATACCATATGCTATGGGGCTTATCAAAAATAAATATATTGGAAGAACATTCATTAAACCAACTCAAGCTTTAAGAGAGCAGGCTGTAATGGTAAAACTTAATCCATTAAGAGTACAGCTTGAAGGAAAAAGAGTAGTAATAATTGATGACTCTCTAGTAAGAGGAACAACAAGTAAAATACTTATTGATCTAATAAGAAGAGCAGGAGCAAAGGAAGTTCACTTCAGATCAGCTTCTCCAGCAGTTAAATATTCTTGTTTCTATGGAATAGATACAGCACACAGAGATGAGCTTATAGCTGCTAGAATGACAGTTGATGAAATCAGAAAAGAGATAAATGCAGATACATTGGATTATTTATCAATGGATAATATGATAAAATCATTAGATTGTAAAGATTATTGCGTAGGATGTTTCAATGGAGTATATCCTATGTGCACACCAACAGAAGAGTAAAAAAATTATTTGGGAGGAAAAAATGGCAATTTCTTATAAAGAAGCTGGAGTAGATAAAGAAGAGGGTTACAAAGCAGTAGAACTTATGAAAAAAGCAGTGGCTAAAACTCAAAACAGTAGTGTACTTAATGGACTTGGAAGTTTTGGAGCTATGTATGAATTAGGAAAATATGAAAATCCTGTATTAGTTTCTGGAACTGATGGAGTAGGAACAAAACTTGAAGTAGCATTAACATCAAAAAAATATGATACTGTAGGAATAGATGCTGTGGCCATGTGTGTAAATGACGTACTTTGTCATGGAGCACAACCTATATTCTTCTTAGACTATCTAGCTTGTGGAAAACTAGATGCTGAAGTAGCTGCTGAACTTGTGTCAGGAGTTGCAGAGGGATGTTATCAGGCAGGAGCTGCACTTATAGGTGGAGAAACTGCTGAAATGCCTGGATTCTATAAAGTGGGAGATTATGATATTGCTGGGTTCTGTGTAGGAGCAGTAGAAAAATCTAAAATAGTAAATGGAAGTACAACTTCTGAAGGAGATATCCTTATAGCTATCCCATCTTCTGGAGTACATAGTAATGGATTCTCTTTAGTAAGAAAAGTAATAACTGATTATACTAAAGATTTCAATGGAAAACCTATCAGTGAAACTCTTTTAACACCTACAAAAATATATGTTAAAGCTGTAATGGCTGTATTAGAAAAATATAATGTAAAAGGAATGGCTCACATAACTGGTGGGGGACTTCCTGAAAATCTACCTAGAACTATAAGTGAAGGACATCAACCTGTAGTATTTAAAGAAAAATTAAGAGTTCTTGATATATTCAAATATATTCAAAAGGAGGGAGAAATTCCTGAGAATGAAATGTTTGGAACATTCAACATGGGAGTAGGATTTGTTCTAGTAGTAGACCCTAAAGATAAAGAGGGTGTAATAGAAGAATTAGCAAAACATGGAGAAGAAGCTTTTGAAATAGGATATGTTCAAAAGGGAGAGAAAGGCCTATGTTTAAGATAGCAGTATTAGTATCAGGAGGAGGAAGCAATCTTCAATCTATAATAGAGAAGTCAAAAAGCGGAGAACTGGCATGTGAAGTAGCCTGCGTCATTGGAGACAGAGAATGTTATGGAGTGGAGAGAGCAGCTGAGCAAGGGATAGTAAGCTGTATTCTAGATAGAAAAGTCTTTAAAAAGGAATTGTGCAAAGAAATAGACAGAGTCGTTTCTGAAAAAGGAGTTGACTTGATTGTTCTTGCAGGGTTCCTGTCTATAATAGATGAAGAATTTGTAGAAAAATGGAAGGGGAAGATAATTAATATCCACCCTTCTCTGCTTCCTAAATTTGGAGGACCTGGAATGTATGGAATAAAAGTACATGAAGCAGTCCTTGCAGCAGGAGAGAAAGAAAGCGGATGTACAGTTCATTATGTAGATAGTGGCGTAGATAGTGGAGAAGTGATCTTTCAAGTAAAAGTGCCTGTATTGGAAGGAGATACTGCTGAAGTTCTTCAAAAAAGAATATTAGTAGAAGAGCACAAACTTTTACCAAAATCTATTTCTAAAATAATATCAGAAAGATAAAAAGGAGAAAAAGTTGATGAAAAGAGCATTGATATCAGTTTTTGATAAGAATGGTATATTAGAATTTGCTAACTTTTTAGTTAATCATGGGGTAGAAATAATTTCAACAGGGGGAACATACAAGCATTTAAAAGAAAATGGAGTACCTGTAATAGAAGTTGCTGAAGTTACTGGAGCACCTGAAATGCTTGATGGAAGAGTAAAAACTCTTCACCCAGTTATTCATGGAGGAATACTTGCTATAAGAGATAATGCAGAACATATGGCAACAATCAAAGAAAGAGGAATATCAACTATTGATATGGTAGTTGTTAATCTTTATCCTTTCTTTAAAAAAGTAAATGAAGATCTTACTTTTGAAGAAAAAGTAGAATTTATAGATATTGGTGGACCTACTATGCTTAGATCTGCTGCTAAATCTTTCCATGATGTAGTAGTTATCAGTGATACTGCTGACTATGAAACAGTAATGAAAGAAATGGAAGCTGGAGAGGTTACATTTGAAACTAAGAAAAGACTGGCTGGAAAAGTATTTAACTTAACATCAGCTTATGATGCAGCTATATCTCAATTCCTATTAGGAGACGAGATGCCTAAATATCTAAATGCTTCATATGAGAAATTAATGGATCTTAGATATGGTGAAAACCCTCACCAAAAAGCAGCTTACTATGTATCTACTACTGATACTGGAGCTATGAAGGATTTTGACCAATTAAATGGAAAAGAACTTTCATTTAACAACCTAAGAGATATGGATGTAGCTTGGAGAACTGTATGTGAATTTATAGAGCCTACTTGTTGTGGACTAAAACACTCTACACCTTGTGGAGCAGCTATTGGTAAAAATGTTTATGAAGCTTATACAAAAGCTTATGAATGCGACCCAGTATCTATATTTGGTGGAATAGTAGCTCTAAATAAAGAAGTAGATGCTGATACTGCTAGAGAAATGGTAAAAATATTCTTAGAGATTGTTATAGCACCATCATTCACTGATGAAGCTTTAGAAGTACTTAGAACTAAGAAAAACCTTAGAGTTATAAAATGCAAACATACACCTCAGGATAAAATAAATATGGTAAAAGTAGATGGAGGACTTCTTATTCAAGATGAAGATTTAAGCTTCACAACTGATTATGAAGCAGTTACTGAAAAAGCTCCAACTGCTGAAGAGATGGAAAATCTTATCTTTGGAATGAAGGTTGTAAAACATGTAAAATCAAATGCTATTGTTGTAGTAAAAGATATGATGGCAGTAGGAATTGGAAATGGTGAAACTAACAGAATATGGCCGACTAGACAGGCAATAGAAAGAGCAGGAGATAAAATAGAAGGAGCTATCCTTGCTTCTGATGCTTTCTTCCCATTCAGAGACGTTGTAGACGAATGTGCAAAAGCTGGAATAAAAGCTATTATCCAGCCAGGTGGATCTATGAGAGATCAAGAATCTATTGATGCTTGTAACGAACATGGAATGTCAATGGTATTCACTGGTATGAGACACTTCAAACACTAATACAAAGGAGAAATTAAAGTATGAAATTATTAGTAGTTGGCAGCGGTGGAAGAGAACATGCTATCTGCTGGAAAGTAAGTCAGAATAAAAATGTAGAAAAAGTTTTCTGTGCTCCTGGTAATGGAGGAACTGCAACGCTTCCAAAGGGAGAAAATGTAAATATAAAAGGGATAGATGAGCTTTTAGCATTTGCTGTAAAAGAAAATATAGATCTTACTATTGTAGGAAGTGAAGAACTTCTTGTAGATGGTATAGTAGATAAATTCCAAGAAAAAGGATTGAAAATATTTGGACCAGATAAAAAAGCTGCTCTTTTAGAAGGATCAAAAGCATACGCAAAAGACTTCATGAAAAAATATGGAGTAAAAACTGCTGCTTATGAAGTATTTACTTGTCCTGAAAAAGCAAAAGAATATATAAAAACTTGTGAATTCCCATTAGTTGTAAAAGCTAGTGGACTTGCAGCAGGAAAAGGAGTTCTTATCTGTCAGAATCTGGAAGAGGCTATGAAAGCTGTAGATGAAATCATGGTAGATAAAGTATTCAGCAGTGCTGGAGAGCAAATAGTTGTTGAGGAATTTTTAGATGGTGTAGAAGCTTCTATTCTATCAGTAACAGATTCTAAAGTTATACTTCCTTTTATCTCAGCTAAGGATCACAAGAAGATAGGAGAAAAGGAAACTGGATTGAATACAGGAGGAATGGGAACTATAGCTCCTAATCCTTATGTTACAAAAGAAGTATATGATGCTTTTATCACTGGAATTATGAATCCAACTTTAGAAGGAATCAAAGCTGAGGGAATGAACTTTGCAGGAGTTATTTTCTTTGGACTTATGATAAATGAAAAAGGGGTATACCTTCTTGAATATAATATGAGAATGGGAGATCCTGAAACTCAAGTAGTTTTACCTTTACTTGAATCAGACTTTGTAGAACTTCTTGAAAGTGGTTTAGAAGGTAAATTAGATACTGCTGATGTAAAGTGGAGCAGTAAATCAGCTTGTTGTGTAGTTCTTGCTTCTGGAGGATATCCTGAAGCTTACAAGAAGGGATATGCAATAACTGGAATAGAAAAAGCAGACAATATGGTATTTGTAGCTGGAGCTAAACTGGAAAATGGAGAGCTTCTGACTAATGGTGGAAGAGTATTGAATGTAGTAGCTGTTGGAGATAACTTGGAAGATGCAAGAGCAAAAGCTTATGCAGATGCTGAGAAGGTAGAATTCAAAGATAAGTGCTACAGAAAAGATATTGGAGTACTATATAGATAAAAATTTTAGCAGGGTGACTTTTAAGTAGAGATATAATTTAAAAATTTTCCAGTAGAAAGATTTATTATTAATTTTGTTTCTAAAACTAAAAACAGTAAACTCACTGCGTTCAGACATACTGTTTTTTAAGTTTTACTCACTTCATTAATTACATAAATCTTTCTAATTTCCAAATTTCTAAAATTTAGTCTAGTTTTTTTCATCCATTTTTAAATATTTTCTACATATATAACATTTGTACAACCATAAAAAATAATGGTATCGTAACAATAGAAAGAATAGTGCTCAAGCAAACTGTTTTTATAGCAAGTAAATAATTTCTATCATACTGTTGTGCAAAGATTACTATATTTCCACCAACTGAAGTACAAGCAGCAATAAGAACCGACATTACCATAGTAGTATTCTTTATTGGTAAGAAATAAAATACTACTAAAGTTATCAGTGGAATAACTAAAAGACGCATAGCCATACATGGATAAATCTTGTAATCAAAGAAAATATCTTTTATATCAGCCTTAGCAAGAAATATTCCCAATACCAGCATAGCAACAGGCGTATTCATTGAAGCAAGAAAACCTATTGTAGTTACAACAGTTTCAGGTACAGGTATAGAGAAAAGAAATATTATAAGTCCTATTATCATACTTAGCAGCATTGGATTAGCAATCAGATTTTTAGGCTTTATATTCTCAGTTTCTCCAGTCATTACAAACACACCATAAGTCCATTGAAATAGATTTAAAAGAGTAACATAAGCAGCTACATAAAATACTGCTTCACTTCCAAAAACTGCCTGTGTCAATGGAATTCCAATGAATCCTGCATTAGAGTATGAAGAAGCAAAGTTTTCAATTGGCTTTCTTTTTCCATAAACATAGGCAGAGATACCCATTGCCAGAAGAAGTCCCAAAAGAGCCAGACCAGTAGACATCCACATATCTCTGAATTTTTCTGGAGTAAATTCCACTATATATGACTTAACAATAACACTTGGTATAATTATACGAAGCAGAACATTTCCAAATTCCTTTGCTCCCTGATCCGTTATGAATTTTAGTTTATAAAGTGCAGCACCTACCCCCATAAGCATAAACATTGTGATTATTTGTTTCAATAAAATAGACGTAATCAATTTTCTCTCCCCCTTAGTTTTATCAGAATATTTTACCATATTTCTTTACAAAAGAAAATCCTCCCAATTAAATGAGAGGACATTTATCTTTATCTTAGCATTATAAAACTTAAATAATTGTGTAATTTATGAGATAAAGTTAGATTAATACAGCGAAATTGAACGCTGAAAAATACAACTGTTTGAGTGTAACGAGTTTTGGATTTTTAGTGAAATAAGCCTAATTAATCAACTTTTTTGAATATGAAACAATTATTAAAATTCTTATAAAAGGTGAATATTTAATTTTTTACAGATCTCATGAACTTCTTTTGGCCACATAGAAGCTTGAACTTCTCCTATATGAAGTTTGTCAAGGAAGAACATACAGATACGAGATTGTCCTATTCCTCCACCAACTGTATATGGAAGCTCTTTGTTAATAAGCTTCTTATGATAATCCAATTCTTTTCTGTCTTCACAGCCAGATATTTCCAACTGTTTTACTAATGAATCCTCATCTACTCTTATTCCCATAGATGAAAGTTCTAATCCAATTCCTAAAGGTTCATAGTTAAGAATTATATCTCCATTTAATTCCCAGTCATCATAGTCAGGTGCTCTTCCATCATGTTTTTCTCCTGAGTTAAGAGTTCCTCCTATTTTCATAAGGAATACAGCACCATATTCTTTAGCAGCTGCATGTTCTCTTTCTTTTGGAGTAAGCAGAGGATATTTATCTTCTAGTTCCTGAGCAGTAATAAATGTTATTTTTTCAGGTATCTTTTTGTCCAGTTCAGGATATAGCGAATTAACATAATCTTCAGTTTTTTTGAATACCTCATATATTCCAGAAACTATCTCTTTCAATGTTTCTTCTTTTCTGTCTTCTTTAGCTATTATTTTTTCCCAATCCCATTGGTCAACATAATATGAGTGGATGAAATCTGTATCTTCATCTCTTCTAATAGCATTCATGTCAGTGTATAGTCCTTCTCCTATATTGAAGTTATAATTGTGAAGTGCCATTCTTTTCCATTTTGCTAAAGAGTGAACAATTTCAGCTTTATCTCCAGCTTTTGTAACAAAACTTACTGGTCTTTCGATTCCATTTAAATTATCATTTAATCCGCTTTCTGGTTTAACAAATAATGGAGCTGAAACTCTTGTTAAATTTAGTTCTTTAGCCAATTCCCTTTCAAAGAAATCTTTTACTTGTTTGATTGCGACCTCCGTCTGCCTGATGTCTAATTTTGATTTGTAACTCATTCTAATCACTTCCTTATTAAATTATTATCACTTCAATATAATTTACTATGATATCACCACTTTAGTTCAATGTCAATACCAAATAATAAAAAATGAAAAAAAAGTTCAAAAAAATATTTTATTAAAAAAATAGTATCATAATAAAAGAATTGACTTTTTAAAAGTAATGGCGTATAATAATAAAAAATATAAAGTAACTAAGTTAAAGGGAGAAAGTAAAATGAAATTCAGGAATAATAGGATAAGGAATCTACTAATAGAAAATTGAATATCACCTTATCTTTAAAATTGGCTGATCAAAATTAAACTTTCTTTGAAAAGATTGGAAATTATCTTTATTCTTTAATATGTTTCCATGAGTATAGAATGAGAATGGTCAATAGATATTTATCTATTGATTTTGTTTTTTTAAGAGTTTAAGTACAGACCTGTTTTGAAGGCTGTACTTTTTTTTATAAAAAAAATAAAAATTTAAATATAATGAAGGGGGAACAAATGGAGTATTTAGCATTACTAAAAGATATTTTTTTAGGAGGAAACAGATACATGTATATTGTAAATGGTCTGGCTTTCTCTATAGGAACAACTATGTTGGCAGCATTAATTGGAGTACTATTAGGAATATTTATTGCTCTTATGGAACTGTCGCATTTTTATCCATTAAAACATAAAAAGGGATGGGAGAAATTTAATCCATTATCATCATTAGCATTTGCATATGTAGACCTTATAAGAGGAACACCAGCAGTTGTACAGCTTATGATACTTGCTAACCTGATATTCGTAGGAGCGTTGAGAGATACACCTATACTTGTTATAGCTGGACTTTCTTTCGGAATCAACTCTGGAGCATATGTTGCTGAAATAATAAGAGCTGGTATAGAAGGACTGGACAAAGGACAGATGGAAGCTGCAAGAGCTCTGGGAATGCCATATGGTATTGCAATGAAAGAAATAATTATTCCACAGGCTATAAAGAAAATACTTCCAGCACTAGTAAGTGAATTTATTACTTTGTTGAAAGAAACATCTATAGTAGGATTTATTGGTGGAGTAGACTTATTGAGATCTGCAAATATCATTACAAGCCAAACATACAGAGGAGTAGAGCCTTTACTGGCAGTAGGTCTGATATATCTAATATTAACAGCTGTATTTACTAAATTCATGAGAGGAATAGAAAAGGGGTTGAAGGTAAGTGATTAAGGTAGCTAATTTATATAAAAACTTTGGAAAATTAGAAGTATTAAAAAATATAAGTGCAGAAATACATAAGGGAGATATTGTAGCAATAATAGGTCCTTCTGGAAGTGGAAAATCTACTTTCCTTAGATGTCTGAACAGACTTGAAGAGCCAACAGCTGGTCATATATATTTTAAAGGTAAAGATCTTATGGCTTCAGAAACTGATATTAATAAAGTACGTGAAAAAGTGGGAATGGTATTCCAGCATTTTAATCTTTTTCCACATAAAACAGTTTTAGAAAATCTTACTCTTTCACCTATGAAATTGAAAGGTTATTCTCAAGATGAGGCAGATAAAAAAGCAATGGCACTATTAGATAAAGTAGGATTGAGAGAGAAAGCAGCAGCTTATCCTAATCAATTATCTGGAGGACAGAAACAGAGAATTGCTATAGCGAGAGCTCTTGCTATGGAACCGGAAGTAATGCTTTTTGATGAGCCTACATCTGCTCTTGACCCAGAAATGATTAAAGAGGTTTTGGATGTTATGAGAGGACTGGCAAAAGAGGGAATGACAATGCTTATAGTAACACATGAAATGGGATTTGCAAGAAATGTTGCAAATAGATTATTCTTCATGGATAGAGGAGATATATTAGAAGATACTACCCCTGCTGAGCTGTTTGATAATCCAAAACATGAAAGAACAAAAGAATTTTTAGAGAAAGTCTTGAATAAATAAGAAATATATAGTTTAATAATAGATATAAGGAGGGGGTAAATTATGAAAAAGTTTTTTAAATTATTATTAATAGGAAGTATGGTATTATCAGTATCAGCAACAGCACTGGCAAAGGACAAAATATATGTAGGAACAAATGCAGAATTTCCACCATTTGAATACCTTGAAAATGGAGAAATAACAGGATTTGATATGGACTTAGTTCACGAAATTGGAAAACTTGTAGATGCAGATATAAAGATAGTAGATATGGGATTTGATGGACTGCTTCCAGCACTTCAAATGAAAAAGGTTGATTTGGTAATAGCTGGAATGACTGCCAATGAAGAAAGAATGAAAACTGTATCTTTTACACAACCTTATTATACTGCCAGTCAAGTAATTATAGTAAAAGATGGAAATGATTCTATAAAATCTTTTGCTGATCTTAAAGGTAAAAAAGTAGGGGTTATGCTTGGATTTACTGGAGATATGGTAGTAAGTGAAATTGATGGAGTAAAAATTGAAAGATTCAATGCTGCTTATGCAGGAATAATGGCTCTTCAAGCTGGAAAAGTTGAAGCTATTGTATTGGATTCTGAGCCTGCTAAAAATTATGTTGCTCAAAATAAAGGATTAGTTTTAGCTGATGCAGATGCAGAGCAGGAAGAATATGCTATTGCTGTAAGAAAAAATGATAAAGCACTTTTAGAAAAAGTTGAAAAAGCTTTAAGTGAAATTAAAGCAAATGGAACTTATGACAAACTTATTCAAAAATATTTTAACTAAGAACCATATAATTTTAAGAGGATGAGAAAAGTTAATATGACACTGTGCATCCTATTAAATGTTTAACCTAAATAATATAAAAATTTTAAACAGCTGAAGTTCTATATCTCTAGGACTAAGGCTGTTTATTTTTTATACTTTTATTTCTTCCCTCATTCTCTTCATTTTTTTGATAAAAGTGATATAATTACTATATAAATATATGTAAGGAGAAGAGAGATGAAAATAGATATAATTTTAACAGCAGCAGATATACAGCCTGAAAAAATAAAAGATAAAATTGTGGTAATCATAGATGTACTTAGAGCAACAAGTGTAATGATAACAGCTCTGGCAAATGGAGCAAAGGCAGTATATCCTTATAAAGATATTGAAAGTGTGTTGGAAAATTCAAAAAAGTCTAAATCTTTTGTTTTAGGTGGAGAGAGAAAAGGATTAAAGATAGAAGGTTTTGATTTTGGAAATTCCCCACTGGAATATACTAAGGAAGCTGTATCAGGAAAAGATATGTTTATGACAACAAGTAATGGAACTAGAGCTATTGAAAATTCTGCAAATGGTTCTAAAAAACTTTTTATAGCAGCCTTCTTAAATGTAGAAAGTGTAGCTAAAAAAATATTAGAAGAAAATGATGATACTGTAATAATCTGTTCTGGTACTGATAATAATTTTTCTTTGGATGATGCATTATGTGCTGGAGAAATAATAAGAAGAGTAAAAGAAAAAAACAGAGATATTCAGCTTACAGATATCAGCCTTGCTATGAAAAGATTAGCTGAAACATCTCTTGGTATAGAGGAGACGCTTGAAGGAAGCAAGCATTTTGAATATCTAAAAACAATAGGTTTTTATGGAGATATGAATCATTGCTTCACTATGGATATGTTTGATATTGTTCCTGAATATAAAAATGGAGTTATAACTAAATAACTCCAGCTAAAATAACACTTATAAATAATAGAATTGCTCCTAGATAACCTTTCATTGAGAGAAGTTCTCCAAGGAATATATAGGCAAATAGTGCTGAAAATACAGGTTCAAGGGATAAAATTATTCCTGCCTGTATGGCACTTGTATCTTTCAAGGCATATATCTGCATAATATAGCATATCGCTGTACAGAATATTCCTAATATTATTATAACCCCCCATATTTTTATATCATGAGGAAATTTAAAACTCTCAGTACCTAATGAAATTATCATATTTAATATTCCCATTATTCCCATTTGCAAAGCACCTATTGCTACTGAATCAGCATCTTTAGGAATCCTTTCCATAACCAAAACTTGCAGAGCAAAAGCCAGAGCACAAATAATACATAGAAGATCTCCTTTATTGACAGTAAGCTGATCATTTAAAGTGAGAAGAACTATTCCGATAGTTGCTAAAATAACGCTTATAAGCAATTTAAATTTTATTTTCTTCTTTAAAAAAATAACTGATATCACTGGAATCATGACTACTGAAAGGCTTATAAGAAATCCAGCATTAGAAGCACTGGTATATTTTACTCCTATGGTCATACTCAATACTGAGATAAATGCAAGTATCCCCAAGATGACGGAATATTTAAAAGTTACTTTATCGGCTTTTAATATTCTTTTATGAAAAAATAAAGCTGTTACTAAAAAAGCTGTTCCAAACCTTAATGAAGTGAGATTAAAAGGTTCCAGCAATCCTATTCCTATTTTGGTTAGAAAGTAAGTAGATCCCCAAAATAAAGCTACTAACCCTACAAAGAAATTTGCCCTTAGCTGCCTGTTCATTTGTTCCTCCTATGTATCTATCATTTTTATTTAAAATTATATCAATGATTATTGTATTTTTATTATATAATCCTTTGTTTGACTATTTTCCTTTTCTCCAAATTTCTTATTATGTAATTTTTTGCTGTTACTACATTATAATATACTATTGGAGTAATATGAAACATTTTATTAATTATTTTTACAATATTCTTATTTAAAGTGTAACTTTAATAAAAAACAAAATATAGTGTTTCTTTTTTCTTGAAAATTTATTACAATATAATAAAGAAGTTTTCAATTTTAGAAAGGAATAATAATGAGCAGCAAGAAGAGATATAATTCATTGGATAACTATTTCAAAAATACTTTCGGTGAAAAAATATATAAAGTTTCTTTAGATGGAGGCTTTACTTGTCCAAATAGAGATGGAACTTTAAGCACTAAAGGGTGTATATTTTGCAGTGAAAGCGGAAGTGGAGATTTTGCAGGGAGCAGAAGATTATCTATCACTGAACAGATAGAAGAGCAGCTGAAGCTTATAGAAAATAAATTTCCTTCAGGAAAGGTTATAGCATATTTTCAAAATTTTACTAATACATATGGGGATGTTGAATATTTAAGAAAAATATATTATGAAGCTCTTTCTCATCCAAGGGTAATAGGGTTGGCTATTGCTACCAGACCAGACTGTTTAGGAGATAATATAATAGAATTATTGAACGAAATAAATAATAAATATTTTTTATGGATAGAACTAGGACTGCAAACTATTAATGAAAAAGTTGCAAAAATTATTAATAGACAGTATCCTCTAAAGACATATGAAGAAGCAGCTGAAAAATTAAAAAAATATAATATAAAATTTGTTACTCATATAATTGTAGGACTTCCAGGAGAAAAGGAAAATGATCCTTTGAATACTGCTGTATATTCTGAAAAATGTGGAACATGGGGAATAAAAATACATTTATTACACATTATAAAAAATACTGAATTAGAGAAATTTTATAAGGGAAATGAATTAAAAATACAAAAAAAAGAAGAATATGTGAAAAAAGTAGTTAAAATATTGCAAAATATATCGTATAATATAGTTATCCACAGACTGACAGGTGATGGAAATAAAGAAACATTAGCTGCACCATTGTGGAGCCTTAATAAAAGAGATGTTTTAAATAGTATTGAAAAAGAAATGAAAGCAGAGAATATATATCAAGGGGGAACTAAATTTTAAAGGGGGCGTTAAAATGGGAGTAATTATTAAACTAAATGCTATGAAAAATCAGCTGACATCTATAGAAAAAAAGATAGCTGAATATATACTTGCTGATCCTGAGAGAATAAAAAACCTCAATACCTATGAGATTGCAAGTAATTGTGATACAAGTCAGGCTTCTATTGTGAGGTTTTCTAAAAAGTTAGGATTCAAAGGGTTTCCTGATTTTAAGCTTTCACTTAGTCAGGATATTGGAAATAGAAAAGCTGAATCGCATGTAAATATTATGCATGAAGAGATTAAACCTACAGATACTTTTGAGATAATTGGAAAAAAAGTGGCTACTGAAAATACAATGGCTGTGAATAATACTTATGAAATAACAGATTTCAAAGAATTAGAAAAAGCTGTAAAAATGATATCTGAAGCTAGAAAGATAATGCTTGCAGGAGTAGGATTTTCAGGAATAGTGGCTAAAGATTTTCATTTTAAACTTTTAGAATTAGGAAAACAGACTTTATTTGAAAATGATACTCATATGCAGTTGAGCTATCTAGCTACAATGAATGAAAATGATGTTCTCTTTGTAATATCTCATAGTGGAAAAACTTTGGAAGTATTTAATCTTGCAAAAGCTGCTAAAAATAGAAAAGTAAAAATAATTACATTAACAAGTGTAGTACAAAGTCCTATAAGGGAATTGGGAGATATAAAATTAAACACTGTAGAAATGAAAAGTGATTTCAGAGCAACAGCTTTATCTCCAAGAATATCACAATTAACAGTAATAGATATGATCTACATAAAACTTATGCTTGAAAATGAAGATTTACAAGATTATATTTTCAATGCCATCGAACTTGTAAAAGGGTTTAAACTAAGCTAATTAATAAGATTTTTAAAATAAAATCATATGGAGGGTATTATGAGAGTTATCATCACAGACAAAAAAGTTGGAGATTGGGCTGCTGTATATGTAGCAAAAAAAATTAATGAATTTAAACCTACAAAAGAAAGACCGTTTGTATTAGGACTTCCTACTGGAGGTACTCCATTAGAAATGTATAAAAGACTTATACAATTAAATAAAGATGGAATAGTTTCTTTTGAAAATGTAGTTACTTTCAATATGGATGAATATGTAGGATTGACACCTGATAATGATCAAAGTTATCATCATTATATGTTCACTAACTTTTTCAATCATATAGATATAAAAAAAGAAAATGTAAATATTCTTGATGGAATGGCTGAAGATCATGATGCTGAATGTCAAAGATATGAAGATAAAATAAAATCATATGGAGGTATTCATTTGTTCTTAGGAGGAATAGGACCTGATGGACATATTGCTTTTAACGAACCAGGATCTTCTCTTACTTCAAGAACTAGGGATAAAGAACTGACTATGGATACAATAGTTGCTAATGCAAGATTCTTTGGTGGAGATATAAATGCAGTTCCTAAATTAGCATTGACTGTAGGAGTTGGTACAATACTTGATGCTAAAGAAGTTCTTATTATGGTAACTGGTCACAATAAAGCAAGAGCACTTCATTATGGAGTAGAAGAGGGAGTCAATCACATGTGGACTGTTTCTGCTCTTCAATTACACAGATGCGGAATAATAGTTTCAGATGAAGCAGCTTGTGCAGAATTAAAAGTTGGAACTTATAGATATTTCAAAGATATCGAAAGAAATAACTTAGATACTGATAAAATGCTTGCTGACTTATATAACGCCAAATAGTTTTATAGAGCGTTATAACAAAAATTAATAATTCATAAAAATAATTTTTAATTAAAATAAATGGACTTGGAATCATGAAAATTTCAAGTCTATTTTTTTATTTTTTTTAAAGGATTTCTATTCAGACCGTAGAATAATATATATAAGAGTTTATTAGTAATGTAATATAAATTGGAGGTAAGAATTATGGTAGAAGCTATGAAAGCAATGCAAGAGAGCATGAAGTCATTGAGTAACAATACAAAAGATATAACTAGAGCAATTGAAAGTCTTAGAGAGGAACTAGACGCAGTAGATGTATACAACCAAAGAGCAGAACTTGCTACTGATGATGAATTAAGAAAACTTATGATACATAACAGAAATGAAGAAATTGAACATGCTGCTATGATTATAGAGTGGCTAAGAAGAACTATTCCTGAATTTGATCATGAATTAAAAGATTATTTATTTACAGAAGGATCATTGGAAGATATCGAAGCACAAGCAACTGCTGGAGAAGGAGCGCAATCTTCTTCTTCATTAAAAATTGGAAACTTAAAATAATCGGGAGGTAATATATATGGACTTTTTAAAAAGAGAATTAGCACCTATTACAGCTAATGGGTGGAAAGAAATAGAAGAAAGAGCAACAGCAGTACTATCAAAAGAATTATCAGCTAGAAAATTTGTAAAAGTAACAGGACCACTAGGAAGAGAAGTAACTTCTGCAACTACTGGAAGAATGGAAGTAAAAACTAAAGATGATGTGAAATATGGAGTATATAAAGTACAACCTCTTACTGAATCAAGAATCTGCTTCCCTTTAAATAGATGGGAATTAGATAATATCGAAAGAGGAGCAAAGGATGTAGATTATAGTTCTTTGGATGAAGGAGTTAAAAAAGCTGCTAAATTTGAAGAAGACGCTATATTTAAAGGACTTGAAGATGGACAAATAGATGGAATTTACAAATCAAGCAGTTATGAAACTTTAGATTTTGGAAAAACTACTGATGAGACATTGAAAGCCATATTTGATGGTGTTTTAAAATTAGATGCTGCTTTTGCTAAAAAACCTTATGTGCTAGTTGTAAGTAATGAAAAATGGTATTATTTAAACACTGTAGTTAAAGAATATTCATTACCAGAAAAATTAGAAAAAATATTAGGACATAAAATTATAGTAAGCAAATCAATAGATGGAGCAATACTTCTTCCATTTGATGATGAGAATATTGAACTAATAATTGGTGAAGATTATGCACTAGGATATCAAAATCATAATGAAACTGCTGTAGAACTTTTTATAACTGAAAGCTTTACATTTAGAGTTTTAGACCCAGCATTAATAGTTTTATTTAAATAAAAATCAATAACTATGGACCAGGATAGAGATATTCTGGTTCTTTTATTTTTTGAAGTAAAATGCTATAATCTAATCAACTAAAAGAACTCAGGAGGAACTATGAAAAATACTTATAAGATTTATCAAATTGATTCTTTTTCTAATAAGAAGTTTTTTGGAAACCCAGCTGGAGTAGTTTATAAAGCTGATGGCTTAACTGAAGTAGATATGCAGAGAATAGCAAGAGAATTAAACAATTCTGAAACAGCTTTTATTTTTTCATCTGATTCAAAGGAATATGATGTTCATGTAAGATTTTTTACTCCTTTGAGAGAAGTTCCAATTTGTGGTCATGCTACTATAGCAGCACATTATGTAATTGCCTTAGAAAATAATTTCAAAGAAAAAACTTGTATCAGACAGAAAACAGGTGCAGGAATACTTCCAGTGGAAATAGAACCAATAGATAATAGCTATAATGTTATTATGACACAGGGAAAAGTAGAATTTGGAGATATTATAGATGGAAAGAATTTAGATAGATTAGTCTCTGCTTTAGGAATTGACAATGATGATCTTATAAAAGAAGCTCCTGTACAGATAGTTTCAACAGGGCATTCTAAAGTAATGATAGGAATAAAAGACTATAAACAGCTTCATAATTTGAGACCTGATATGAAAGAACTAAATAAACTGAGCGATATTATAAATTGTAATGGATATTTCGTATTTACTTTTGACAGCAAAGAAAAAGATATTCTCTTGAAAGGAAGAATGTTTGCTCCAGCTATAGGTATAGAAGAAGATCCAGTAACCGGGAATGCCAATGGACCAGTGGGAGCATATATAGTAAAATATAATTTGGTAAAAATTGAAAATGATAATTTGAAATTTTCTGCTAAGCAAGGAATGTCTATAGATAGAGAAGGAACAATAAATGTAAATGTTCATATAGAAAATAGCGAGCCAATAAAAGTTCAAGTATCTGGAACAGCAACTGTAGTTTTTAAAACTGAAATAGAATTGTAAAATGTTTCAATCTAAAATTACTTTTTACTTATTATATTAAAAAATTCTATCAATATATAAAAATGAGATTTATGTTTTAGATAAAATTTTTTATTGAAAATAGCTTTTATAAACAACCTATAATTTTTATTAAGAAAAATATGAAAAAGTTATTAAATTACAAAAATTTTCTTTAAAAATTCTTAAAGAAAAAAATGACAAGAAGAAAAATCATATTATTTTTTTGTGGAATCACACTATTGTGCTGCAAAAACACAGTATTCTTTTTGTGCGTCACACTAATCTTTACTATGGAGGTATTTACATTGGCTGAGAATCATGTTTGGAAATTCCACAATGATGTGGATACAGATCAGATTATTGCTTCCCAATATCTTCTTTTACCGGATATTGAAGCAATGAAACAATATACATTCGAATCCCTTGATCCGGATTTTGCCGGGAAAGTTCATCCCGGAGATCTGGTGGTCGCCGGAGAAAACTTCGGCTGCGGTTCTTCCAGAGAACAGGCGCCAGGCGTATTAAAAGCTCTGGGAATCAAGGCGGTCATCGCCAAATCTTTTGCCCGGATATTTTATCGTAATTCCATCAACATCGGTCTTCCGGTGATTGTCTGCAAAGAACTTTATGACCATGTGGAGGATGGCGGACAGGCGGATCTTGATCTTTCTGCCGGAACAGTGACGGTAGACCATCAGGTATTTTCCTGTACAAAACTGCCGGAATATATGCAAAACATTTTATCAGCCGGAGGGCTGATTGCATCTTTAAATAAGGAGGAAGCGTAATTATGGGAATGACGTTAGGGGAAAAAATAATTGCCCGGGCTGCCGGTGTGGATATGGTCAAACCCAATGATATTCATACGGTGACCCTTGACCGAATGATGAGTAATGATGGTACCACTCATCTGACGGTTGATATGTATAACCATCAGCTCAACCATCCCCGGATTGCAGATAAAGATAAAGTTGTCTTTATTATGGATCATAATGTTCCGGCGGAAAACCCGAAAACCGCCCAGGCCCATAAAAAAATGAGAGATTTTGCCAGAGAACATGGCATCCGACTCTATGAGGGACAGGGTGTCTGTCATCAGATTATGATGGAAGATTATGTCTGTCCGGGTGAACTGATTTTCGGCGCAGATTCACACACGACCACTTATGGCGCTCTCGGCGCTTTTGGTACCGGCGTAGGATGCACAGATTTTCTCTATGCCATGACGACCGGCACTTCCTGGGTTATGGTTCCGGAAACTATCCGGTTCAATCTCCATGGTAAGCTTCGGGAAGGGGTGTATGCCCGTGACCTTATTCTGACCATCATCGGAGACATCGGCGCCAACGGCGCCAATTATAAAATCATGGAATTTGCCGGAGACGGCGCTCATCAGTTATCCATTGATGAACGGATCGTCCTGTGTAACCTTACGGTGGAAGCCGGGGCAAAAGCCGGTATTGTGGAACCGGATGAAAAAGTGGTGGAATACTGCCAGGCCCACGGACGGGAGGCGGTTCATCTCTTTAAAAGTGACGAAGACGCTTCTTTTGCCGCTGTCTATGACTATGATTTAAGCAAAATCGAACCTGTCGTTGTCCGCCCGGATTTTGTGGACAATTTTGCTTTGCTTCAGGAGGTAAAACAGGAAAAAATTGCCATTGACGAAGCTTTTGTCGGCTCCTGCAATAATGGACGTCTGGAAGATCTTCGTGCCGCCGCCGATGCGGTTCGTGGAAAAAAAGTCCATCCAAACGTGCGTTTTCTGGTTGCCCCGGCTTCTCAATCCGTTTACATCCAGGCGCTTAACGAAGGGATTATCCGCACATTGCTGGAAGCCGGCGCCATGATCATGAACTGCAACTGCTCCGTCTGCTGGGGAAGCTGTCAGGGTGTCATCGGAGAAAATGAAGTGCTGATTTCCACGGGAACCCGTAACTTTAAAGGCCGCGCGGGACATCCTTCTTCGAAAGTTTATCTGGCTAACGCCGCCGTAACTGCGGCTTCAGCGATTGCCGGCTACATTACTGACGAAATATAATCATACGTTTTATCGACAAATAAGGAGACCGATTATGGAAAATAAAGAAAAATTTACCGGACGGGTCTGGGTACTGGGCGATGATATTGATACGGATATTATCATTCCCACAGAATACCTGGCCTTACCTTCCGTTGAAGATATGAAACAATATGGCTTCTCTCCTCTCCGCCCGGAACTGGCAGGGCAGATTCTTGCCGGCGATATTCTCGTCGCCGGAAAGAACTTCGGCTGTGGTTCTTCCCGGGAACAGGCGCCGGAAATCATCAAAGCGTTAAAGATTCGATGCGTTATCGCCAAATCTTTTGCCCGGATTTTCTTCCGCAACGCCATCAATAATGGTCTTTTACTCATTGAAAACAGCGAGATTCAGGATGTCATTCATGAAGGAGAAGAACTTACGGTGACCATGGGAGAATCTCTGTCTGCCCATGGGCAGACCTTCCCTATTGCTTCTCTTCCTCAGAATCTGATGGACATCATTAATGCCGGAGGACTTGTTAAAGCCATGCAGAAACGAAATGGCATTTTACAGGAGGATTAGTCATGGGATATACATTAATTGAAAAAATCATCAAAAAAAATATCGGCGCTGATCATGTAGAGCCGGGACAGATAGTGACCGTCAACGTGGATCGGGTAATGATCCATGACATTTTCATTCCTTTTGTTGCGGAAAAGTTCGAAGAAATGGGCTTTCAGCAATTGTGGAATCCGGATAAAGTTGTTCTCATTTATGATCATCTTGTTCCCACCAGCGCCGTAGAAGATGTCCGTCATTTTAAGATCGGCGATGCCTTTGCCGACAAATACGGACTTACCCACGTGCATCGCAGCGACGGCATCTGTCACCAGCTTATGACGGAAGCCGGATATGCCAAACCGGGAAATATCGTTTTTGGCACGGATTCCCATACCACGACTTACGGCTGTGTCGGCTGCTTTTCTTCTGGCATCGGTTATACAGAAATGGCTTCCATCTTAGGAACAGGAGAAATGTGGATCCGCGTCCCGGAAACCATAAAAGTGGTGATCAACGGTACTCTTCCATCCAACGTGACCGCCAAAGACGTGATCCTTCGTCTGATCGGAGATCTTCGCGCCGATGGCGCAACCTATAAAGCGCTGGAAATCACCGGACCTGCCGTAGACGCCATGAGCGTGGCTTCCCGGATGACCATTTCCAATATGGCCATTGAAGCCGGGGCAAAAGCCTGTCTCTTCCGTCCGGACGAAAAAACCTGCGCATACTCCCAGGTTTCTCCGGAGGAAGTATCCTGGCTTTATGGCGACGAAGATGCTCATTATTGTCAGACGATCACCTATCAGGCAGAAGATCTGATTCCGGTCTGCGCCTGCCCTTCACAGGTAGATAATATCCATCCGGTGGCCGAACTTGCCGGCACTTCCATCGATCAGGTCTTCATTGGTTCCTGCACCAACGGCCGGTTGGAGGATCTGGCTGTAGCCGCAAAGATTCTCAAAGGCAAAACCACCGCATGTAAACTCATCATCACCCCGGCCAGCCGACAGATCTATCTTGACGCCATCAAAGCCGGCTACATGCAAACCCTCGCAAAAGCGGGCGCCATCATCACACAGCCTGGCTGTGGTCTGTGCTGCGGACGTGCAGGAGGGATTCTCTGTGACGGAGAGAAAGTTCTGGCCACTAACAACCGAAATTTCCTTGGCCGGATGGGCACGGCAAAAGTAGGGATTTATCTTGGTTCTCCGGCTACGGCAGCCACTTCCGCTCTCTATGGAAAAATAACCGTTCCGGAAGACGTTCATTAAAATCCGTAAAATTGCATCTGCTTCCTCTGTGGTCACGCAATCTTTACCAGGGATTTATTGAGGTATGGATGCATTTTTTACATAACGAAACGGCTATAAAATCAGCAAACGGCTATGGAGCATTGGTTCCATAGCCGTTTTCCTGTTTTTATCTTTTTCCTTTACGCTGGACTGTCTTTACATCTGTTTACGGACAATTTTATATTCATCATCCATTTGAAAATACGGACAACTCTCATAAGAACTCTCCATGAGACGAGACAGATCATCCTCGTCCAGATTTACCATACACTCTCCTGCCCCGTCTTCTTCATCTATCCAAAAATGGACGCAATATTCACACTGCATTATGCTCTCCCCTTTTCCTCTCTTTTTTCTTTTTTGTTTTTTACCTGCGCTTTTTCGCTTTCTGATTCCTCTTCGTTCTCTTTTCCTTTTCCATTATACCCATTCCTGCCCTTGCTTTCAATATCATTTGTGTTATAATAAAATTTATGGCGATTGGAAACACAAAGGAGGATATAAGAAAAATGACACCTGAACAAAGAAAATTAGTTCCACAAAGAGATGAAGATTTAAAAAACGGAAATTTTACCGTCTTAAATGGTGAATATACCAAAAACTTCAATATATATGTCGTTGGAGAAAACCATAAAGAAGCCATCGAATACATCATGATCGCACTGGATCGCTCCACAGACAATGTTCTGGGATTTGGAATTAAAATGGGAAGTCAGAAAAAATTTGGCGTAAGCTTCTGGGAAGAAGCAGATATTCCAGAAGAATATCGGGCATAAGATTTCCTGTATTTACAAAGCTGCTGCAGATATAGCGCACGATTGCATTAGGCGCTGTTTTGCGGCAGCTTTTTTTCTGTTTTCTCCCTGTGCGACGCGATTCTGTTTTCTGTTTTCCTGCCACGGCTTTCCTGTCTTCTGTCACTGCATAGTTGTTTTGCAAATGCATAAATATTCATTTCATCTATATTTTTCACGAATTTTCTTTCATTTTTATTTAATTATCCCAAATATTATATTTTTTCACCCTTTATTTTTTCATGATTTTATATATTTATTTTACTTTTTCATCTTATTTTTTATGGATTTTATATAAATTCATTTGATAATTTCCTAAAAAGATGTTACTATGTAGCTAACCGATAAACTGTGCGGATAAAGAATAAGGAGGGCATAAGATGGAATTAAAAAAACTGATTTACACCGTTGAAGACGGCATTGCCGTTATCAAGATGAATTACATGAAGAACCTCAACGCCATCGATGAACAGATGGCCGATGAGCTCATGTATGTTGTGGATCAGGCAGAAAAAGATCCTGAAGTAAAAGTCGTCGTGCTCAAAGGCACCGACCGGGCATTTTCTGCCGGCGGAGACATTGGTTACTTCTACGACCTGATCCAGGCAGGCGGAGAAGTCAATATGGATGGTCTCATTGCCAAAGTGGGCATCGTGGCAGACGGAATGAAAAAGATGAGTAAAATGGTCATTACTTCTGTCTGTGGCGCTGCTGCCGGCGCCGGAGTAAGTCTGGCCCTCGGCGGAGATTTTATGATTTGTGCCGACAACGCCAAATTTATCCTTGCCTTTGTCAACCTCGGGCTCGTTCCTGACACCGGAGCGACCTATTTGCTGGCAAAGAGTATAGGAACTTCCCGCGCGATGGAACTGGCGGCAACAGGACGGCCTGTCGACGCGGAAGAGGCCAAAGCTCTGGGGCTTGCCTACAAAGTAACTACTAAAGAAGAACTGGACGAAGTGACCATGAAATTCGCCAGAAAACTGGCCGCCGGTCCTCTGATTTCCTACAAAAATATCAAAAAACAGATTTACGATGCCAGCTACGCTGATTATAAGCAATGGCTGGATGAAACAGAGATCCCTACTCAGCGGGAATGTGCGGCTTCCATGGATTTCCAGGAGGGATGCAAAGCTTTCATGGAAAAACGGAAACCAGCCTTTGAAGGAAAATAAATCCTATTTCCTAAATCATATTGCATTTCAGAAAGAAAGGTGGGAATACAGTGCGTTCAAAAGTAGTGACAAAAGAAGAGGCCCTTGCAAAAATCAAAGACGGCCAGACGATCATGTTCGGCGACTGGCATGGTCAGATTACCGCCGATGAATTAATCGATGGCGTTCTGGAAAAAGGCGTGAAAGACATTGCCGCTATTGCGGTTTCTGCCGGAACTCCTGATCAGGGGGTCGGTAAGCTGATTGCCGCTCATCGGGTAAAAAGTCTTGCCACCACCCACATCGCCTTTAATCCTCTGGCCAGAGACCAGATGTTTGCCGGGGAACTGGATATTGAATTCGTTCCGCAGGGTACCTTTGCTGAGCGTATCCGATGCGGCGGTGCAGGTCTTGGCGGCTGCCTGACCCCTACCGGCATTGGCACAGAGGTGGAAGAAGGCAAACAAAAACTGACCATCAACGGAAAAGAATATCTTCTGGAATTACCAATGCATGCCGACGTAGCCTTAATCAAAGCATGGAAGGCAGATACTGCGGGCAATATCGTTTTCCGCATGACCAGCCGCGCCACCAACAGCTATATGGCTTTTGCCGCCGATACAGTTATCGTGGAAGCCCAGGAACTGGTGGAAGTCGGCGAACTTGACCCGGATGAAATTGATGTTCCGGCGCCGATCGTGGATATGGTCTATGTAAAAACCGGAGAGAAAAAACCTTTCTGTCTCGTATGGCAGAAAGCCATCGAAAAAGCAAAGGCAAAGGCTGCAGAAACTAAAGCAGAAGGAGGGGACAAATAATGGCAGGATTGACCGGACGTGCGTTGATCGCATCTCGTTGTGCAAAGTTTTTTAAAGATGGCGATTTTGTAAATCTTGGGATTGGTGTTCCTTCAATGTGTGTAAATTATCTGCCGGAAGGCGTAGATTTATGGATGGAATCCGAAATCGGTATCGTAGGCTGCGGTTCCACCCCAAAATGGTCGGAGGCAGACCCGGATCTGATCGATGCCGGAGGACAGCCGGCTTCCATCATCAAGGGCGGCAGTATCTGTGACCACACCACTTCCTTCGCCTTCATCCGTGGCGGACATATTGACGCCACCGTTCTCGGTACTTTACAAGTCGATCAGGAAGGCAATATTGCCAACTGGACTATTCCAGGAAAACTCGTTCCCGGCATGGGCGGCGCCATGGATCTGTGTGCCGGCGTAAAAAAAATCATCGTAGCCACCGATCACTGTGAAAAAAGCGGACATTCTAAAATTTTAAAAAAATGTACGCTTCCTCTGACCGGCGCCAAATGTGTTACGGACATCGTTACCGAACGATGCTATTTCCAGGTTACCCCTGAAGGGCTGGTTCTGCGTGAATTAGCGCCGGGATACACCGTGGAAGACATCCGGGAATGTACCGAGGCCGATTTTA
>ENA-ORTP01001075-ORTP01001075.1-human-gut-metagenome-genome-assembly--contig:-NODE-1075-length-30295-cov-2.769841_pt1 | contig 30295 bp, 29 predicted proteins | sample MGYA00241913_ERZ509190 | MGnify/ENA primary metagenome ERZ509190 (study PRJEB26280, sample SAMEA2338839) | human gut metagenome | biome: human gut; feature: human-associated habitat; material: faeces...
CCATAGATGTCTATGCATTCTGCCCGCTGTAAAAACTGATTGATTCGGTTCATGCTGTTTTTGGAGAGGGAAAGCCGGGTATTGGTCACCGCCTTATCATAAAGCACCGGAAGGGTTTTGATAATATCTTCATAGGTACTCTGATCGGTAATGGGTTCATTGGCCAGCAGCCGGTCAATCCGCCTTTGCTGATTCATCTCTTCCACCAGTTTTAATTTAAACTCTTTATACCCGGCCAGTCCGACCTTCTGACAAAGCCGCACCACCGTGGCCTTACTGGTAAAGGTTTCCCTCGCCAGTTCACCGGCAGACAGGGAAGGCACCCTGTCCAGATTGCCCAGAACAAACCGGGCAACTTCTTTTTCATGACCGGTAAAATTTTCTTCTGTTTTTAATTTTTGCAGTAACATCGTATGTCTCCTGTAAGACTTTAAATCTTCAGGGTGAAACCGGAGTAAAATCCTTCCACCATTTCCCCCAGTTCATCCTGAAGAACGTGCAGGGCTTCCTCGCCGGTACAGTGCCCGGTAAAAATCTTTTTTATCTCCCTGTCTCTGATTTTTCCGGCCAGAATCCGGACATCCTCTTCTCCGGTGGCATGAAGATGAAGTCCCCCAAAAAGCGCATAAATTTTTTTCTCCGGGAAGGTTTTGCTCACTTCTTCCAGAATCTTATCGGCTCCCCCATGGGAACAACTGTTGAAAATAACCAGACCCTTTCTGGTATCAAAGACCAGACTCTGTTCATGGGCAAAAGCATCCTGCTGCCACTGATCGCCTTTTTTTACAAACATCCGGGCTTTTTTTCCGGCTTCCTCCATCCCTTCGCTTTTGTGCGGCAGTAAGAAGATCCCCGGTTCCGGTGAGAAATCTCCGTTGATAAACTGAAAACGACTGGCGTACCGCTGCAGCAGCCCCGGTTTTATTCCAATATATTTATAGCCTTCTTCGGTTTCCTTATAGCAGTTTTCTTCCGCCCCATCACGAAGATATACTTTGGCATGGCCATTTTTTTCAAAAAATGCCTCCAGTCCATCGGCATGATCATAATGGGCATGGGAAAGCACGGCAAAATCAATCTGGGAAAGATCCACGCCCATGGCCTGCGCGTTTTTCACGAACTCTCCGGTGGTTCCGCCGTCCAGCAAAATATGTTTCTGTCCATACGCAATATAAACAGACAATCCCCATTCCGACAGAAGATCTCCCCTGGACACATTGTCCATCAGTACCTTTATCTCCATATCCTTCTCGCCTCTTTTTCTTTTATTTTCTGTATGGATCTTCCTGAATAACTCAGGACGTCCCTTTTTATTTCCGGTAAAAATCTCTGATCCGGTCCAGACGACTGCTCATATTCAGAAGAAGACTGTCAAGAACCGTAATGGCCGCCATACTTTCCACGACAACCACCGCCCGGGGAACAATGATCGGATCATGTCTGCCATGAATAACAATCTCGGTCTCCTCTCTATCCCGGTTTACCGTCTGCTGGAGCGAAGCAATGGATGCGGTCGGTTTTATGGCTGCCCGAAAGTAAATCTCCGCGCCATCACTCATGCCGCCCAGTACGCCTCCTGCATGATTGGTTTTCTTTTCAATCTTCCCGTCCCGGACGCAGAAAGGATCGTTATTTTGCGAACCGGAAGAAAGCGCGGCAGCAAAACCGTCCCCGATTTCAAAACCTTTGACCGCGCCGATCGAAAGCACGGCCTGGGCCAAACGGGCATCCAGTTTGTCAAACACCGGTTCCCCGACGCCCACCGGCATCCCGGTAATTCTGCAGGCAACCACGCCGCCGGCGGAATCTTTTTCCCTCATTCTGGATTCCACGTAGACCGCCGCTTTTCTTGCCGCCTGTACGTCCGGCATGAAAAATGCATTTTCTTCCCGCTGTTCCTTACACCAGTTTGCCTTGTCAATGCCATATGGGCCTATGGATTCCGTGTAGGCAAAGACCTCAATGCCCATCTCCTTTAAGACTTTGGCTGCAATGGCTCCTGCCGCCACCCGGGCGATGGTTTCCCGTCCGGAGGATCTTCCGCCGCCCCGGTAATCCCGGAATCCATATTTTTGATCGAAAGTATAATCCGCATGACCCGGACGGTAAACCTCCGCAATATTGGAATAATCCCTGGAACGCTGGTCCTGATTAAAAATCACCATGGAAATCGGCGTACCAGTTGTCCTTCCTTCGAAAACCCCCGACAAAATTTCCACCTGATCGGTTTCCTGCCGTTTGGTCGTATATCTGGACTGTCCCGGTTTTCTCCGGTCAAGGTAGGTCTGAATATCCTCTTCTTGAAGAGGCAGCCCTGCGGGACAGCCGTCCACAACGACGCCCACTCCTTTTCCATGGGTCTCTCCCCATGATGTCATACGAAATATTGTACCAAATGATGATCCTGCCATCTCGTTTCCTCCTGTTTCGTCTGTCTTCTGCTTCCGGGAAGCCTGTCCTGACTCCCCTTTTTTGTTTTCCCCCTGTAGTCGTGTACGAGATTTTGCCATCACCCTTCATCGGTATCCAGAAGAAACATCAGGATGGATAACAGCGCCATTCCTGCTGTTTCCGTCCGGAGAATCCGATGTCCCAGAGTCAGCGGATGTGCGCCGGCCGCGGCAGCCAGTTCCACTTCTTCTTCCTGAAAACCACCCTCCGGGCCAATATAAATCCCCAGACTTTTTTTCTCTTTTACCTGAGACAGTATCTCCCGGGAATGGGCGATGCCCCGGGCGTCTTCATAAGGAATCACCAGCATATCCAGAGTTTTTCCATAGGCGACGGCTTCCGGAAATGACATGACCGGCGTAACTTCCGGCACCAGATTTCTTTTGGATTGTTTGGCAGCGCTTCTGGCAATTTCCTGCCAGCGCTGCACCTTTTTTACCGCCTTTTTCTCATCCAGTTTCACTACCGCCCGTTTTGAAGCCACAGGAACAATGCGTACTGCGCCAAGTTCCACGGCCTTTTGAATGATCCATTCCATCTTATCGCCTTTGGGAAGTCCCTGAAAAAGAGTCATTTCCACCGGAAGTTCCCGGCTGTTCCCCTGAATATCTTCAATGGCAGCATATATTTCTCCGGCTGTCATTGCGGTAATTCTGCACAGATATTCCTTTTCTTTCTCCGGACAGCAAAAGGCAAGCTTTTCTCCTTCTTTCATCCGCAACACATTTCGGATATGATTAACCTCCTGTTTGCTGGTCACTACAATATCGTTCTCCCGGATGTTCTCCGGTGTGATAAAAAACTGATACATTTTTTTCTCCTGCCGTGTTTACTTTTCCTCCCGCGGGGCTTCAGACTTTCTGCGGTCTTGCCGTAATGCTTACCCAGTCTTTCATATGATGGATTTCCAGAATTTCAAAATGATTGGCAAGCATCGCTTCTTTTACCGCTTCCTCCATGGTATTGATGATTCCCGAGGTGATAAAAATGCCGTCCTCGGTTAAAAGAGGAGTCACAATGCCGGATAAAGGAATAATGACGTCAGCCAGAATATTGGCCACGATGACATCATATCGTTTTCCATGATTTTTCTCATAAAATGCCTTCGCCTCGGTCTCGTCCAGAATATTTACCTGCTGAACCTCTGCCTTTTTGTCCACCTGATTGATGACAAAATTTTCTTCCGTTGCCCGAATGGCATTTGGATCAATATCTGTGGCCATGGCATGCTCTGCCCCCAGTTTCAGACCAATGATCGACAAAATCCCGCTGCCTGTTCCCACATCCAGCAGTTCTGTCTCTGGTTTCACATATTTTTTCAACTGTGAAATACAGAGCTTGGTCGTTTCATGGGAACCGCTGCCGAAAGCGGTTCCCGGATCGATCTCAATGACGATGTCTCCTTCTTTCTGATCAGACAGGGTTTCCCAGGTTGGTTTGATCACAATATTGTCATCCAGACGGAAAGGTTTAAAAAAGACCTTCCAGTTATTGATCCAGTCTTCTTCTTCCGTTGTCGACAGGGAGATCTGTCCCGTTCCCACCGGGAGAAAAGCGGATATTTCTTCCAGTTTATTTTTGATGATCTCGATCATGGCTTCCAGATCTTCTTTTTCATCAATATAACAGGAAACTTTCGCCGTGCCATCATCGGGAGCAATCTCATCAGGCAGTAAGTCCACGTACATGATCTTACGATCTTCCTCCGACAGAGGAACATGGTCCTCCACTTCCACACCTGCAAATCCCAGTTCCTGTAATTCATAACTCAGCATATCTTCTGCTGCCGTTGTCGTTTCAATGGTAATCTTATTCCATTTCATGGTTATTCCTGCCCTTCTGTTTCTGCCAGATATTCTTCTACGAAATGAGAAGCCACCGCTCCGTCTGCCGCAGCCGTGATTACCTGTCGCATTGCTTTTGTCCTTACGTCACCCACGGCAAATACACCGGGAACGTTGGTTCTCGTTGTCTCATCGGCAATAATGTATCCGCTTCTGTCCACATCCACCGCATCTTTAAACAGCTCCGTTGCCGGCGCCCGTCCAATGCTGACAAAAACACCATCGCAGTCTATCTGCCGTTCTTCCTCTGTCACCTTGTTTTTTACTTTTATTCCGGTAACTTTATCCCCATAAAGTAATTCCGTCACTGCGCTGTTCCAGCAAAACTCCACATTTTCCGCCTGCATCAGCGGTTTATGATAAATTTTTTCCGCACGAAGGCTGTCTCTTCGATGCACGAGAATCACTTTTTTGCAGATTTTGGAAAGCAAAAGGGCGTCGCCGGCCGCAGAGTTGCCTCCGCCGACCACAACGACTGTTTTTCCTTTATAAAACATCCCGTCACAGGCAGCACAGTAGTTGACCCCTCGACCGACCAATTCCTGTTCATTGGCTACGCCCAGTTCTCTTGGATTGGCGCCGGTGGCGATCAGGACGCATTTTCCCCTGAACACCCCTTCACTGGTATGGATTTCCTTGATTTTTCCTTCCAGCGCAACCTTCTCTACCTCGGCCAGTTCCGTCTGTGCGCCGAAACGTTCCGCGCCCATCTGCATCTTTTCTCCCAGAGCGAATCCGTCCACGCCTTCGTCAAATCCCGGGTAGTTGTCAATCTGACTGGTGAGAGCCATCTGTCCTCCCGCCGATAATTTTTCGATGATCAGGGTATCCATCCCTGCTCTTGCACAATATAAAGCAGCCGTGTATCCGCCAGGGCCGCCGCCGATAATGATTACGTCATATATCCGTTCCATGTTCATCCTCCTTCTCTTTTCTTTCCCTTCTTTTCAGCAGTACAAAAGGGCAGCGAATTTATCCCAGACATTCTCTGATAAAATTCTCAATCTTAGCCTTAGAATCCGGCGCAACGATTTCTCCCTTTTTCTCTCCGTCTTTAAAAATCATCAGAGTAGGCACAACTTCAACGCCATATTCTTTCATCAGTTCCTCTTCTTCATCAATATTAATGTCTCCGGTCAGAAGAACTTCTTCCTGCTCCTGCGCAATTTTCTTCATGGCCGGTCCGATACGGCGGCAGTAGGTGCACCACGGTGCGGAAAACTCTACCAGCGCCGGTTTGTTTCCTTCCAGAACATATTGTCTAAAATTTTCTTTATTTATTTTTATCATGATGGTATTTCTCCTCTCTGCACTTTTTCAGATTTTGCTGTTTTTTCATTATAACATAAGGATTTCCGAAAGGGAATGCATTTATCCCAGATCTACCTTATAGTCCCCTGCTTTGATCCAGCCTTTTTTCCTCATGTATTTTCCAATAAGCCAGGTCAGAAGAACCGGCAGGAGGAAACACAGGAGAAACAGACCCGCCCAGTCCATGGCGCCGGGAGCATATCCTTTGGGCATATTGCTCCATCCGGTTAAAATACCGATGGGCCCGACCAGACCGGAAGTTCCCATACCGGAAGAAATTGCCGCCCCGTTGTTTCTCAACTGGAAGACGCAGGTGGATAGCGGCCCCATGATCAAAGAGGTCAGCACCGGCGGAACCCAGAGTACCGGCTTTTTCATCAGATTAGGCACCTGCAGCATGGAAGTTCCCAGGCCCTGCGCCACCAGACCGCCAATACCATTATCCGGATAGCTGACTACGGCAAACCCCAGCATATGGGTACAGCAGCCCACCGTAGCGGCACCGCCAGCCAGCGCCAGTCCATTCCAGACTTCCATGGTCACTGTTCCATCGGCCAGACCGGCAAGAACCGCGCCGCCACTCAGTCCCATAGCCGCGCAAAGGGCGGCGGAACTGATGGGCAGAGTCAGGGCAATCCCTACCACAGCCGAAACGACCATCCCCATAAACAATGGCTGCAGATTGGTCGCCCAGCCGATAAATGTTCCCAGAAAATCACAGAGACTCTTGAAAAGCGGCGCTACGGCCATGGCGCATAAAACGCCGGAAAGGGTGGTTACCGCCGGAGTCACCAGAATGTCGATCTTCGTTTCTTTGGATACCAGTTTTCCCAGTTCACAGGCAAAAATAGTCACAAAGAGAACCGCCAGCGGCCCGCCGGAACCGCCCAGCGTATTGGTGGCCTGTCCCACGGCACACAGGGAAAAAAGAACGAGCGGCGGAGCTGCCAGCGCATGACCGATGGCTACCGCCATGGCCGCCCCCGTCATGGCCGACGCATAATTTCCTGTCTGCCAGATCAGCCAGCACAAATGATCCCCCATGGATATTGTGGAAAGCGTTGCCTTTAATTTTTCTCCTTCCAATCCGGATAACAGCAGCATCAGATTGGCAGAACTGATATTTTCCGCCGCCGTTTTTAAAATTGTTCCAATAAGCAGGGACGCAAACAGCCCAAGAGCCATAGCGCCCATGGCGTCAATCCCGTACCGCTTACAGGAAATCTCCACGTTTTTCCGTTTTAAAAAGTTTTCCTGTGTCGATTTTTTCATTTTTCCCTCCTGTTGCTTTTTCTTTTTGTTATCATAGCCTTTCTTACCCAAAAAGACAAGATAACTTTAGCAAAAAAACCCATAAGCTGCCGCCCGATCTGCATCGGGCTGTCCCGCCTATGGGTTTTTAATTATTTCTTTTTCTTTCCACCGAAAAAGCCTTTTCGTTCTCCCTTGCCATGTTCAGCCTTTCCAGCCGAGTCATGGTGATTCTCTTCCGCTGCCGGAACTTCACCCATGGCCTCCTGGAATTTGCGAAGCGCTTCTTTCTGTGTTTCATTCATATGTTCAGGAACCTGTACCACAAAGGTAACGAAGTGACTGCCGCGGAGATTTTTGTTCCGCAGGCTCGGCACACCTTTATTTTTCAGGCGCACTTTTGTATCCGTCTGTGTTCCCGGTTTGATCGTATATTCATAAGGACCGTCAACCGTATCGATCTTAATGGTTGCGCCCAGCGCCGCCTGTGCAAAAGTAATCGGCTCTGTGGAGAAAATATCGTATTCCTGTCTCTGGAATTTTGGATGCCGGGACACGGTAACGTTAACCAGCAAATCTCCTCTTGGACCGCCGTTGATGCCCGGTTCTCCTTTTTCTCTGATTCTTACGCTCTGCCCGTTGTCAATGCCTGCCGGAATCGGTACTTTAATCTTCTTGCGGACTTTAATGTAGCCTGTGCCGGAACAATCCGGACATTTATGACGGATGACCTGACCGCTGCCGTTACAGTCCGGACAAGGCTGTACGTTCCGTACCATACCAAACATGGACTGCTGGGTGTAAACCACCTGACCGGTTCCGTTACATTTACTGCAGGTTTCCGGACTGGTTCCCGGTTTAGCCCCGTTACCACCACAGGTGCCGCATTTTTCTTTTAGCGTAATTTCCAGCTCTTTATCTACGCCGCGGATGGCTTCATCAAAGGTAATCCGGACAGCCGCACGGAGATTGGCTCCCTGCCGTGGTCCGTTTTTCCTTGCACTCCCACGGCTTCCACCGCCGAAGAAATCGCCGAAAATATCCCCAAAGATGTCGCCCATGTCTCCGCCGCCGAAATCGAAACCACCAAATCCACCGGCTCCGCCGCCGCCCTGTTCGAAGGCGGCGTGACCAAACTGGTCATAGCGGGCTTTTTTCTCCGGATCACTCAATATTTCATAAGCTTCCGCTGCTTCTTTGAATTTTTCTTCGGCCTCTTTATCACCCGGATTCATATCCGGGTGATATTTCTTTGCGACCTTTCGGTAAGCGCGTTTTATCTCAGCTTCTGAAGCGTTTTTCGCCACGCCCAGAACCTCATAATAATCTCTTTTTTCTGCCATTTTATCCTCCAATGAAAGCGGAACAGCCTACTTTACACTTCTTTGTAGTCAGCATCCACAACATCATCAGCATTGTATGTTGCGTTCGCGTCTGCTCCCGGCGCTCCCTGTGGTCCGCCCTGGGCAGCCTGTGCCTGTTCGTACATTTTACCAAAGAGGGACTGTGCGTCTTTCATTAACTGTTCTTTGGCTTCGCTGATTTCTGCCACATCGGCATCTGTCATGGATTCTACTGTTGTACGATCGAGGATTTCTTTTAATTTTGTGATGTCTGCCTGTACGGTTGTCTTTTCACTGTCATCAATCTTATCGCCAACTTCTTCCAGCGCTTTTTCTGTCTGGAATACCATGTTATCTGCATCATTTCTTGCATCGATGGCTTCTTTTTTCTTTTTATCCTGTGCTTCAAATTCAGCAGCTTCTTTTACTGCTTTTTCAATATCATCATCAGACATGTTGGAACCTGCTGTGATGGTGATATGCTGTTCTTTTCCTGTACCCAGATCTTTTGCGGATACATTTACGATACCGTTGGCATCAATGTCAAAGGTAACTTCGATCTGTGGAACACCTCTCTGTGCTGGTGGAATACCATCCAGACGGAACTGTCCAAGCGTTTTGTTATCTCTGGCAAACTGTCTTTCTCCCTGTACCACATGAATATCTACGGCAGTCTGATTATTTTCTGCTGTGGAGAAAATCTGGCTCTTCTTGGTCGGAATCGTTGTATTACGCTCAATCAGTCTTGTAGCTACGCCGCCCATGGTTTCGATGGATAAGGATAATGGTGTAACATCCAGTAAGAGAATATCGCCTGCACCGGCATCACCGGCTAATTTACCACCCTGAATAGAAGCACCGATGGCTACACATTCATCCGGGTTGATTCCCTTAAATGGATCTTTTCCTGTTAACTGTTTTACTTTATCCTGTACGGCAGGGATTCTTGTAGAACCACCAACCAGAAGAACTTTGCTCAGTTCAGAAGCGTTAAGACCGGCGTCTTTTAATGCTGTGGTTACCGGAGTAACGGTTCTTTCTACCAGATGCGCTGTTAATTCATTGAATTTTGCTCTGGTCAGGTTCATCTCAAAATGCTTTGGTCCTTCTGCTGTTGCAGTGATGAATGGCAGGTTGATGTTTGTTGTTGTGGAAGAAGAAAGTTCTTTTTTCGCTTTTTCTGCCGCTTCTTTCAGTCTCTGCATTGCCATTCTGTCTGTGGATAAATCCACGCCTTCTTTTGCTTTGAAGTCATCTAACATATACTGGGTGATCACATTATCAAAGTCATCTCCACCCAGTTTATTATCTCCGGCTGTAGATAATACTTCGATGACACCGTCGCCGATTTCAATGATGGATACGTCGAATGTACCGCCACCTAAGTCGTATACCATGATCTGCTGTTCTTTTTCATTATCCAGACCGTAGGAAAGAGCGGCTGCTGTCGGTTCGTTGATGATACGTTTCACATCAAGTCCGGCAATCTTACCGGCGTCTTTGGTTGCCTGTCTTTGTGCATCGTTGAAATAAGCCGGAACAGTGATAACCGCTTCCGTTACTTTTTCTCCCAGATAGTTCTCTGCATCTGCTTTTAATTTCTGTAAAACCATTGCGGAAATCTCCTGTGGAGAATATTTCTTTCCATCAATGTCTACTTTGTAGTTGCTTCCCATTTCACGTTTAATGGAAGCAATTGTTTTATCTGCATTGGTGACAGCCTGACGTTTTGCAGGTTCACCGACAACTCTTTCTCCTGTTTTGGTAAAAGCAACTACAGAAGGGGTTGTTCTCATTCCCTCTGCATTTGTGATTACGACTGGTTTTCCACCTTCCATAACGGCTACACATGAGTTTGTTGTACCCAGGTCAATACCAATGATCTTACTCATTATTCATTCCTCCTAAAAACATTTACATTTCTATTTATCCAAATAAAAGATTAATTAGTTGACTACCTTTACCATACTGTGTCTGAGTACGGATTCTTTATACATATATCCCTTCTGGAATTCTTCCACAACAAGGTTTTCTCCCATCTCTTCATCTTCCACATGCATAACCGCATTATGGAAATCCGGGTTAAACTCTTTGCCTGCGGCATCCATGGCTTTTACGCCAAGTTCTCCAAAAACAGTCATCAGCTGCTGATAAATTTTTTCTACGCCCTGTGCAAAAGGTTCTTCCTTTTCCTCCTGGCTTAACGCATCCAGCCCTCTTTCAAAGTTATCAACTACCGGAAGTAATTTCTGTAAAACCTCTTTGGCTCCCACATCATACATCCTCGTCTGTTCTTTGGCGTTGCGTTTTCTGGCATTTTCAAATTCTGCCATGAGGCGCTGATATTTATCTGTGAGCTCGGCTGCCTTTTCCTCACTCTTTTTCAATTCCATTTCCAGGACCTTTGCGGATTTTTTCTTTTTCTTTCCGCTTCCTGCCTTCGCCTCTTCCTGCTGCGTCTCTTCCGCAGCTTCTTTTTCTGTCTCCGCTGTTTCCTGCGTCTGTTTGTCTTCCTCTTCGGAAGAAACCTCCGCCGCGTTTTCCTCTACGATACTTTCGTCGAATGTCTGTTTATTCTCTTCCACTTAAGTACCACCTTTCTATGACTTATTATTAAAAATCTCATCCAAATCATCTGTAAGATTCTTGAGAGTATTTACAACTTTACGATAATCCATCCGCTTTGGTCCGATGATTCCTACGGTACCGGTTCCGCCTTCTTCCAGCTCATAGGTGGCCGTCACGATGCTGCAGTCCTGCAGGGACTGTACCGGCGTCTCGTTCCCGATATAGACCTGAATCCCATGTTTTTCCTGCTGGTTCACGGTATCATCCACCAGCTTGACCAGCGCTTTCTTTTCTACCAGTGTATCCAGCAACGCTCTGGTATGCTCCGGACCGATCAGTTCCGGATACTTCAGCATGTTGGTTGCACCGCTGGTAAAAATCTCCATATCATCCGCTTCATGTATTGCTTCAACGATTCCGTTAAAAATCCCTTCCAGAATACCGGCATGCATTCCGGCCTGTACTTTCATGGTGTGTACCAGCTCCAGATTGATCTCATTTAAGGTCAGTCCCTGTAAAAAGGAATTCAGCAATATATTCAGTTTCAGAATCTCATCATTGCTCAGAGGTTCGTCAATATTCATCAGAAGATTTTTCACCGTGTCATTGCCAACCACAATGACCGCCAGCAGTCTCCGGCTGTCTACCATGGACAGCTGAATAAACTTCAGCTTCGATTCCTTAATCTGCGGCGTAGTCACTAACGTCGCATAGTTGGTGTCTGCTGCCAGCACATCGGCTACCCTCTTCAGAACTTCTTCCATGCGATCCATCTTCTGCAAAAGCTCCTGTTGTTCTTTTCTCAACTCATTTTCCCGAACGATCATTTCGTTCTCTTTCTCTTCCAGCAGATGGTCAACATAATAACGATACCCCAGATCAGAAGGAATACGGCCGGCAGAAGTATGCGGCTGGAGAATGTAACCAAGCTCTTCCAGATCTGCCATCTCATTACGAATGGTTGCCGAACTCAGATGTAAATCAGAATCTTTGGCGATCGTTCTGCTGCCCACCGGTTCTCCGGTTTCCAGATAAGTCGATATGATCACCTTTAATATTTTCATCTTACGTTCATCCAGATGCATAAGTGTTCCCTTCTTTCTTAGTTATTAGCACTCATTTATGTTGAGTGCTAATATCTTTATACATAAGTTAGCACTAACCGCTGATCTTGTCAAGCATAATTTTTATTTACAAAAGAAAATCTTCAAAAATTCGATTGCTGACATCGATTCCGGCGTCAGTCAGCTTTAAATTGTCTCCTTCTATTATAAGCAGACCAATCTTCTCATACCGGCGGATTTTCTCTCCGTATATCTCTTTCCATGCGCATCCGTATTCCCGGTCAAAACGGGACAGGGAAACCCCTTTTGTTTTTCGCAGCCCAAAAATCATATAATCTTCCATTTGTTCTTTCCGACTTTGCCGGGCATAGTCCTCCCTTTTTTCAAAAGGACGGAAAGGTTCTGCCATATAAGTAAGGATGTCCCGTTCATTGGAAAATCTTGCGCCGCCATAGCAGGAAGATGCTCCCAGTCCGAAACCAAGGTACGGAACTTCATCCCAGTAACCCAGATTATGACGGCATTCCCTGCCCGCTTTGGCATAGTTGGATATTTCATAACGATGGTATCCTTTTTCCTGAAGAATTTCTTTTGTCTTTTCATACATTTCCCGTTCTGTTTCTTCATCGGGAAGCTGCCGCCGTATCTCTTTGGAAGAAAAAAAAGGGGTTCCCTCTTCAAGAATCAGGCTGTAGGAAGAAATATGTTCCGGTTCCAGTTCCGTCACCTTTTTAAGGCCATCCACATAGCTGCAAAGATCCTGCCCCGGCAGGGCGCTCATGAGATCAAGATTAATATTCGAAAAACCTGCTTTTCGTGCTTCCTGATAATTTTTCACCCCCTGTTCCCAGGTGTGAATCCGTCCAAGGCGATGAAGAGACGCATTGTCCGTACTCTGCAGCCCCATACTCAGCCGGTTGATGCCTGCTTCCCGGTAGAGTTTTAATTTCTCTGCATCCAGAGTTCCCGGATTGGCTTCGATCGTTATCTCCACGTTTTCCCGAAAAGAAAAATGATCGCGAAGGCAGTCCATGATCTTCATCACCTGCTTTCCAGAAAGAAGGGAAGGCGTCCCTCCTCCGATGAACACTGTGGAGACAATCTCTTTATGCCGGGAATCTCGTCTGGTTTTTTCCGACCCAAGGAAAACTGCCGTCTGGTGAATTTCTTTTTCCAACGCAAGACAATAACGGTCTCTGACCGCCTCCTCCGCCGGAAACGACAGGAAATCACAATAATGACATTTTTTTATACAAAAAGGAATATGTACATATATTTCCAAACCCATTTTCATCTCCTCTTCTTATTCTGCAAAAATCTGCCTGAAATTATACCATATCCCCCGTTTTCCCACAAGAAAAACGCAGGACACTCCTTGAAGTCTCCTGCGTTTTCTGCATTAAAATGTGGAATGATTGAATTATATTGCTTCACGAAATCCTTCTTCCGTACTTTCTTTTAAAAGAAGATACTGTTTCTGATTGATTTCGATGTCGCTGCCTTTACGGGAAATATATCCCTCGTTAATAAATTTTCGCAAACAGCGATTGACTGTTCTGACACAGATTCCGGTAAAATCCGAAAGATCCTGCCGAACAGAACTGATTCGTAAGATACCATTTTGCGCATATTTTTCATGCCAGTCTACGAAAAGCCAGGCCAGACGATTTGCCCCCTGTAAGAACAAAAAGTCTCTGTTGCTGCAGGCCTGAGAAAAAAGATATTCTCCCATCAGTTTTGACACCTGCTTCAGCGCCGTAATATCTGTATGAATCCATCGTTCAAATTTGTTTTCCGGTACTTTGACCAGAAGACAGTCGGTGAGGGTCTGCAGAGTATGGCAGTGTTCTTCTACTTCCATCAGGACTTCCATGGCGCCATAGGCATACATTTTAGTAAAAAGCCTGTGATTATAGGACATCCCATGGATATTATTATCGGTTACCTTAACCAGTCCTTTTCCAATGAAATAAATGGTGTCGATTCTTTCTCCTTCATGAAAGACCGTTGTTCCTTTTTTTACTTCTTCTACAGTAACGGCATCCAGCAGCCAGTCTGGAGCAGTTTTAAAATACAGTGAAAACTCCTCCCTTTTGTCCGGATGAATCTTTGTTAAAAAAGGAACTGTTTCTTTTGAACACTTTTTACCCATTTCACCACACCTTTACTCCCGGCAGCCGGTGCACTCTTCCTGCCGTTCTACTTTTTTCATAATGAAAAAACAACATATACAAGTCACGATTTCTGCAGCAGGGAAAGAAATCCAGACACCGGTCATTCCCCACCAGCGACTAAACAGCCACATGAAAATATATAACATTACAAGCTGTCTTAATAAGTTGATCACGATACTGTATCGAATCTGATTCACCGATTGAATATAGGAAGCAACCATCGTTGCAATACCATTAAAAAGATAACCGGTCGTCATAATACGCAAAGCCGGTACGCCAAAAGACATCATTTCTTCCGACGCCATAAACACTTTGAGAATCTGTTCCGGGAATAGAGAAAGTATCAGCTCTCCCGCTCCCATAAACAGCATGGCGATCACCGTTCCCCATACCATGGTTTTTTTCAGCCGTTCTTTATTTCCTGCGCCAAAGTTAAAGCTCATAATCGGAATACAGCCCTGAATCAGACCATTCACCGTCATAACCACCATTTGCTGCGCTTTAAAATATGCACCGAAAAATGCCACGGCGGTCATGGAATAGGCAGCCAGAAAACCATTGGTAAAGGTCACCATAAATGCGCCCAGCGCATTCATGATAAAGGAGGGCATCCCACAGCGAAAAATATCTACCCAGACATTTTTATTAAATTTCCACCCTTTGGTCTTGATCTTTACTTTCTGTTTCGTAAATAACAGCACATAAAAAGCAAGAAGCATGGAAACGGTATAGCCAAGTACCGTGGAGACCGCCGCCCCTTTTATCCCCATGGCCGGGAAAGGTCCCAGACCAAAAATGAGAATTGGATCAAAAATAAAATTAAATACAACTCCTGCCGTCTGAAATGCCATTGGTGCCAGCATATTGCCTGTTCCCTGAAGGATTTTCTGGATGGCAATGTGCACCATATTCGGAATCTGTAAAAATACACAGATCTTCATATATTCCATACTTAAAGTATAAATTTCTTCATCTCTAATAAAAAGATGGAAATATGGCTCCAGGATCAGATAAAAAATAATATTCAGCAGAATACCAAAGAGGAAAGAGAGCAACAGTCCATGACTGACGATATTATTGGCTTCATCCTGCTCTTTCCGTCCGAGATACCTGGCCACCAAAACGTTTATGCCTACGCCTACCCCAATGGAAAAAGCCAGCATCAGCGTAGTCAGCGGGAAAGAAAAGGATACTGCGGTCAACGCTTTCTCACTGATCTGCGCTACGAAGAGACAGTCCACAAAATTGTAGGTATACTGCAAAAACATGGAAAACAACGGTGGCAGGGACATTTGCATGATAAGGGGAACGATAGCTTTCGTTCCCATTTGATTTTCTTGTTGATGATCCATCTGATTCTATTATTTTGCGTCACATTTCAGTACAGCATTTAAGAGTACAGAAGCACCCTGTGTACACTGCTGTACGGATGTAAATTCAGGTTCGCAATGAGAATGTCCGTCTTTGGAAGGAACAAAGATCATGGTTGTTGGCATCATGTATGCGCAGAACTGTGCATCATGACCAGCACCGGAGTTAATTCTCTGGTGAGAATATCCCAGTTCTTCTACGGATTCTTTTACATAACCAACAAGTTCTTCATTGAAGTATACCGTATCACGTGTCCATGCCGGTTCGTATTCTACTTTACATCCTACGATTTCTTCTGGCATGTTTTCAATAATTTTTACTACCTGTTCGATTACCTTTGGATCTTCATGTCTTGCGTCAATGGAGAAATCCACATAATCAGGAATAACGGTATGTACATTTGGATGAAGAACGATTTCACCTGTGGTGTATACCAGCTCTGGATCCAGTTTATCCAGTTCGTCATGGAGATACTGTAAAATCTTAGCAGATGCATATAATGCGTCATGACGATATTTCATTGGTGTTGTTCCCGCATGGTCAGCCTGTCCATAAGTTTTAATTCTGTAGCAGATCATACCCAGTACGCAGGTAACTACACCAACATCATTCTTTTCTGCTTCAAGGATCGGACCCTGTTCAATATGTAATTCAAACATTGCTTTATAATCTTTTGGATTTAAGCGATTTTCCTTTGGTCCTTTGTATCCTGACGCTTCAAGAGCTGCGCCAAATGTCTTTGTTGGATCCAGGATGGATTTGGAATTAAGCATATCTTCATGCACAAATTTATAACGAATATCTTCTGGCAGATAATCATAGCACAGAACGCCGGAAGCCATCATTGACGGTGGGTATAAGGAACCTTCTTCGTTTGTCCAGATCATTGCAGTGATATTATGTTTGTGTGGAATTTTTTCTGCTGCGATTGTTTCAAGAACTTCCATAGCGCCCATAACACCAAGAATACCGTCGTAGTTACCACCATTTTTTACAGAGTCACAATGGGAACCCATAACGATACCTGGAAGATCCGGTTCAGAACCTTTTAATGTTGCATACATACATGCCATATCGTCTGTTTTGATTTCAGCGCCAATTGCTTCCATTCTTTTTACAAACTCAGCTCTTGCCTGTAAAGCTTCCGGAGACAGGGAATATCTTGTGATTCCGCCGTGTCCTGCGTCTCCGAATGTGCTGAATGTTTTTATTTTGTCGCCCATACGTTCTTCACTACATGTATACATTTTAAACTGCTCCTCTATCTTATCATAAAGTTGATTAATTATTGTGTTCTTTTATTTTTACAAAATATCTTCTCACGGCTTTCCAGAAATCCATGGCCAGAATCAGACCAGCCGCAATGGATACCGAAGTAACCAGCGCTTCCAGTGCATATTCCTTTCCCAGAGCTCTGTCGCCCTGCCAAAAATAATACATGGTATGATATAAAGCCGCCCCCGGAATCAGGGGAATAATTCCTACTGCGATGTAAGCGGTTCTTGGCATTTTCGTATAGATCGCCATGATCTCCATATAAATCCCCAGAACCGCTCCGGAAATCAGAAACTGGATGCTGTAAGAAGGAAAAACCAGACCGGCAAGTAAATAAACGGTCCAGGCCAGTCCTCCTCCCGCTGCCGTAACAAAAACCTGTTTACCCCTCAAATGAAACAGCAGCGCAAATCCTACGGAACCGAAGAATCCACTGATAATCTGTATCCAGTTCATTCTCTCTCTCCTTTATCCCAGCAGTACATTGACAAAGACGAAACCTGTGGCAACCACAAGACTCAGCATGATTGCCTCAGCAAATCTTGTAAGGCCGGACAGCATATTGTTGGAAAAAATTTCCTGTATGGCACAGGTGAATATTACGCCAGGAATAAAAATCATAATATTACCGATGCTGACCAGCTCTGAGGACACCCCTCCGCTTATCCTCGCCGCAAAAATCGAAAGAAGTCCTGCCGCTGCCGCACACAAAAATACCTGTACGAAGCGATTCAGCTCTTTCCTGATGAGAAATTGATCTACCGGTGCGATGAGTATACCAATCAGAGCGGAAACCAGAGCGTCGAGAACACTTCCACCGAAAAAAATCGTAAAGGATAAAGAAATTAACGCAAAAATAAACATTTTACCATAAAGAGGACAGGTACTTGCCTGGTCAATGTTTTCCAGGCGAATCTGCGCTTCTTTCAACTCGATTTTTCCTGCACAAATGTCTCTGGACAATGTATTTAGTAAGGTCAGTTTATGCATATTTCTGTCAAATTGATCCACACGTCTGATTTCCGTCAATCCCGGAAGATTCTCACCGGAGATCGTCACCACGATGACATAAGTAATTGCAAAACATTCAATCGTTTCTGCACCCAAAGCACGACACATCCGTTCGATGCTGTCTTCTACGCGACCGATTTCTGCCCCGGAAGACAACATCTGCTCGCCTATATCCAATATGATCTGCAGATTTTCTCTTGCTGTCGCCACCAGTGTATCCACTTTGTCTCCTTTTTCTACATGAAGCTGGTATTGCTTATTTTTTAGGACTACGTTTTACGTACTGACCCATACCAGGTTTACCAACAAACTCGCCATTATCATAAACGAGCTGTCCTCTTAAATAAGTCTGTACAGGATAACCATGCAGCTGTTTGCCTTCCCAGATGGTGTGGTCGTAATCGGAGTGCATGGAATCCAGTGTGATCGTAAAGTCTTTCTCTTTATCGTAGATGACAATATCTGCATCTTTTCCAACAACTAAAGAACCTTTATTGTCACAGCCGAAAATCTTGGCTGGTGTGGTAGAGCAAAGTGCCACTGCCTGCTGGAAACTGATTTTTCCTGCATTTGCTGCGTCAAGCATATATGGATACAGATTTTCTACACCGGCACATCCGTTTGGAATCTTGGTGAAGTCGTCTTTTCCCCAGTCTTTCTCATAACTCTGGAATGGACAGTGATCTGTAGCAACTGTATCAATGAGACCAGCTTTAATTGCCTGCCATAATGCATCCTGACTTTCCTGTCCTTTCATTGGAGGAGAACATACGAAGTTTCTTCCGTCTTCTCTCTTATAAACATCACAGGTAAATTCCAGATACTGTGGACAGGTTTCCACATAAACTTCCGCACCCTGACGTTTTGCTTCGATGCAGGCTTCCAGTCCTTCTTTGTCTGCCATATGCACGATATATACCGGTGCGTCAAGATGTTTCGCCCAGTGAACGGCACGTTTATCTGCTTCCGCTTCTACAAATTCAGGACGGCTTAAATAATGATACCATGCGCTTGTTTTTCCTTCTTTCAGGAAATTCTCCACATTCAGATCAATGAGATCCGGATTTTCCGCATGAACATTAATCAACGCTCCCAGCTCTTTTGCACGAATAAGCAATCTTGCCAGAGTTGCGTCATCTACCATCATTCCTTCTTTTTTATAAACGAGGAAACATTTAAAACTTGTGATACCTTCTGCCACTGCCTGTTCCATCTCTTCCAGAATTTCTCCGTTATTTAAGTTGGTGATACAGCAATGCATTGCATAGTCAACGCAGGCATCTTTTTCCAGAATTTCTTTTTTGGAATTTACCAGACCGAGGATGGTTTCTCCTTCATGCTGTACAGGATAATCGAAGATAGTTGTTACACCACCGCAGGCAGCCGCTCTTGTACCGGACAGATAACTGTCGGCAGATACGGTTCCACCAAAAGGCATCTGTAAATGCGTATGCACATCCAGCGCACCCGGAAGTACCAGCTTTCCATTGACATCACAGACTTTTTCTGCTTCTGCCTCATCCATGTTTAATTCCATTGCCGCGATTTTTCCATCTTTTACTGCAACATCACAGGCATACATATCCGTTGTGGTAACCACAACGCCATTTTTGATCAGTAAATCATATTTCTTCATGGCACACATTACCCCCTGTTTATTTTGTCGCAGCCCAAATCGGGCTGCGAACAATCATACATCTATTTCTCCAGAGGAGAAGATTATTCATATTTTGTTTTCAGAACAACGTCATGTTCTTCTCTGCCCGGTTTGAAGACAACTTCTCCCGGTGTAATACAATGCATTACTGGACAAACATTTAAGCATAAGTGACAGCCTACGCACTTGTCTTCCAGAAGTTTTGGTTTTCTTGTTTCCGGATCAAATTCAATTGCCTGATGACCACCATCGAAACAGGAAACATAACATCTTCCACAACCCACACATTTTTCTGTATCGAACTGTGGCAGAATACGGAAGGAACGATCAAGCTGGTCTGCTCCCATGATGCTTGGAAGAGCTTTTCCTACCAGATCCTGTAATCTGTCGATTCCGTTTCTTTCCATAAAGTGAGACAGACCACTGATCATGTCTTCAACGATACGGTAACCATACTGCATGATTGCTGTTGTACACTGTACGTTTTCGCAACCTAACAGGATAAATTCCAGAGCGTCTTTCCATGTTTCCACACCACCCATACCGGATAATGGAATGTTCACCAGTTTAGGGTCATGTTTAAGATCGGAAACGAAACGAAGAGCGATTGGTTTTACTGCTGCTCCTGAGTAACCGGATACGGCAGATTTACCATTAACAACCGGCATACCGGAGTTAAGATCCAGATCTACGTTACTGATGGATTTTACGGTATTGATGGCTGCAAGACCTTTTGCTCCACCTTCCACAGCTGCGATAGCCGGAAGTTCCATGTTTGTGATGTTTGGTGTCATTTTTGCGATTACCGGAAGATGTGTATTTGCTGTTACAACTTCACAGTAATGTTTTACTAATTCCGGTCTTGTTCCTACATCAGAACCCATGGTGGAAGAAGTCATCTGTGGACAGGAGAAGTTACACTCAATCAGGTCAACACCTGTTTCTGTCACTGCTTTTGCCAGGTATGCCCATTCATCATCATTACTTCCCATGATACTTGCAACGATGACTTTGTTTGGATAATCCTGTTTTAATCTGCGCATGTATTCCAGGTTAACTTCTACCGGTTTATCGGATGTCTGTTCCATGTTTTTGAAACCTAACCAAGGTGTACCTTCTTTTGTGGTGATGTCAAAACGTGGAGAAATTTCGTCTGGAATATAAACACTAATGGATTTATAATAAATTCCGCCCCAGCCTGCTTCCAGAGCTTTTGCACACATTTCATAATTGCTTCCTACTGGTGAAGAAGAAAGGAAAAATGGATTTTCACACTTCACCCCTAAAAAATCAATGGATAAATCTTTTTTTAATGCCATAGTCGTATTCCCCCTATTTTAAATCAGCTGCAATTTTTGCTGCTGCTTCTTTTCCATCTGCTACTGCTTCTACTACAGTACGTCCTCTGCCGTAAAGCATATCTCCACCAAGATATACGCCGTCTTCAGCTTTCAGTCCTGCGTATTCTTCTGTCTGTTCCTGACCGATAGCGAAAACGATCTGATCTGCTTTCAGTACCAGTGAAGAATATCCATCACGTCCAACCGCTTTTAATGCAGCAACTTTTCCGTTTTCTCCCAGAATTTCTGCAGGAGCAAACTGAGTAAAGATTGGAACACCCATGTTCTGTACAGTAGTTACTTCTTCCATGTTCGCTGGTGCTTCTTCGATTGTACGACGATAAACGATCGTTGCGTTAGCGCCTAACTGTTTTGCTGTAGATACGCAGTCCATGGCAACGTCTCCACCACCGATTACGACTACGTTTTCACCCAGTTTAAAGTCTTTGCTTTCGCTTCTTGCTGCTTTCAGGAAGTCGATCGCATTTTCTACACCGGCAAGGTCTGCTCCAGGAACATCAACCATTTTGGATTTCCAAAGACCAACACCTACATAAACTGCATCGTATTCTGCTTTTAATGTTTCCAGTTCAGCTAAGTCTACTTTGTGGTTGCATTCAAATTTAACGCCAGCCTGACGGATGGTTTCCAGATCGAAATCAACAACGTCCTGTGGAAGTCTTGATGGGGTGATACCATAAGTAAGCATTCCACCAACTTTTTCATTTGCTTCAAATACGGTTACATCAAATCCTTCGCGAGCCAGTTCACGAGCACAAGCTAAAGAAGAAGGTCCACCACCGATACAAGCAACTTTTTTGCCATTTGCTTCGCCTGGTTTGATGAAGTTCATCTGTTCTTCTTTTTCCTGTTCAACCAGGAATCTCTGTAATTTACCGATATTGATTGGTTTGTCGATACCACAACGGCTACAAGCCTGTTCACACATCTGATCGTAAGGACATACGTCTGCACAGCATCCTGCCAGAGGGTTGTTCTCACGAATAGTTTCTGCAGCGCCCCAAACGTTTCTGAAACGCAGAGAACGGATAAATTTCGCCGGATCTGTTCCTGCCGGACATCCTTTACTACATGGTGCGTCGTGGCAAAGAAGACAACGGGAAGCTTCTTCCATTGCTCTTCTTAAGTCATACCCTTTTTCTAATTCCTGGGCATATGGTTTGATGATTGTTTTACTCATAATGTAAAAACCGCCTTTCTCCATTTTTCCTTTTATGTTTTCCTTATTATCTGCTTCCACATTACTTGTTTCCACATCGTCTGTTTCCACAGGGGAATACATTGTTAATAATTTAATGAAAACTTATTCGGTAGTTCCTTATGTACTCATTCTAATACATACAGTTTTGGGCAAGTAAAGAGTTTTTTTTCTGTTTTTCGTTTTTTTCTTGTGCACATCGCATAAAACTCTCCACCTATGGACGGTTACTCTTTCACATTTTTTCGGCAATTTTTCTTTCTTCTTCACTGTTTTTTTGTCAAACTCTCTCTTCACGAACGCTTTTCTTCTATATTATATAGAATTATATAGACATTTTTTATTTTTCTTCCCCACATAGCAGAGAATACCGGATCGATTTGCGAACATTTCCCTCACGCCCGATAGAGTTTCCTCTCAAAGAAAAAAGCCGGTTTTGGAAAGGAGCTTTCGTTCTCTCTCTCAAAACCAGCTTCTCATTTATTTATGTTTCTTTTTCCCTTTCGGCTCTTTGATGGGCACGATAATTCTCGTAATATGTTCTTCCACATTGGTTGTATCTATAGGAGAAACAAGGAATTCTTCCATCACATCCCCGCATATTTCGTAATTATTTTCGTCAATCCACCGTTTTAATGCGATATAGGTTTTAAAAATATCTTCATAATCTCCCCGGTAAATCGCTGTTGCTGCGGTAAATCCTCCGAAACTGTGAATGTTTTCATTGACCGAAGGGTCTTCCTTCACCTGAATCGAAAACTCAATATCACAGTCTTTGGAAAAAAACTGACCAAAAATCTCTGTATGGAAAGTTACATAAATGGGTCCGGCAATTTCCAGACCATGGTTAACAGCCTCCTCGTTGATGGCGATCCATCGTTCCAGGCTGACTTCTTCGTTGCGATAGGATTTAATTATTGAACGCGTGCCTAAAACATGGATTGGCGGAATCACTTCGATTTTATATTCTTCCTCTTCTCTTCGATCCTGCAGATAATTCTGTCCTTTGATAAAACGCTCCAGTAAACACTCATTTTCCCTTCGTCTTTTCTCCAGCTCAGCAATCTCATCATCAATTTCATTCAGATGTATATAAATGCTGTCCAGATAATGATCCATGGTATTATCACTGATAATCTCTTTAATATCTTTTAAATTAAAACCCAGAGAACGGAACTGGCGAATCATAAAAGCGGTGATCAACTGTTCTTTGCTGTAATATCGATAATTGCTGGTTTCCTTTCTGATTTTAGGTACGAGCAATTTAATCTCATCATAATAACGTAGGGTTTTGATTGGAATTTTACAAATATTTGATACCTGTCCAATTGAATAATATTTCTTTTCTTCCATAGGTCATCACTCCATTGCCAATTTCTTTTTACTTCGGTAAAATGTTTTGCTTCTATTCTACCTGTAATCTCATTTGCCGTCAAGTTTTCCATCGTGTCGACGGCAAGCAGACTTCTATGCACAAAGAAGAGTTGCCCGTGGATCAGGCAACTCTTTTTTTATGATAGATTTAATTATAACAAAATATTTTGGCAATGACAAGCGTAATCTCATCTTATTCCAGAGCAAAATCCTGTTTTTCTTTGATCTGCTCGATCATCGCCGGAATAACCTTATGAAGATCGCCGACAATACCATAATCACAGACTTCAAAAATCGGCGCTTTCGGGTCTTTATTGATGGCAACAATATATTTGGACTCGCTCATTCCTGCCAGATGCTGGATTGCTCCGGAGATACCACAGGCAATATAAAGATCTGGTCTGACCGTAGTTCCTGTCTGTCCCACCTGATGGCTGGCATCGATCCATCCTGCTTCCACGCAGGCACGGGAAGAGCCCACAACTCCGCCGATGGTATCTGCCAGTTCCTGTACCAGCCCGAATCCTTCTGCGGTTTTTAATCCACGACCGCCGGAAACGACGATTCTTGCATCCACCAGATTAACTTTCTTATGATCGTCCACAATTACCTGTTCCAGACTTGTACGAATATCTTCTTCTGTCAATGCCGGAGCAATTACTTCCACCTCACCGGTTTTTTCTTCATGGAAACGAGCTTTTTCCATTACGCCCGGACGTACGGTAGACATCTGTGGACGGTTTTTCGGGCAAACGATCGTTGCCATAAGATTACCGCCAAAAGCCGGTCTGGTCATGAGCAATTTATGGTCGGTCTCATCAATTTCCAGTTTGGTACAATCCGCAGTCAGACCGGTTCCCAGTCTTGCTGCCAGACGCGGTCCTATGTCTCGTCCCAGAGAAGTTGCGCCCACCAGAACAATCTCCGGTTTTCTCTCCCTGATCAGATCGGCAAAGGCCTTCACATAACCGTCTGTGGAAAAATCTTTTAACAACGGACTTTCCAGATAGCAGACTTTGTCTACGCCATAATGCAGAAGTTTTTCCGTCTCTTCTTTCATTCCATAACCACAGACTGCCACCATGAGTTCTCTGTCTAAAATATCCGCCAGTTTTCTTCCTTCACCAATTAACTCGATGGTTACCGGTGCGATTTTCCCGTCTCTTTGCTCTGCAATGATCCAGACATTTTTATAATCATTCAGACAAATATCCTGATTTACTTTTGCTCTCATGTCTGTTCACCTCCTAAAATAATTTCAGCTCAGCCAGCTTTTCCGTCAGGGCTTTTGCTTTTTCTTTTTCGTTCATTCCTTCGATGATTTCACTTTGTTTGTCTTTTACCGGAACAAAGGAACGATACACGTTTGTCGGTGAACCCTTTAATCCGATCTGCGTCGGATCGATGTCAAGATCGGCAAAGGTCAGCACATGGATATTATCTGTTTCTTCATCATAGGCTCTGAAAATATCTGCCACCGTCGGGAATCTCGGATCATTGAGTTCCTTGATGGCAGTGAGAAGACAAGGCGTCTGCACGCGATAAACGAGATCTGCATTTTCTGTAAATCTGGTCACGCGAATGGCATTCTCTTCCGGTTCAATTTCTTTAGCATAGGTCACCTGTGGGATTCCTAAAAATTCTGCAATTTCCGGTCCCACCTGCGCAGTATCCCCATCAATCGCCTGACGACCGCAGAATACTACGTCATAGTTTCCGATTTTTTCAATGGCAGCGGCAAGAATCGTTGCTGTTGCCCAGGTATCTGATCCGCCAAAAGCCCGGTCAGAAAGAAGCCATGCCTCATCGGCACCCATAGCCAGTCCTTCTTTTAATGCTGCTTTTGCCTGTGGCGGTCCCATACTTAAAATGGTTACTTTTCCTCCGGTCTGCTCTTTTAAGACCAGTGCGGCTTCCAGAGCATTTTTATCATCCGGATTGATGATACTTTCCACACCCTCACGGATCAATGTGCCTGTTTCTTTATTGATTTTTACCTCATTGGTATTTGGCACCTGCTTAATACATACAATACTATTCATCTTTTTTCCTCCCGATTATTTCAGCACCGCTCTGGAAATGACAACCTTATGTATTTCTGAGGTACCTTCATAGATTTCGGTAATTTTGGCATCACGATACATTCTTTCCAGTGGATAATCCTTCATATATCCATATCCGCCGTGAATCTGTAAAGCTAGATTCGTCACAAAGGTGGCGGTTTCCGAAGCATTTAATTTGGCAATAGCCGCTTCTTTGGAATATGGCTGTCCGCTGACTTTCAGCCATGCCGCACGGAAGATCATCCATTTTGCACATTCAATCTTTGTTGCCATATCAGAAATATACCACTGTAATCCCTGTAAAGCTGCGATTGGTTTTCCAAACTGCACTCTTTCTTTCATGTATTTTACACTTTCATCAAGAGCTCTTTCCGCAATACCCAATGCCTGTGCCGCAACACCGATTCTGGCGCCGTCCAGGGCAGTCATCGCGATCTTAAATCCCTGTCCTTCGCGGCCGATCAGATTTTCTTTTGGTACACGGCAGTTATCAAAGATCAGTTCTGCTGTTTCTGAACCGTGGATACCCATTTTTTCTTCAATTTTTCCAACGGAAAATCCCGGTGTTCCTTTTTCTACCAGAATACAGGATAATCCTTTTGTTCCCTTGGACGGGTCAGTCAGGGCAAAGATCAGAAGATTTTTTGCCTGGCTTCCACCGGAAATGAAACATTTGGTTCCATTTAACACATACTCGCCGGTTTCTTCATCAAGAATCGCCGTGGTCTTCGCACTGCCGGCATCCGATCCCGCATTAGGTTCGGTTAAGGCAAACGCACCCAGCGCACCGCCATTGGTTGTCTCCGGAAGATATTTCTTTTTCTGCTCTTCCGTACCAAATTTACTTAATACAGAAGCAAAAATCGTATGGATGGAAAGAATTGCTGCACAGGAGGCGTCTTTTTTGGCAATTTCCGTTACTACCAGCACCTTGTCAATATCTGTTCCTCCACTGCCGCCATATGTAGTTGGCGTACCTATGCCGGCAAATCCCACCTTACACATTTCGTCAAAAATGTCTCTTGGAAATTCCCCTGTACGGTCAATTTCTTCTGCTCTTGGTTCAATATATTTTTCTGCAAATTCTGCTGCGGTTTTCTGCAGCATCAGTTGTCCATCGGTAAATTTAAAATCCATAGTTTCCTCCCGGTTTTATAAAACGCCCTCATCCTTTAACTTCGCATAGGTTTCGTCATCCAAATGGAAGATTTCCTGATTATGCTGTCCCAAAAGCGGCGCTGGCGTATCAATGCTTGGCGGAGTTTTGCTGAGTTTAACCGGGCATCCCTGGAAATACATTTCTCCGATTGTCGGATGCTCCATATGTACCATCATTTCTCTTGCCTGAATCTGTGGGTGTTCGATGGCTTCTTTCATATTAAGAACAGGGCCGCAAGGAATACCTGCTTCATCAAAAATCTCTTCCAGTTCAGCTTTTGTATGGTGTTTCGTCCATTCGGTAATTAATTGCTGCAATCCATTTTCGTAGTTCTGACAACGCAGATCGTTGGTAAGGTATAAAGGATCTTCCACCAGTTCAGGACGTCCGATCACATCACAGAACGCACGGAATAACTTATCATTACCAACACCCAGCGCCACATAACCGTCAGAAGTAGGGTAAATATCAAACGGAGAAATCGACGGATCGACATTTCCCTGTCTTTCCGGAATGATGCCCTGCATAGTTGTCTTCACGATGGAGTTTTCCAGTAATGTGAAAATGGTATCCATCATGGAAACGTCCACCTGCTGTCCTTCTCCGGTCTTTTCTCTGTGATAGAGAGCCAGAAGGAATCCAACGCATAAATAAATTCCCGCCACATGATCGGCCACGGACGGTCCTACTTTTACCGGCGGAGCATCCTTATATCCGGTAAGATTAACCATTCCTCCCATGGACTGTGCAACAATATCGTAGCAAGGACGGTGAGAGATCGGGCCATACTGACCAAATCCGGAACCTGACGCATAAATGAGTCTCGGATTGATTTTTTTCAGCGTTTCGTAATCCACACCCAGTTTTTTTGTTACGCCCGGACGATAGTTTTCGACAACGGCATCAGCATCCTTTACCAGTTCATAGAACATTTCCCGTGCTTTTTCATTTTTTAAATTCAAAGTACAACCTTTTTTATTTCTATTTAAAAAGGCATAGAATCCACTTTCTCCGCTCTTTTCATCCAGCGGTCCCCATGTTCTGCACTGTTCTCCTGCAGGCGGCTCAAATTTAATGACATCTGCACCATGATCAGCCAGCATCGTTGTACAAAACGGTCCATTCAGCGCGCTGGTTAAATCCAATACCTTTAATCCTTCTAAGGCTTTCATCATTTTCCCTCTCTTCTGTTCTTACTCTTCTTCTGCTTTTTTTGCATTTTCCGGAATATCATATTCGAAAATTGCTACTGTAGATAATGGAGGATCTACCATCATATCGATAGAACTTGGGAATGGAGGATCCACTGGCAGTTCACAAACTTTAAAAGAACGAACTTCGATCACTGCTTTTCCATCTACTTCTTCATTTAATCTTGCTTTAAATTCCATATAATCGCCGGCGTGACATGGCACAAAGAGACGAATTTTTCTTACTTTGCTGCATCTGCTGATGTTTCCATATAATTTTGCCATCAGACGGTCTGCCACATCTCCCATGTAAGTAATGGAACGAGCGCCATTGACTACTCCGCCACCGTAAAATACATCTCTGTCTGACATTCTATATCTCATCGTTACTTCTTTGGACATGATTCTTCTCCTTTTCTTTTTGTCTGCATATCTGTTCTGCTTATTTTCACATTCCTGCCTGATTTACAGTTCAAGTTCTCTCCATGGATCAAGGACAGCGCCATCCGGCTGTTCTCCACGCTGTAATTCTTTCTTTACAACAAGAACTACTGTTCCCTCTGTGATCAGTTTCGGTTCATCAAAATAGTACATATCTCCTGGTTTTGCATCTTCGATTCCCATTCTGGAAGCCAGAGTTGCTACTTTATATGTACGGATCTTACAGGTTCTTGATGTTCCGCCAATTTTGACCATCTCTGCAGTAAAGTCAAGCTGATCTCCTACATAAGCATCTTCGAATAACTCTACATCGGTATAACCAAGACATAAGGATTCATCTCCATCATTTAAGATCATTAATTCTGTTTCCACGTCTCCGATAAAATCGAACTGACGACCGAAAGGAATTCTTCCTTCTGGATCATTGGCATCTGCTGTAGTCATTTTGTAACTTAATACGGCTGTTTTTCTTGCACTCACGTTAATACCCTCCTGTTAAATATTTCACTTTTTAATCTTCTGCATATTCCTATGCGTTATGTTCATTCTAAGTCATCCCACAAACGCACAGTCAATGACCTGAATAAACTTTTTTTCTTTTTTTTTATTGGTTTTTCCCAAAACTCTCCCCTTTGTGATAGTTTTTTTGTGCAAAAAAAGAACGGCAATAAGGATATTTTTTTCTTTTCTCTCTTATCACCGTTCTTTTTACTTTTTTGTTATTTCACCCTGGCACCTTTTTATTTAAAGATGTTTTTACTGATGATCATCCGCTGAATCTCATTGGTTCCTTCATAGATCTGTGTAATCTTGGCGTCACGGAACATTCTTTCCACATTCTGTTCTCTCATGTAGCCGGCGCCGCCCATGTTCTGTACGCATTCCGTTGTCACACGCATAGCCAGGTTCGTGCAGGCAAGTTTTGCTTTACATGCCTCCACTGCAAAGTTCTCTCCGTTTTGCTGTTTCCATACGGTATGATAAAGCAGCAGTCTTGCCATATCAATTTCGGTTTCCAGATCTGCCATCTTAAAAGCAAGGTACTGATTTTTGTAGATTGGTTTGCCAAACTGTACACGTTCCATCATATGTTTCTTGGCAATTTCATAAGCGCCTTCTGCCAGGCCCAGACCCTGTGCTGCCACACTGATTCGTCCTGCGTTTAATGCGGTTAATGCATAGCGGAGACCGCTGCCTTCTTCACCGATCAGTCGATCAGCCGGAATCACGCAGTCTTCAAAAATAATTTCCGCAACTTTTGCAGAACGGATTCCACATTTGTTTTCCACATGACCAATACGTACCCCTGGTGTAGTTTTCAGATCAACCAGGAAAGCGCTTAACCCTTTGGAGCCTTTGGATAAGTCGGTGCTGGCGATCAGCATACAATAGTCTGCCACCGCGGAGTTGGTGATGTATCGTTTCTTTCCATTGATCACATAAGTATCTCCACGTTTTTCCGCCGTTGCTTTTGCGTTACCCGGGTCAGAACCAGCGTCGGGTTCTGTCAGCGCAAAACAACCCAGCGCATCTCCGGAAAACAGTCTTGGAAGAGCATGCATTTTCTGTTCTTCTGTTCCGAACTTAAAAATACCTGTGGTAAAGGTGGAGGAAATCGCATAAGCGATACCAAAAGAAGAATCCACCTTACATAATTCTTCTACGATCAGCGCAAAGGAAAGATAATCGATTCCCTGTCCGCCATATTCTTTCGGGAACTGTACCCCAATGAGACCTTCTTCTCCCAGTTTTTTCAGAATATCCATCGGAAACTCTTCCGTCTGGTCTCTTTCCTGTACGCCCGGCAGTAATTCTCTTTGTGCAAATTCTCTTGCCGCCTGTCTGATCTCTTCCTGCTGTTTTGTTAATGCAAAGTCCATCATTGTTCCTTCTCCTTTCTTTGATGGCGCGTAGTTTCTCTTTTTGTTTTACTTTTGTTCTATACGCTTTCTGCCATCATAACCCTTTTTCTTAACTTTCCCCCGACACGATACTTTTCTGTCTTTCTTTTCTTTTCTGTCACTGAAAAACTCAACAGAAAAAATCATGTGCTTTTTGGTGGAGTGGATTCTATCACGAAGAAAAAAAGAATGCAAGAGAAAAAACAAAAAAAACGGCTTTTTTTCGCTTTTTTTTCGTTTTTTTACCCTCTCTTTAGTGGAGAGTTCCCCCTTTTATTTCCCCAGGAA
>ENA-ORTP01001090-ORTP01001090.1-human-gut-metagenome-genome-assembly--contig:-NODE-1090-length-29958-cov-37.993780_pt1 | contig 29958 bp, 30 predicted proteins | sample MGYA00241913_ERZ509190 | MGnify/ENA primary metagenome ERZ509190 (study PRJEB26280, sample SAMEA2338839) | human gut metagenome | biome: human gut; feature: human-associated habitat; material: faeces...
GAGTATCAAGAGTTTTCTTCTTTTTTTTCAGCCAGAGCCGAAAAAGAGAGAAATCAGAAGTGGAATGATTTTTTAATATATTCCCAAAATGTCTTTGAACGACTGGCGGAATATAAGGCAGAAGCACCTACTTTACCCGCCGTCCAATCTATTGTTGCAGAGTGGCAAGAGTATATTTCTGAAAACTTCTATCCCTGTTCGGATGATATGCTGATGTATCTGGGCGAACTCTATCAAACAGACGAACGGTTTGCCGAGTACATCAACAGATTTGCTACATGGAATGTTGCAGAGTTTTTTGGTGAAGCAATTAAAGTCTATTGCGTAATCGCTAATAACCTATTGTATCTACCTGGCGGTGGAAAAGAAAAACGTTGCTAAGCAGCTCCTTTCCCACGCTCCTATTACATTTTACTGACGGTAACTTTAAGAAATCAAGACCGCCATGCCGTTTTACTATAGCTATGATAAGGTTTTTTTCTTTTTCTATCTTCATGTATAAAGATTTCAGCGTTCCAACGGAACGCGCAGCCATCACCGCAGGTGATGATCTCAGGGGTTTGGGGACATGTCACCAACAAGCATTTTGGCAGGAATACCGGAAACGGATTCCTGCCAAAATACGCAATCTTACGGAAGATTGCATTGCTTGCCATTTAGCGCAACCCTTAAAACACAGGCTATACTGTGACAGCACTCTTTTGATTTGTCAAAAAATGTGTTATAGTAGTATGTATAACAAACACATTTCGGAGGTGATGAAAAATACTTGAAATTACTCGATATTCAATTAAAAATGAATGTCTTACCCCGTGGGTAAAATTTATATGGAAACTTAACGCTGAAAATGCTGATTTTCACTATAAACTTTTGCCAACAGACTGTATTGATATTGTTCTCAATTTGAAAAGCGATATAGTCTATGAAACAGATTCTGGCAAAATTGTTGCGCCACCATTCCACATCAATGGTCTGCGGAGCAAGCCGAGTTTTATTCGCCAAAATGGAGATGCTTTTATTTTTGGAATTTCATTTCACTCATATGGTCTATTTCCATTTGTCCGCAAACCGCTAAAATGCTTACAAGATGAAGTAGTCGATTTGCGAGAGATGTCTTTGGAATTGGAGCAGAAATTTACATCTGCTGTTTCTGGTGCCAATTCGGAAGAAATAATAAAATCTATTGAACATGCTCTTATTAGTGAATTAGTTGCTGACCCCAATTTTCTAAGGGAAGTTCCACTAATTAATGATTACTTAACAATCGCTGATGATGTAACAGTGAAAGATTTTTGTGAGCAACAAGCAATCAACATAAAAACATTTGAAAGAAAAGTCCTCTTTTATACAGGTTTTACACCTAAATTATTACGTAATATTAAACGTTTTCAGATGGCGAGTAATCAACTGTCACACCAAAGAATAACTAATTTGGTTGAAATCGCCTACAACAATAATTTTACAGACCAAACCCATTTTATAAAAGACTTTAGACGCTTTTCTGGCGTGGCTCCCCGTGCATTTCAAATGGAAAAAATATCAGTAAAGGAGAACGTTACATACACCTATTTCTAACAGTCGATTTTTTACTATACCTCCCGTTTTATTTCATGTAGACTATGAAAAAAACAGGAGGTATTTTTTATGTCTATTGCTACTGAAATTGTAACAATGAAAATCGCACCAGATATTACGAAGGAGATGTTTGTAAGCATAGTTGATCAACTCGAAAGGAACTTCCACTCCAAACAAATCGGTTTTATTGATACCGAACTGCTCTACGATGACGAAAGCGGCGATTGGACTATGGTACAGCATTGGGAGACTATGGATCAACTGAAAACAGCTTCTGAAAAAATGTTTCAAGATGCGGAAGCTGCCGCTTTTGTGAAAGCGCTCAATCCTGCGAGTGTCAAAATGAGCATATTGCCGCAAATCAAGGTGTGGGGTAAATAGCAATGAGAAAATTTGAATATCAAGTAGAGGCAGTAACTGGACACTGTTCCTGCGGATATAAAGTTGGTGATGTATTTCATTGTGAGGGAATGAATACTCCTGATGTTCCATTTTGTGGTGGCGCATATATGGCTTTATTTCCAATACAGGTTGCTTTGCACAATGGAGCGACTTTTAACTTTGAGAAAAACCCTAAGTCAAAAAGGAATTTAGCGTGTCCAGATAATGGTTATGTAACTTTCAAATTAACAATGATAGAAGGTTAAGCCTATCTCAATATGCGCGGTTTTATGGGGTGTTATCTATAATCCGAAAGAGAAACAGAATAAAAATATGAGTATGCTATCTGCCGGACGGCGGCAAAAGAAAAAGCCGTCGTTCAGCAGCCCTTTTCTCATGCCTGATTTAATTGCGGCGGCTTTGATTAAACCAGGGCCGCCGTGAAGCTAGAATAGCTATTGCCAAGATAGCGTTAGCTTAAATAAAATACATTATTCTTAACCTGCCATGCACCTGTTAAGTGGGTGCTGCCCCTTGTCCTCAATATTCGCAAGATAGCGCGGCGAGATAAACATTTCGTCGCTTACTTTCTTACGGCCCTCCTTGCGTCCTGTCCGCACTGCTTTTTCGCTGCCTCAAAAGCCTTGAAGTCATACTTTGGTACTGGTCTTTTGGCCATAGTTATTTACCCTATTGCATTTTACTGTTCACCTTTCTTCTTGGATGTGTCTTCATTGTTCTATCAGTTGGCCGAAATAATTCCATATTATTTAGAGCAAAATTCTGCTTGAAGTATCAAAAACTATGGATATAATGGTAGATAGGTGGTGATAAAATGTTTAGAATAGGCGAATTTTCAAAGCTGACACAAGTATCTATCCGTATGCTTCGATATTATGATGAAATGGGGCTTTTGAAGCCCGCAGAGGTTGACAAGTGGACGGGACACCGACTGTATTCGGTGGAGCAAATACCGCATCTAAATAAAATCCTGTATTTACGGGATAGTGGACTGAATGTTTCAGAAATCGCCCTTGCCCTGACGATGGACGAGCAATCACTTCTTGCACAGCTCGACAAAAAGCGTATAGAGATAGAAAATGCAATACAGGCCGAACGGGAAAAACTGCGGAAGATTGAACTTGCAAAAAGTGAAATACAGGGTGGCAAAGGAGAACCGCGTTATAACATCTCCGTTAAGTCGATCCCTGCGTATCAGGTGCTATCCTTGCGGAAAGTTGTACCAAACTACTATTCCGAGGGCGACTTATGGGAAGAACTTTCTACTTTTACAGGTGTGCAAAAAATAGGAATAGCGAGCAATACATTTTCCATTTATCACGATACAGAATTTCGGGAGACAGATGTTGATATTGAGCTATGCGCTCCGGTAAAGAAAATGGGAACGGCAAAAGATCCATTTTGTTTTCGTATGACAGAACCAGTCCCATATATGGCTTGCACAATGGTCTACGGCGATTTTGCAAATATAAAAGGGGCCTATCTTGCCTTTGCTGAATGGCTGCAGAAAAACAGCGAATACAAAATGTCTGACCCGATGCGTCAAATCGTGCATAAAGGCCCATGGAATGAGAATAACCCTGAAAAATATTTGATTGAGCTTCAAATACCGCTGAAACAAACATGATTGTACAGACTTTGAAATGTCCTGTGAAAAATGCAGGGCATTTTTTATTTTTCCCTGTTGCATCTCACATGATGTGAGGTCTTATACTGGTTTTACCAACAAAGCAAGGAGGAAAAATATGACTTATCAATTAAAAGCCATTGGTAAAGTAAAAAATGATGAAAACGGCACATTTATTCAGTTAGAACCGGAGTACATTCCCGGACTGCAAGCCTTAGAAGGCTTCAGCCACATCAATGTTCTTTGGTGGTTCAGCGATTGCGACAACGGCACAGACCGGAATGAATTACAGACAGAACAGCCCTATAAAGGCGCACCCGAAGTCATGGGCGTATTTGCGACGCGATCTCCTGCGCGTCCGAACCCTATCGCATTAACGACATCCGAGATCATCAACATTGATTTCACCAACGGCATGATTCGTGTTACATTCATTGACGCAAACGATAATACACCCGTACTCGACATCAAACCGTACACTCCGAGTTTTGACAGAGTTGAAACGCCCGGTGTTCCCGTATGGTGCAGAGAATGGCCGAAAAGTACAGAAGCGTCTGGCCGTTTCGATTGGGGACAGGTGTTCAACTTTTAAGGGGGCGGATTATGAAATTACAGGATTTTGTTCAGGATAAACCTATTCTTGAAACGGAGCAGCTTATCCTGCGCCCTTTGCGAAAAGAAGATGTTGCGGATTTGAAAGAATGGCTGGGAGACAGTTCCGTTTACCGGTATTGGGGCAAACGTCCCGGAAAAAGCGACTTAAATCCAGAATTACTTTTCCAAAAGCCTGAGAAACCTACGAAAAGTTTTCATTGGGGTGTTATCCACCAACAGAATAATAAAGTTATTGGCGATATGTGGGTATATCTCATTGAGAATGACCGCATGGCAAAAGTGGCATTTCGCCTTTCACCTACCTATCAAGGTAATAGACTTATGACAGAAGCACTGGCGAGAGCAGCTATCTTCTGCTTTGAAGAAACGGAATTACAGCGTTTATGGGCAGATGTTCATGTACAAAATATTGCATCGTATAAAACTTTGGAAAAAGCAGGCTTCAAGCGTGAGGGACTTATCCGTGAGGGTAAAATGGTAAACACATACTGCGATTACTATTTGTACGGTATGACTAAAGCTGATTATATTGAAATCACCGATAAGGGGCTACCCCCTTACGAGCACTGTGAACGCTTTTTCCGAAAAAACTGAAACCATATAGACCCAATCTGAAAGTTGATGGCAAAAAAAGCCGCTGTCCGGCAGCTTTTATCCCATGTTCTGATTTTTACGGCGGTTTTGAACAAATCAAGGCCGCCGTAAAGTGAAAATAGCTATTGTCTGAATCGCATTAGCGGCACTTATATTATTGACATGAATAGAGCATATATCCGCAAAGAGTTTTCTATAATCTCTGCAAAGGACTTGACAGGCGAACAAAAAGTAGCTAAAATAAAAAGAGAACAAACGGTAGCCAAACAGAAAGGAGTTTAAGACTATGTTAAAACTGTACTTTGGGAACAGCGTTGCAATTATCAGTACGCTTTTGCTGGGGGCAAATCTCGGCTATATAATATGGGGATATTTAAACCGAGCAGCAATCCAAAAATGGGGTATGATTATTCTACTCTTTATCCTGCTTCACGGTACGTTGTGGTATTTTACGAACGTCCGCGATCTGTATTCCAACTCTATTATCTATGCTACTGATGGCAGTGTAGGAATGGGGCTGTTTTCCGTTAGCAGCATTCAATCCATTGTCTTTTGGGTGGCAAGTGTGATTATATGGGTGCTTGGGATAATATCAATCTTCAAACCGGTATACAGGCAAAATATTTTTTTCATTATTGCTGTTGTGAGTATTGTTCAAATTGCATTTATTGAGGGTTCTCGTATATGGCTTTACAATTCTGTTCCTACTCGTTTTGATTATATGTAAGTGAGGTATTGGCATGGCGAAAAGAAATACGAAAGAAACCATTTTATTTGAATCACTAAAGCTGTTTGCTGATAAAGGCTATGACGGTGTAACAGTGCGTGACATTGCGGCAGAAGTCGGAATTAAGCAAAGCTCTTTATACAAGCATTACAAAAGCAAGCAAGAAATCTTTGATACGTTGGTAGACACAATGCAATCACGTTTTAGGGATGCGGCTACTTCTTTTCAGCTTCCAAATGGCGAATTGCGAGAAATGGCAAGGGAATACGCAACAGGTGGCAACGAGGTTTTGAAAAAAATTAGTAGTGATATTTTTTGTTTTTACTTGAAAGACCCCTATGCCTCACAGTTTCGTAAAATGCTTTCCATTGAGAAATACAAAAATGAGGAAATAGACCGCATATATCGAGAAGTTTATATTGATACTGCTATTTCGTATCAAGCTAGACTATTTGAAGAAATGATAAAACAAGGCTTCATGCGGCAAGCCAGTCCCGAAGTCATGGCTTTACAATTCTTTTCGCCGATTTTTCTTTTGCTAAATAAATATGACGGCATTGCTGAAAAGGAAAAAGAGGCAAAAGAAATATTGGGAAAACATATAGAACAGTTTGACATGATTTACCGTAAGGAGGCAATTTAATGAAAACTGCAATCGTGTACGCCACAAAATACGGCTGTACAAAAGAATGCGCAGAAATCCTAAAGACTTATCTTCATGGTGAAGTAAACATACTTTCAGCAAAAGCAGATAAAATCAATCTGTCTCAATATGACGCTGTTTTTATTGGCGGTTCTGTGTATATGGGTAAAATCCAAAAAGAAATTACGCAATTTTGTAAACGCAATCTAAAACAGCTATTACACACGAAGATTGGATTGTTCGTTTGTTGCTATACCCCGAAAGATACAGAGGGATTTTTTGAAACACTTTACCCAATAGAGCTAATAAACCATGCTTCCTATGTAACCTCTGTCGGCGGCAAGATGGACTACGAAAAAATGAATGTTCTATATAGAAAATTGTTTCATTCTTTGAAAAAGATTGACGACTTTAATGAGGGATTTACTGAACCAGAAATAAACGAGAGTGAAATAAAAAAATTAGCAGAAACAGTTAATAAGTAGCACACATTATTTCTTTACGAATTGAGGTGGTTTAAGGTTTCTATTTTACAAAGTGCATTTTCCTAATCAAAAAGCGCATTGCGTGAAAAGCCCGGCAAAAACTAAAATGATATAATTTGGACATCAAATATAGGAGGTGCCGCAATGCACGCATATGAAGCAATCGAACAATCCTTGACTTTTATCGAGGAACACCTGACAAAAGAAATTTCAACGGAAGAACTGGCAAATACTGTCGGTCTGTCCCCCTTTTATTTTCAGCGCTTATTCAAGCGGCTGGTAAATAAACCGGTTCAGGAATATGTGAAGCTCCGCCGTCTGGCAAAGGTTATTGAAAATCTGAAAAGTACCGAACAGAGGATTCTTGACGTTGTCCTGGACTATGGCTTTTCAAGCCATGCGAATTTTACACGGGCTTTCAAGGAAACGTATGGGATTACGCCTGAAAACTACAGGAGGGATTTACCAATGCTCAATACATTCGACAAGCCGGAAGTTTCTATGAATTATGTTTTAGTAGACGAAGGGGTTCCGCTGGTGGTAGGAAATATCGTCTTGGAAATCCAGAGAAAGACATTGGATAAACCGGAAATTTATTTCGGCTTGGAAACGGAAGTCCGTATTTCTGAACAAATACCGATTGGTGAAAGCACAGGTGTAGATGTGCCAGGACAGCTTTGGAAGCGTTATCACATGGAGAAGGCTTCAATCGAAGCCAATCTAAATACTACTGTAGAAATGGGAATGTCCCATACGGAAGGTACTTCACAAAACCTTTTCACTTATTTTGCAGGTGGCCTTGTTCAAAATATTCCGGATCGGCTGCAGGATGGTTTTGTTAAGAGAGAACTCCCGGCAGGAGAATACATCGTTTGCAGAGTCGAAGCAGAAAATTTTGAGGATTTAGTAACGGTTGCTTTAGATCAGGCCAGCAAATACCTTTTTGGTATATGGCTGCCCCATCACAATTTAACCACGGAGCCTTTCTCGGCAGAAAAGTATTATCGTGACGTGGAGGGTATGGCTTGTATGGAAATTTGGGTTAAGCCCCTGCCGCTGAAAAATAAAAACTAAGGAGGAATTTATGCTGGATTGGAATGCGCTATATTCAAATGAACAACCTCCATCGCTGGAGCAAGTCACGGAATACATTAACAATCCGTTATGGACAGATTTTAATAACCGTATCCAGTTCACCTATCGGACCAGGCCCTGCATGGAATATAGCCGTTGTTCCATGCAGGCAGGCTGGAATATTAAGTATAAAAAAGGTGGAAAGTCCCTTTGTACGCTCTATCCAATGCAAGGCTATTTTATCGCTCTCGTAGTTGTAGGAGGTCATGAACTTATGGAGGCAGAGTTTCTTATGCCGCAATGTTCCAACTATGTGCAGACAGTATTCAAAAACACGAAAACCAGCAATGGACAGAAATGGTTGATGCTGGATGTAAGGGATAGAGAAATTATGGATGATGTATTTAGCCTCATCAATCTCAGAAAGCGTATACCGTCATAACAGGAAATGAAAACACAATATTCGACAAGCCCTAATTAAGATAATTAGAGTTTATGTAGTGTTTTATTTCATCTCATTTTTCCGTGTCGACAATTTACTAATTTTTTCAAAAAAATATATCAGGGTGACTCCGAAACAATATAGAAAATTATATAACGCTTAAAAGGAACTTTCGGCATAGCGCACAACAACACAACAGGAGTATTAGTTGATGGTAAAAGAATAAATACCCACGCTGACGGAAAGGAGGTGGCGACATGGGAAATTAGCTGTATTTGATATATCTGAATCTGGCGGCAGAATTGCGGAAAAGCTGCTCGTGTTGTTAAGCGCCCGTCAGCGTCAGGAGTTAGTAAATTATCTTCTCGATTCTCAAAAGCAACAGAAGAATCCTACCGACAGCCCATTCGCCATTTCCGAAACTAATAGGGGGCAGACAGTCATTGATGAACCGTTTACAGAGATTTGCATGGGTGATTTATACTTCTGCCAAGAGCAGCGACTTGTATATATTGGCGAGCAGGAAATCAAATTAACGGCTAAGGAATTTGACATTTTTGCTTTGTTGATTACTCATCCGAAGCGGGTGTTTACTTATGAGCTGATTATGGAATTGGTCTGGAATGAGGATTATTCCTGCTACTCCCGCAAAGCAGTCAACAATCATGTGAGTAATCTGCGGAAAAAGCTGAAAGTTACACAGAATTCCCCGGACTACATAAAAAGCGTTGTCGGCGTTGGTTACAAATTTGAAGTGCCATAGCAAAGGTCACAGGGTAAGATTTTGCTTTCCTTGTGGCCTTTATTAGATACGGTATGTGATGAAGAAACATTAAGGCGGCGTTACAGTTTGTGATGCAAGAGAAAATTATCCCGAATGTTTCTTTAAGAAATATCTCTGTCGCTGGCTTTCTATGAAGTATTCGGGATAATCTGACTTTCAGTATAACCGGTAGTTTTAGAAACCTTGCTAAACTTTGCGGATATGGGATTTTCACAAATAGCATGTTGATATTATTCGGTCAACCGCCTATAATATATAGTAATTATTTCGTAGGAGGTTTTGCTATGTTTGAATATATGACGGTACAAGAAGCTGCAAAAAAGTGGGGGCTGTCTGAGCGGCGGATTCAGAAACTTTGTGCGGATAACAGGATTGATGGTGTGGTACATCTTAGCCGGGTGTGGCTGATACCAAAAGATGCAGAAAAGCCTGCGGATGGTAGAACGAGCACTCGAGGAAAGCATAATTTATGACATTGAGCAACTGGGAGAAATACAGATGAATATGAAAAATATATTGTTAATTGAAGATGAAGAGAATCTTAACCGTGGTATAAGCCTTAAACTCCAAAAAGAAAACTACACAGTTTTTTCAGCAGCCACCGTTGCAGAAGGTTTGAACTTGTTTCATACTAATGCTATTGACCTTGTAATTTGTGACATAGGATTACCGGATGGCAACGGATTAGATTTATGTGCCAGTATTCGCCAGAAAAGCGACGTGCTATTCCTGTTTCTCACAGCCCTGGATACCGAGGTTGATATGATAACAGGATACGAAATGGGGGCAGATGATTATGTGACTAAGCCGTTTAGTATGTCGGTTCTTATCTCAAAAATAAGTGTAATGTTAAAGAGAACTGAAAAAACAGCCTCCAATGTTGTTCAAACGGGAGAACTGACATTTTATATAAATGAAAAGCGGGTTACAAAAGGCAATAACATAATCTCAATTACACCAACGGATTGGAAACTGTTAATGGCGTTTATTGAACATCCTCGCCATATTCTTTCACGTAAACAACTTTTGGAAAGTTTATGGGATGTTAATACAGACTATGTTGATGAAAATGCGGTGGCTGTTAATATCCGGCGGCTTAGAGAAAAAATTGAGCCTGATCCATCTAATCCTGTTTACATTAAAAATGTACGAGGCTTGGGATATGTGTGGGAAATGGGGTGCGAAAGACAATGAACTTAAAGAAAAGAATGTTTTATTTTTTCAAAATTGTGCTGTTTATTATATTCAGCATATTTGTAGCGGAAATTATCGTGCTACCTAAAATAGAACATGATATGCTAAAAGAAGCAGGCAGACAGGAATTAGTGACTGTACAACAGTTATGTGGTGCGGTACTTGAAAAAAATCCTGATGTAGAGCAGGATTTCATTCTGGGATTACGTCAACCTACAAGGGTTTGGCAGGAAAAAGGCGAGCAGATTTTGAATCAATACGGGTATGATGAAGAGCATTTATTAGCAGATAATACACTGTATGCTTCTTACATGATTGCATGGAGAAATTGGACGGTATTTTTTCTGATTACTACATTTTTGCTTCTTGCAGCCTCACTCTTATATTTTTACAGTACCATTCGTAGCAGCAATAGAGAAGTTTTGCTTATACTGGAACAATATTTGTCAGAGGATTTCTCTTTTGCCTATGGAACAGAAAAAATTGTAAAAGGTCACATTCCCTTTATGAGCAATCAAATTGGTGATCGCTTAAAGCAACTGGGGCATCAGATTGTAACAAAAAATGCGAGAATTACTGAGGAAAAGGAAAGCACAAAAGCACTTGTGACAGATATTTCTCATCAGCTAAAAACACCAATGGCCGCACTCAAAACCTGCTTTTATATGTATTTGGATGCTTCTAATACGGATGAAAAGACGGAATTTTTAAAACGAAGTGAAACACAGTTGGAAAAATTGGAACAATTGATTGCAAGCCTTATGAATATTTCCCGGTTGGAAACAGCAATGATTTCATTAACTAAGGAACCAATTTTATTAAGTGACTTGCTGGTAGATGCTGCGAATGGTGTATATGAAAAGGCAAGGAGAAAAAACATTGAAATTTCCTTGCAGGAAACAGAAAATATTGTATTACAGTTAGACAAGCACTGGACAACTGAAGCAGTCATCAATGTTTTGGATAATGCGGTAAAGTATAGTCCTCAAAATAGCCATATCACGATTTCTATTGAGAAACAGCACTTTTATACACTCGTGAAGATCAAGGATGAAGGGATTGGTATTTCCCAGAGTGAATATAATAAAATTTTTCAGCGGTTCTATCGTTCCAATCATTCTTATGTAAAGAAAACGGAAGGCAGCGGTGTTGGGTTATATCTGACACGAATGATTTTAGAAGGACAGGGAGGTTTAATCCGTGTTGAATCTGTTCAGGAAGAAGGAAGTACATTTATTCTACAATTTAGGAATTGATAAGAGGCCGGAGAAATGCCGGCTTTTGTTATACAACGGTAAGCTGTTCTGTAAGGTTCCCGTAATTCTTCTTTGATATAATAATCATTGTTAAGATACGGGAGGAAAAAATGGATATATCGTCACTGAATAATTACTTTGAATTGTATGGAGGAATAGCTATCTTCATTGTTGTACTACTGGAATATATGAATCTTCCGGGATTTCCAGCAGGGATTATAATGCCGCTTGCAGGAATCTATGCAGCACATGGGGGGATAAGTCTGTTCTCAACGATTGCTATTTCTGTTTTAGCTGGGGAAGCTGGGAGTTGGATATTGTATTTCCTGGGAATGTACGGTGGAAATGCTTTTCTGAAAATATACTTAAAGAGGCTTCCAAAACACAAACCTGCGATTGATCGCACGTTTGGTATAATTCAGCGGAACGGTTTTTATGGAATTTTCATCAGTAAACTAATTCCGATGGTTAGAACATTGATTTCTATTCCAGCAGGCATATTAAAAATGGAGTTTGTGAAATACTCGATTGCTTCGTTTTTGGGGGTAACACTTTGGAATTCCCTCTTCGTGGGAGCTGGCTATATTATTGGAGAACCTATACTGAAAGTAATCACAAGGGGGTGAGAAAATGCGGATTGCTATGATGACAAATAACTACAAGCCATTTATTGGCGGTGTTCCAATTTCGATTGAGCGGCTTGCTGACAGTTTGAGGGATTTAGGGCATACGGTATATGTCTTTGCGCCGGATTATAAATCACCGATGGATGATGATGAATTTACATTTCGCTTTCCAACGATGAAACACAAGATCGCCGGAGCGATTCCTATTCCCAATTTGATTTATGGCTATGTGAAGAAAACTATTTCAACACTTGATATTGATGTGATTCACGTTCATCATCCTGTGATGATTGGAAATGTGGCAACACGGCTTGGAAAGGAATTCCATATTCCTGTAGTGTTTACATACCACACAAGATATGAACAGTATCTGCATTATTTGAAGCCCTTTGAATATTTGCAAAATAAGGCAAAGCAGGGAAATCTAATGGAGAAATCCATCATTGATTTTGCACAGCGGCAAGTTATACAACGCTATTTGAATCACTTCCTTGAAAAATGTGATATGGTCTTTGCACCGACAAAGTCTATACAAGATTATTTGAAACCATTCCACATAGATACGCCAATCAACATTGCACCCACAGGACTGTCTCATGTCTGCTTTGAAAATCAAATCGAGGCAACTGCTTTACGGAAAAAATATTTACAGAAGAAACAGTATTTGTTCTGTACAGTTTCGAGATTAGCGAAAGAAAAAAATCTTTCTTTCCTACTACGAGGTGTTGCCGCTGTAAAAAAGCGGTTAGGAGATGTTTTCAATCTGATTATTTTGGGAGACGGGCCAGAGAAAGAAAAGTTAATAGCCCTATCTCGAACTCTAAAAATTGAAGAAAATGTATTTTTCATTGGAGAAATATCAAATCATAAAATTTCAGCATATCATCAGGCGTGTGATTTGTTCCTGTTTTCATCAAAATCTGAGACACAGGGAATTGTGCTTTTAGAGGCAATGGCAGCGTATCTACCAGTCTTTGCTATTCGTGCAACCGGAGTATCAGATGTTGTTGTTAATGGAGAAAATGGTGTATTGTCGTCAGATTCCATAACTGAATGGGCGGACAACTTGATTTCAATTTTGAAAAAACCTGCTGTACTTGTAAAAATGAGAACTTCCGCTCGTAACACTGCCCTTTTATATGATGAAAAGAATATCGCAAACCAAATTTTAGAGAGTTACACATACTTGAAAAAGAGCTATGAGGCAGAACATTGGCTGATGATGCACTTAAACAGAACAAGTCACCCTGTATTGGCAAAGGAGTATTAAGATGGATATTATTCTTGAAACAAAAGACCTGACCAAAATGTATAAGGCAGGCAGCAATCATATTAACGCAGTAGACCATACCTCTATTTGTGTTGAGAGAGGCGATTTTGTAACTATCGTAGGCAAATCCGGATCGGGAAAAAGCACGTTGCTTCATCTAATCGGAGGGTTGGATTATCCCACTTCTGGCGAAGTCTGGATTGATAATGAGTGTATAACCAATATGAATGAAGAAGATTTATCTGCATTTCGCAGACGTAAAATTGGTTTCATTTTTCAGGCATTTAATCTTGTCCCCTCTTTGAATGTCTGGGAGAACATCATTTTGCCTATCGGATTAGATGATAGAAAGCCGGATATGGTTTATCTGAAAGAAATTATTGAATTGCTTGGATTGGGTGAGAAGCTGAATAATCTTCCTAACACCTTGTCTGGAGGTCAGCAACAGAGAGTAGCGATTGCCAGAGCATTGGCAACGAAGCCCGCCATTGTCTTGGCAGATGAGCCGACTGGAAATCTTGATTCTAAGACAAGTGATGAGGTAATGGCACTTTTGAAAACATCTGCTACGAAGTATGAGCAGACGCTCATTGTAATCACCCATAATGAAGATATTGCACAAATGGGAAATCGAAAATTGGTAATTGCAGATGGTAAGGTGGTGGAATAATGAAAACAATCTATCATCTGGCTATCAGCCGATTGAAATATAATAAAGGAAGATCCATTCTTACCATAGTTGCGATTGCACTTATGACAACACTGCTCATGTCTATTGGCAGTTCTACATTTACGGTTATTCGACATCAGCAGTTAGAGATAAAAGAAAATGCCCGAAATTATCATGCGGCTTTCAAAGGCAGTACCGCAGATCAGGTATTTATTCTTGAAAATCATGCGGATGTAGAATCACTCTCTACAAGGGAAAGTGTAGCGTCCATAGAACTGCCAAAATTAAATGCTTTTCTTAATTTTGATTCCATAAGAAAAGGTTCTATTGACCAAATTCAGTTAGCCGATGGAAAGATGCCTGTGGAGGCAGATGAAATTGCAGGGCCTCCTGCGCTCTTTGAAAGATTAGACGTTATATCAGAAATCGGTCAGAAGTTTCAGATTCCATTACGCATTCAAGGAGGCAAAGTGGAGAACTTCGACTTCACAATTACTGGTGTTTTAGAGCAGACAGACATTTCAAAGCTGAGTGTGAATGAAACACGTTTTGTCTATGGGGCATTTGTATCCGAAAAATTTGTTAAACAGCATATCGCTCCAGAGGATAGAACCTATACGGCTTATATACGGGTTGCAAACGAAAATGAACATTCAAAAGATGAAATTGAGACGATTGTATCTGAGATTGCAGAGGATGTAGGACTGAACAAATCAGACATTTCTTTTAATGAAGAATACCTGACATATATGACGAACCCCGGATCACAAGAACGAAATGTTATGATTGGGCTCGGACTGTTGGTGGTATTTCTTGGTGGCATGGTAATTTACAGTATTTATTATGTTTCTGTCATTTCCAATATACAAGAGATGGGAAAACTAAAAGCTCTTGGGGCTACCAAAAAACATATTCGCCGCTTGCTTTTTACAGAGAGCCTTGCACAGTCTTTCGTTGGAATTCCATGTGGAATCTTACTGGGATACCTTGCAACCGTATTCTTGTTCAAGACAGTTATTCTTTCCAGTTCTACCCTTGAGGATACATTTTGGCATTGGCAGGCTACTATCTGTGTTGTAGTGGTTGTTTTACTTACGGTTGGGGTTTCTATCCGAAAACCGCTGAAAATGGCATCAGTCATTTCTCCGGTGGAGGCAATGCGGTATCAAGAACCGGTAGGAAAACAAAAACGGAAAAAATCCTTTAAAACACTTTCTGTATCAAAACTGAGTTATGCAAATTTACAGAGAAATAAGCGAAGGACTGCGGTCACGATACTTGCACTGGGATGTTCCGGTATTTTATTTTTAGCAGTAGCCAATATTGCAAATAACATAACTGCGGAAAATTATGCGAGAATGCTGATGCCAAAAGGTGATTTTGAAATTAGTCTAAGTTATGCTGTGGATGACCAAGAGTATCCAGAGAATAATTTAAATGTGATTCAACTCGAAAATCCATTGAATGATGACTTAAAAATGCAAATCGAGTCTTTGGATGGGGTTGAGAGTATTGATGAAAAACACACAGTTCTGGCAGAAGCTGAAAATGTGGTATTGGAAACACAGCGAATTGAGGTTGGAGGAATCAATGAAAACGATCTTTTATCCCTAAATAAATCACTGAAAAGAGGGACCTTGGATTATGATGAATTGGTGCATTCTAACGGCATGATTTTTACATGGGACATTTTATTTGAACAATATGGCTTTGAAATTGGCGATACGATACAACTGGTGCTTTATGATGGAAACAAGGAAATTCCTTTTACCGGTACTCTCATGGCAAGTACGAATAGCAGCGATGATACCTTTTTGATTGCCGATGAGATTTTACAGCAACTAATAACAGAGACAAATCCTGCAAGTGCTATTTACATTACTGTTCAGCCAGAAAAATTTGAAAGTATCAAAACACAAATTGATGCACTACAACAGGAAAATGAAAATTTTATGTTCAAAGCTTATGATGAAGAACTTGGAATCGCAAAGCAGCTAATCCGCACGATACAATACACAATCTACGGGTTATTGATAGTCATTGGAATTATCGGCTACATCAGCCTTATCAATACAATGATTACGAGTATTTTAGTTCGTAAAAAGGAATTGGGGGTTTTGCAGGCAATCGGTTTATCTGATAAGCAACTACGTCAAATGATACATCGGGAAGGAATGTTCTTTACCTTTGGAACATTAGCACTGTCACTAACTATCGGAAATGGGCTGGGATATTTACTGGTACGCATTATTATAAATACTCAAATTCTAAAAATCAGTCAATACGAGTATCCCATTGCTCAAACGCTTGTTTTAATTGTTGCAGTAGCCATTGGACAAATTGCAATTACAATATTTGTAAATCGCTATATTCATAAACAATCGTTAGTTGAAAGAATGCGTGACTAACAGAATACAAGAAAGTGAAAACAGATGCGAAAGATACTTTTGGTTGACAATGATATAACTTATATATGGGGATTGAAAAAATATTTACAGCGGCGGGGCTATGCGGTAGAAATTGCGGTTACTCTGGCTGAAGCACAGAAAATGATAAGGCAAGAATTTCCGCTACTGATCTGTTCAGCCCTCTGCTTGCCGGACGGTTCCGGTCTGGAGCTACTGGCTGAAGTGCATACCTGCAACAAAGATATCCCTTTTATCATTGCGTCTTGTTATGAAAAAGACGACTATGAGCAGGAAGTACTCCAGCATGGTGTCACAATCTGTATGGACAAAATGAAATCTGCATTGTTGAAAGATAAGCTGGTGGAATATGCCTACAAGGAGTTATCCGAAGAACAACCACCAACCTTTCATAAGCTGTTATATTTTGTCCATACGGACAATAGCAAAGCGGAAGTCTTACGGGCAGCTATGCTGCAAAAGGGATTTAATCTTGTTCTGGTAAATTCCCTTCGTGAGGCAAAGTACAGGCTACTTGAAGATAAAGAAATAGAACTGATACTGTGTGACCTCTCGCTACCGGACGGTACGGCCCTTGAGCTTTTTCATGGCATACGGCATATATCCGAAAAATTCAAGGTAAATAACCCGCCCATTAAGTTGCTCCCGTTCTTTATTCTTACGGACAGCACTGACCTTGCCACGGAATATCAATACCGGCACGAGGACATCAGCGACTATATCACAGCCCCAGTTAATATTCCGGAACTGATTCGGCGGATTCTGTTCTTTATGGAGTAATTGAAAATTTTTACGGAGGTGATGGCAACATGGGAAATTAGCTATATTTGATATATCTGAACCGGGCGGCATAATTGCAGAAAAGTTACTCATATTTTTAAGCACCCGTCAGCGTCAGGAGTTAGTAAATTATCTCCTCGATTCTCAAAAGCAACAGAATAATCCGACTGACAGCTCATACACCATTCCTGAAACTTATAGGGTGCAGGCGACCATTGAGGAACCTTTCACAGAGATTCACATGGGAGATTTATATTTCTGTCAGGAACAACGGCTTGTATGTATTGGCGAGCAGGTAATCGAATTAACTGCTAAAGAATTTGACATTCTTGCTTTGTTAATTACTCATCCGAAGCGGGTATTTACTTATGAGCTGATTATGGAATTGGTCTGGAATGAGGATTATTCGCTCTATTCCCGAAAAGCGGTCAATAACCATGTGAGTAATCTGCGAAGAAAACTGAGAACTACACCTGATTCCCCGGACTACATCAAAAGTGTTATTGGTGTTGGCTATAAATTTGAAGTATTGTGATAAAGGCCATGAGACAATTTTATTTGTCTTGTGGTCTTTATTATAATATAGACTCTTTTGTAAAATCCGTTCGAGGCCGCGATTACATCAAAACACATTTTATATAAGCCTTACCAAAACTATGATGTTTCGGGAAAGAACATAGAATTTGCCCCTGTATAATCTCCCCAAAAGGAGGCTGACGAAGGATAAGCTTTCCGTGCTTCCTTTTTAGGGAGGGCTGATAATGCTGCCAAAGGGGAATATTCAACAGAATGGTTATTTTGCATATAGAGCCTTATGCGCCGTAATCCATGTGGTGTGGATTGCGGCGTTTTTAAGTTTGATCCCATTTGAGAAAATACATTATCATACATTTTCCTGCGCGCCCATTCTTTTATGGGCGCGTATTTCATATATAAGCGGCTGTTACAATAAGGGTTCTCCGCGCTGCCGCTCCCCACCCTCTGATTTCGATTCTGCTTACCAACCTAAAAATCGAAATTGGAGGAATTACCCATGAAAGAAATCAATCTGCGGGATTACTACCCGTTTTATACACAGGACATTATTGTTGAAGTGCCGGACGAGGTGGCTAATCTGCTCCGGGAATATAAGCTGGCTGAAGCCGCCTATATTCTGCGTACATATCGCCATAAGGCATATTTTTCCCTGGACTACGACGCCGGCGTGGAGCGTGATGCGCTGGTGATCGTCCTGACACCGGCCGAAATTCTTGAACAGAAGGAGGAAAATGCCCGGCTATATCAGGCGATTGCTTCCCTGCCGGAGAAACAGCGAAACCGGATCACCTCACATTTCCTGCTCGGCATGAGCATATCGGAAATTGCAAAAAGCGAGGGTTCCGGCGTCAGCTCTGTGCATGAAGGAATCCAGCGCGGACTTCGGCGTCTGAAAAAAGTTTTAGAAAAAATGGAAACAGACCCCGAAAATAATGCCAAAAAATGAAATGAATAATAGAGGGACATATTCGGCGGGACAAGCCTGACGGGTGTGGCCGCGCAGCACATGCTTCGACCCGCCCCAACTGAAATACTGTCATAACTGCCACGCCCCTCGCTTGCTCCTTGACAACCGAATATACGCTGTTACAGGTACTTCATTCTGTGTTCTGAGCGGCAGATGGGGCGGCGCGGTGACAGGCAGCCTAAGGAGGTGATGAATCCAGGCTGTCCAAGCGATTAACGCAACCCACGAAACCGGCTGTGGCAGGCCGGACGCGACAACGACGCAGATCATAATGGTACTTCTTCACGGCTCCCTAAGGACTTGGGGAGAGTTCCTGCGGCGTTTGCTTGCTCTGGCAAAGCGGCGGCGTATGCGGGGCTATGATGCGGTGACGCTATCCGCAGCCTGTGACAGCCCCGCCCTGGTAGATCAGGGCTTGCCGGGGGGCGTGGCAAATACGGCAGCAAAATCGAAATCAGATACAATGGGCCGGGTCTGTGACCGTATGGGCGCAGGTCCGACCTATTCATGTGGTTTTGATAACCAGAAATGTTCAGGAAGGAGCTGATATTATGGAAAATGTAACTACTGCTAGCGGAGCCGGAACATTGGTGGATATTCGGGATGTTACGGTTGACAGGGAGCTTTCCCGTGAGGACCGGATTGCAGAATTCGTCCGTCAAATCAAGAACCCTTACCGTTTTAAGTGTGGGAAATTTACCGTTCACGCCAGCTTTGCCAAAGGTGGCGACACCCTGGAGGAATGTATCAAAGGAATCCTGCGGTAAGCCGGATATTTTTCAGAAAGGGGCTGACTTTCCCGCGAAGTCGTGGTAGAATAAGAATCGGAAAAGGAATTGAATACGGCATAGCCACACTTCTTGAATTGCGGGGATTTTTCTGCGCAACGAAAGGAGTGTTTTTTTATGCAGGTTTACAAAACGATTAAGTATATCCGTCTTTCTTATACGGATGACAAGTCAGTGGAAAGTGACAGCGTTGCCAACCAGCGGCGGCTGATTGACGACTACATTGCCCGGCACCCGGAAATTGAGGTTGTGGCGGAAAAGATTGATGACGGTTATAGCGGCGTCCTTTTTGACCGTCCGGCCTTCCAGGAAATGATGCGGATGATCGAGCAGGGAGAAGCCAACTGCGTGATCGTCAAAGACCTCTCCCGCCTGGGACGGGAGTATATAGAGACTGGTCGTTATATGCGCCGGGTATTCCCGGCCTACGGCGTCCGCTTTATTGCCATCAATGATAATGTGGACACGGAAAACGATGCTGCAGATGACCTCACTGTCTCCGTCAAAAATATTATGAACGAGGCATACAGCCGGGACATTTCCGTAAAGACCCGGAGCGCCCTGGATGTGAAACGCCGCAGCGGTGATTTTGTCGGAGCCTTTCCCATTTACGGTTATGTGAAAACCGGCGACAAACATAAGGGTCTGGAAGTTGACGAATATGCCGCAGGCGTGGTACGGGATATTTTCAGGAAACGACTGGAAGGATTCAGCGCTTCCCATATCGCGGATGAACTGAACCGGATGGGCATACTCTCCCCTCTGGCTTATAAGCGGAATCACGGGATGCCCCACGCCAAAGGCGGCTATACGGACCGCAAGGACTGTAAATGGTCCGCGACTACCATAATTCGTATTTTGCAGGATGAAACCTACACCGGAACGCTGGTCCAGGGGAAACAAACGACGCCCCACTTTAAGCTGAAAGAGCGTGAGGACAAGCCTTCTTCCGAGTGGATTCGTGTGGAGGGCGCCCACGAAGCGATTATCCAGAAACATGATTTTGACCTGGTACAGAGGCTTCGCCGGATTGACACCCGGACTTCTCCGAAATCAGACAAGGTATATTTGTTCTCTGGCATTTTGATCTGTGGGTGCTGCGGCTGCCGTATGACCCGCAAGACGAACCGCTATAAGGATAAGGAATACCATTACTACTATTGTCCGACTGGAAAGAAGAACGGTTGTACTTCCTCCTTCATGTTAAAGGAAACGGACCTGATTGAGTGTGTGCAGGACAGTCTAAAGGGCCATATTGAAAATGTAGTTTCCCTGGATGCGCTGCTGTCCAGTATCAGCCAGGAACGGATCAACCGGGAACTGGTTCAGGAATATACCGCGCAGATCAAGGCAAACGAAAAACAGCGGGCGCAGATTGAGGGCTTCAAGACAAAACTCTATGAAAACCTGGTAAGCGGGATTCTTACCAAAGAAGAATATCTTTCCTATAAGCAGAAATACAATGCCGACATTGAACTTCTGCAAAAAGCGATTGCCGAATGGGAAGAACGCCTGACGGATGTACTGGAGAACCGCAGCGAGCGGAACCGCTGGATCAATCATTTCATGCAGTTCTCCACAATGGAAGAAATTGACCGAAGGGCTGTCATGCAGCTTATCCGCAGTATTCGGGTGATTGGCAAGAACGAGTTACATATTGAATTCAACTACCAGGATGAATATAAAAAGTCCGTCGCACTGGCGGAGCAGATTGCGGAACAGGCCGCAGAAAGGAAGGTGAGCTAAATGGCAAGAAAAAGCAGGAAACAGGCGGAAGCCCCTATGCAGGCGCCGTCCTTATATGTATATGTGGCGCTGTATATCCGGCTTTCTGTGGAGGATAACAAGAAGCGGGGCTGTTCCGTGGAGAATCAAAAGCTGGTGCTGAATGATTATCTGGCGGATAAACCGGATTTCGTTGTTTATGATACATACATTGACAACGGCCTGACGGGTACGAATTTCCACCGTCCCGGATTCCAACAGATGCTTTCGGATATTGAGGCGGGCCATATTAACTGTGTGATCGTCAAAGACCTTTCCCGGTTGGGGCGCAATTCCATTGATACCGGCTATTATATTGAACAGTATTTTTACGCACACAATGTCCGTTTTATTGCGGTCACAGATCAGTTTGACACGGCGGACCCCAGCAACCTTCACGGCGGCATTATGCTCCCCTTAAAAAACATGATAAACGAAGCCTACTCTCTGGACATTGGCAGAAAAATTAAGGCGCAGGCACGGCAGGCTATGAAAGACGGCGATTATATCGGCGCGCGGGCGCCTTATGGCTACCGAAAGGACCCAGATAACTGTCACAAGCTGTTGATTGACGAAGAAACGGCTCCTGTCGTGAAACAGATTTTTGACTGGGCTTATGAGCGCGTGGCGCTGAACCGCATCGTCCGTAACCTCAATGAAATGGGGATTACAGCGCCAAGTCACTACAAAAAATCTACCGGCGAAATTACCAGCCCCGGCCTGATCGGCAGCGGAAAATGGCAGACCCGCACGATAATGAAGATTCTGGAAAGTGAGGTTTATACCGGTGATATGGTGCAGGGCAAAACAAAGATGGTGGATCATCAGCAGGTCAAGGCCGGCGACGACAACCTGATTATTGCCAGACACACCCATGAGCCGATTATCAGCCACGAACTCTTTACTGCGGTGCAGGAATACCGGAAACAGGTCTGCGAGGAAAGCCGGGCGATCCACAAACGCTCTTATACCCCGAATATTTTCAAGGGTAAGGTATTTTGCGCCGATTGTGGCAGGAGCCTCCACCGGCAGCGGGCGGAACGTAAGAAAGGCCCGGATATTTACTGGTTCCATTGTCTCACGAACAGCCGTGTAGCCAAAGATACCTGCAAAGGCGTGATGATGCAGGAGACAGAGCTGATTGCAACTGTCACCACTATTTTAGAAAAAGAGCTTTCCGTTGCTTTGGGTATGTCTCTCCCTCTCTTTCAGTTGGAGGCACGGCAGAAACAGAAAAAAGACGGTCTGAAATCCCAAATGTCTGCCAAACGGCAGGATATAGAGAAACAGCGGCGTCTGATCCGTGGGCTGTATGAAAACTTCGTACAGGGTATTTTAACCAGCGAGGAATATTTTGAACTGAAAGCAGGTTATGAGGAATCTATCACTGTTCTTTCCGGCGATATTGAGACGCTTGAAAAAGGTATGGATGCCCTGGATGACCAGTTTGTACGCTACCGTGCAATGGAAAAAGACGCAAAATCACTGGCACAGGGCCATGTGCTGACGGCAGAGCTGATTGAACGGCTGATTGAACGGATCGAGATCGACCACGAGCGGAATATCCGTGTTTCTTTCCGGTTTAAGAGCGAATTTCAGGGGGAGGCGGTAAAATGAAGCAGAAATATGTGATTGCCCTTTATATCCGTCTGTCTGTGGAGGACTTCAAGACGGAAAGTTTGAGTATTCCCAACCAAAAGCTGCTCCTTCGGGAAAAAGCCATGTCGCTGCAGGAATGGGATAACAGCGAAGTCCTGGAATTTATCGATAACGGCCATACGGGAACAAATTTTGAACGTCCGGCAGTACAGGAGCTTTTGGCAATGGTGCAGGCTGGAAAGATTGATTGTATCATTGTGAAGGATCTTTCCCGGTTTGGCCGTAACAGCATTGAGACCGGCTATTTCATTGAGCGGGTGTTTCCGCTCTACCATACCCGGTTTATCTCCATGAGTGACGATTTTGACACCGCCAATTTCAAAGGAGATACCGGAGGAATAGACACAGCCTTTAAGTATCTTATCAGCGAGTGCTACAGCCGGGATATGTCCATGAAAACGAAAAGCGCCAAATACGCAAAGATGCGCCGGGGCGAGTACCAGAGTGTCATTTGTCCTTATGGCTACCGCAAGAGCGCAGAAGGGCGCATGGAACCGGACGAGGATGTGGCAGGGATAGTCCGGCAGATATTTGAATGGGCGGCTCAAGGCAATACCGCCGCAGAAATCACACGGAAACTGTATGCCCTGAATATCCCCACCCCTGGAGAATACCGGAGGGATAAAGGGAAAGACCATTATAATGTGTCCAGGACACACGGCGTCTGGAGCAGTTCTACGGTTCTGCGGATGCTGGAGGATCAGCGGTATATCGGCACCTATGTGATCGGCAAGCGCAAGGTACAGGAGATTGGCAGCCGCCGCATGAAGTTAAAGGATGAAAGCGAATGGTTCAAAATCCCGGATTACCACCCGGCAATCGTAAGCAAGGAACTGTTTGAGAAAGCCAATGCTTCGATCAGGCGGTTCTCCCTTCCTAATAAAAAGCGGCGTGACTACCTTCTCCGTGGAAAAGTATTCTGCGGCTGCTGCGACCATGCCATGTCACTTAGAAATGGAGCGTGGTTTTACTGCCGCCATTCCGAAGTGGCAGAAAATCTTCCTTGTCATGGGGTAAGGGTGAAAATGGTTGATCTGGAGCAGGCGGTTCTTGAAACAATCCGGGCGCAGATGTGTCCGGCGCTGGGAATTGACAGCAGCAAAGATAAACTGGATTTGCAGACAGTTCAGCAGGCCGAGCATGAAGATAAGCTGCGCTTTATCCAGGACAGCAAACGGCAGCTCTATGAACAGTATGCACTTGGAGAGATTGATCTGGAAACCTACCGGGAGCAGAAAGCGGTATATGACGCAGAACTGGTGCAGGCAAAGAATGTCTATGCCGCAATTAGCGCACAGACCAAGCAGATACAAAGCGATTACGAAGCTAGGCTGAAACAGCGTGAAATCGTTCAGGAAGTAGGCAACGCCGACACTCTGACGCAAGCCCTGATTGACCGGCTTATTAGTAAGGTCTATATCTTTCCGGGAGACCGGATTGAGATTGAATATGTGATGAAGGATGTCTTTGGTGTTAAAGAAACGGAGGAATCAGACTATGAAGGTAGCTTTTTATTATAGACAGGGCAGTAAAAGTTTTGGCTGCCTTTTACCTGATGAAAAAGAAAAATTGAAGGCTTTTCTTGATACTGAACAGAAACACAAGCCGGAGGAAAAGCAAAGAAATAATCGCCGGTTAAACTTTGAAAAAGGATAAAATTTTTTTGTCGTGGGCTTGACATACGGGTGTCTGAGATCATGCACTCGGATTTTCTTTACTCCTGCCAACTCAATCTGCCGTTTCATCTTATGCTGTACCGCTTCCTGAACGACTGGAAATAATCTTTCTGTATCTGGCATTCCATAGTGACCATCTACAAATTTCTTAATTTCCTCTTTTAGAAATTCTGGAATTTCGATTGTCCGAAAAGACTGTTTTGTTTTCGGTTCTGTGATAATATCCTGCATTCCTGTTCGATAATAAGTCTTATTGATACTGAGCTGATTTTTCTCAAAATTAATGTCAGCTTTTGTAATCGCAAGCAGCTCCCCGATTCTGCATCCAGTCCAAAACAATACCTCAAACATAAGATAATATCGTGTTCCCGGCTCCATTGTCTGTATAAACTGTTTATACTCGTCCAGTGTCCAGAAGTTCAAACTTCTTGAATCCGAATTTCCCATTCGTTTCACTTTCTTACATGGATTAACCGGCAAATCATAGATCTTAGCTGCATGTGTAAACAGACTGGTCAACTGATTCTGAATCATTCTCAGATAAGAATCTGAATATCCTTTCTTCTGAATTTCATTCTGCCACTGAATAATCTGTGAAGCCTTAATCTCACTCATCATCTGATTTCCAAAGTATGGAATAATATGCTGTTGCATCATATATCTTTTATTTTTGATTGTCCGATCCTTCAGTTCATTCTGTTTGTCTGAAAAATAAATCTCAATAAAATCGCTCAGTCTCATATCCATACTTCGCTCATTGCTTAACTTTTTACTTCGTTCAAACTCCAATGCTTCTCGCTTTGTTTCAAATCCACGCTTTCTGCGTTTTTTCTTCTCACCCATAACATTAGTCTCAAACCACTGGGCTGTCCATTTTTTTGTGTCTTTTTCTCTGTAAGCCATATTGATCCTCCTTTAATTTCCTGCTATTTCATAGCCATACATCTTTTTTGCCCAAAATGCCTTTGGTATTCTTCCAGCCATCGTAATATATCCCTGTGCAGCCAGTTCCTTATTCATAGCTTTTACCAGTTTATAGGCATGAGATTTTGAACAGTTTAATTCCTGTGCCACTTCATCAGCACTCATCATATAATTGTAGCTTGCCATTTTGCATCCTCCTTTCCTCTTTAGACTTCAAATACGTTTACTGTATTTTGTATTTGTACGATTTTCGTAAATTGATAATATCATGTATTTTAATCGTTGTCAATATTTCGTAATTACATTTTTACGAATTTCGTATATTATTTTTTCTTTATTTTATTCCAAATCTGTGATATGATATTTAATAGATTTATGTTTTTCGTATTTTTTTAATATATGAAAAAGGAGGATTCTATGGGTGACGGTAAAAATTTAAAGAAATATCTTGATGAAAAAGGCACAAATGTCCGTAAAATTGCAAAAGCAACTGGAATCAGTGCTACAACCTTATATTCAATCATTCAAAAAGATTCCAATATTCGATTTGATTTTGCTTTAAGACTTGCAAACGAATTGCAAATTGATGTGAATGAGATATGTTCTGCCAGTCCATTTTCTGGCACAATTAAGGAAGAAGAGATTTATCCTACACTTCCAGACGGTTTGAACGGAGCCTTAGACGCAAGTCGTGTAAAGACTTACTTAAAAAATTCTATGTATCCGTTGATGTATCTTTTTGGCAAAAATAGTATGCCTGATGTAGATAATCTACTTACATCATTCTATCAGCTTGATGATGAAGCCAGACAGGAAGTTGTAGAAACAATCCGTCTGAAACTGCAATATCATCGAGATCCGAAACGTGCTGAACAGATCAAGCAGATTAAAGGTTGGTAAAAAATCACTCCTGTGAATGGCAAACATTCGCAGGAGTTTCTTTTTGGGCACCGTTTTGGCACCACTGGTCTTATTTTTCAATTTTAAATTTATCTGTATTTTATCTTGCTGATAAATATTTCGCTATTTCTCTACTTATAATTTTTCAAATCATTCTCTCTTTAAGATACAGAAAAACCCCAGAAACACAAGGTTTCCGGGGCATCTTACGCTTGGACACAAAGTTATCTTACGATAACACTATATATAATTTATCTGATAATCAGTGATTACTCGATAACTGTAGCAACACGGCCTGATCCTACAGTACGTCCGCCTTCACGAATAGCGAATGTAAGACCCTGGCTCATAGCGATCGGGTGGATCAGCTCGATTGTCATTTCGATGTTATCTCCAGGCATGCACATCTCTGTTCCTTCTGGAAGGTTGCAAACACCTGTTACGTCAGTTGTTCTGAAGTAGAACTGCGGACGATAGTTGTTGAAGAATGGTGTATGACGGCCACCCTCGTCTTTTGTCAGAACGTAAACCTGAGCTGTGAATTTTGTATGGCATGTGATTGTGCCTGGTTTAGCAAGAACCTGTCCACGCTCGATCTCGTTTCTCTGAACACCACGAAGAAGTGCACCGATGTTGTCACCAGCCTGAGCCTCGTCAAGAAGTTTACGGAACATCTCGATACCAGTTACAACAACTTTACGTGTCTCTTCTTTGATACCAACGATTTCAACTTCCTCAGATACGTGAAGAACACCAGCCTCAACACGGCCTGTTGCAACAGTACCACGACCTGTGATAGAGAATACGTCCTCTACAGGCATAACGAAGTCTTTATCTGTATCACGCTGCGGATCCGGAATGTACTCATCAACTGCAGCCATAAGCTCCATAATCTTGTCGCCCCACTCGCCGCTCGGGTCTTCAAGAGCTTTCAGAGCGGAACCCTGGATAACCGGAAGGTCATCTCCTGGGAAGTCATACTCAGAAAGAAGCTCACGGATTTCCATCTCAACCAGCTCAAGAAGCTCCTCATCGTCAACCATATCACATTTGTTCATGAATACAACGATGTAAGGAACACCTACCTGACGGGAAAGAAGGATGTGTTCTTTTGTCTGAGCCATAACACCGTCTGTAGCTGCAACAACAAGGATAGCACCATCCATCTGAGCAGCACCAGTGATCATGTTCTTAACGTAGTCAGCATGTCCTGGGCAGTCAACGTGTGCATAGTGACGCTTCTCTGTCTCATACTCAACGTGTGCTGTAGAGATAGTGATACCACGCTCTCTCTCTTCCGGAGCTTTATCAATGTTCTCGAAATCTGTAGCGGAGTTACCAGCTACTCTCTCTGCCAGAACTTTTGTGATAGCTGCTGTAAGTGTTGTTTTACCATGGTCAACGTGTCCAATGGTACCAATGTTACAATGCGGTTTGCTTCTCTCAAACTTAGCCTTTGCCATTTTAAAATGTCCTCCTTAAAACTTGACTCTTTTGTCAGAGCATATTTTTCAAAGTAAACTTGCTATCCTTGATTATATTGCAAATCAAGGATATTTGCAAGTATTTTATTAAGCGTCTTTCTTGGAAAGAATCTTTTCCTGTACGGACTTCGGAACCGGCTCATACTTCTCAAAGAACATGGAGTAGTTACCACGTCCCTGAGTTCTGGAACGAAGGTCTGTTGCATATCCGAACATTTCGGAAAGCGGAACGAATCCACGGATCATCTTGCCTCCGCCGATGTCATCCATACCTTCGATACGTCCACGACGGGAGTTGATATCACCGATAACATCACCCATGTAATCTTCCGGAGTTGTAACCTCGACTCTCATGATTGGCTCAAGAAGAATCGGGGATGCTTTCTGCATAGCATCCTTGAATGCAAGAGAACCTGCAATATGGAATGCCATCTCAGAAGAATCGACCTCATGGTAAGAACCGTCATATACATTAGCATGGATACCAACAACCGGATATCCGCCAAGCATACCAGCTTTCATGGCCTCTTCGATACCTTCGCCAACTGCCGGGATATATTCCTTCGGAATAGCACCGCCGACAACAGTGGACTCGAACTTGTACAGCTCTTCGCCGTTAGCGTCCATAGGCTCGAATTTAACTTTACAGTGACCATACTGTCCACGACCACCGGACTGTTTTGCATACTTGCTGTCTACTTCAACAGCCTTGGTGATTGTCTCTTTATAAGCAACCTGAGGAGCACCTACGTTAGCCTCTACCTTGAATTCACGAAGGAGACGGTCAACGATGATCTCCAGATGAAGCTCACCCATTCCGGCGATAATTGTCTGTCCAGTTTCCTGGTTTGTATGTGCACGGAATGTCGGGTCTTCCTCTGCCAGTTTTACAAGAGCCTCGCCAAGTTTGCCCTGGCCGGCCTTTGTCTTAGGCTCGATTGCAAGCTCAATAACAGGTTCCGGGAACTCCATGGATTCCAGGATAACCGGATGCTGCTCATCACAGATGGTATCACCTGTACCTGTTACTTTAAATCCTACTGCTGCAGCGATATCGCCGGCATAAACTTTGTCAAGTTCCTGTCTCTTATTCGCATGCATCTGAAGGATACGTCCTACACGCTCTTTCTTTCCTTTAGAGGAGTTAAGAACATAGGAACCGGAATTCATTGTTCCTGAGTATACACGGAAGAAAGCAAGCTTTCCTACGAATGGGTCAGCCATGATCTTGAATGCAAGTGCAGCGAACGGCTCTTCATCAGAAGAGTGTCTTACAATTTCATTTCCATCAAGGTCTGTTCCATCGATAGCCGGTACATCAAGAGGAGACGGCATATACTCGATGATTGCATCAAGAAGCTTCTGAACACCTTTGTTTCTGTAAGCTGTACCACAGCAAACCGGAACTGCTGCACACTCGCATGTAGCTTTTCTCAGTGCTGCTTTCATAGCCTCTACAGACGGCTCTTCACCTTCCAGATACTCCATCATCAGATCGTCATCCAGCTCGCAGATCTTCTCTACAAGCTCTGTACGATACAGCTCTGCATCGTCTTTCATATCTTCCGGAATATCAACGATAGAGATATCATCGCCCTTGTCATCATTGTAGATGTATGCTTTCATCTCAAACAGGTCAACGATTCCCTTAAATTCATCTTCTTTACCAATAGGAAGCTGAATGCAGATTGCATTTTTGCCCAGACGGGTCTTGATCTGCTCTACAGCTCCGTAGAAGTCAGCGCCGAGGATGTCCATTTTGTTGATAAATGCCATTCTCGGTACGTTGTATGTGTCAGCCTGACGCCATACGTTTTCAGACTGCGGCTCAACGCCACCCTTTGCACAGAAAACACCAACAGCGCCGTCTAATACACGAAGAGAACGCTCTACCTCAACAGTAAAGTCAACGTGTCCCGGGGTATCAATGATGTTGATACGATGCTCAAGAGCACCCGGTTTTGCTTTGCAGTTTTCCTGCAGAGTCCAGTGACATGTTGTTGCTGCTGAAGTGATTGTGATACCTCTTTCCTGTTCCTGCTCCATCCAGTCCATGGTAGCAGTACCTT